>JAEEGL015982296.1_pt1 | contig 18091 bp, 16 predicted proteins | sample 9134231 | NCBI WGS metagenome assembly JAEEGL01 (sample SAMN16246548, study PRJNA631951) | gut metagenome | biome: gut microbiome; feature: rumen; material: fiber-attached | host: Bos | place: Iran: Karaj | collected 2018-10 | reverse complement strand
TCGCGAGATGCACTACTTCTACGGAGCACGTGCCCTCAACGAGGTGTTCTATCTCGACGACTTCCTGGGCCTGGAGAAGGAGTATCCCAACTTCCACTTCCACCTGGCTCTCGATCGTCCAGATCCTGCAGCCGATGCAGCAGGCGTGAAGTACACCCCGGGCTTCGTTCATCAGGTGATGCTCAACACCTATCTGAAGGACCACGAGGCTCCCGAGGATGTCGAGTACTACATGTGCGGTCCCGGCCCCATGTCAGCCGCCGTCGTCTCGATGCTCGACTCCCTCGGCGTCGATCCCGAGTCGATCATGTACGATAACTTCGGTGGCTAACACCCCCTCAAAAGAGCGAAAACAAAAAAAGTTTTCGCTCTTTTTATTTGCACTTTCTCAAAATCTTTGTATCTTTGCAGCGATTTATAACAAACAATATGGCAACAATATCATTAGAAAAATCTTTGCTTAACGAAATGAGCCACATCATGGGCAATGAGGATTTGATGGCTCAGACCATTAAATTTGTGCGTTCCATTCGGCGAAAGGCCAAGGCCAAGGAAGCAGAATGGGAATACGTTCCAAATGCAGAGACCCGTGCTGCCATTGAAGAGTGTGAGAGTGGAGTGGAACTCGAGACACTCGACATTACTAATTTCAAAGACTACGTTAAAAGTCTCGCTTAGTTCGTCTCGGTTCCCATTCCAAACTCTTCGATAAACAACGGAAACGGAAATAGGGTTCTGCCTTACACCTCGGTGCATATTCAATGGTATAGATTATTTTAGTCTATGCGCAGCCATTAAAAGAATTAAGCCAGACCTTTGATGGTCTGAGCTTACCTTAATGTCTGAGCGACGGGAGGAGCGGTTGCATCCTCCCCATATAGGGGGAGGCCTTGGAGGGGGTGGATGTCTCTTGGTTCATTCTCTGCGCCAGAGAATGAACATATTTTTGTTATTCCCCCCCAAAAAAAGTGAAAATAAAACCTCTTTTATTTTGAACTTTTCAGCCTTTTTTGTACCTCTGACTACGTCGAAGATACTTTCGCTCGAAAAAACTCAAATATAATTTGGATTTTTACTCGCTTTTTTGTACCTTTGCACCCAAGTTCACGCCGTACTTGCCTTGAGAGGCAGTGAAGGTGTGGGCCAATCTTATGGGATACAGCGTCTTACAACGCTTTGTTTTTGGTCATTTGAACCTAGGAAATTCAAACTACCAATCAAGGACATTGCAGAGTAGATGCTACGGGAAGGTATGAAACTGTCCCGTTAGTGTGCAGAGGCTTCACGGCCTCAAGCACACTTTACGGGTGCAAAATATATCTTTCGGCGTGGGCGTCAATTCTGTCTGTTTATTGGTAAGGTTTTCCTAGGACCTAAATGACGGACGGGCAGAATGAGAGTTCACGCTTTTTTTGTGTGATTTTGCTGATTTCCCAGTCTGATTGCAATTCAGAGTGCTACTGGTCCAGGGCAACGATTGATGAGCAATGTGAATGAGGAAAAACCGTTTAACGCCACCTGTGTCCCCGACGCAGGCACTCGTTCCTATGCTTGGTTCCCTATGTACGTCACCTATAGCCGGGAGATTCTAGTGCGCGATGCCCTTGACAAGCAAGGCGTGAAGAACTTCCTCCCCATGGAGCGCGTTACGGAGCGCGTCGGCAAGAGACTCGTCCACACCATGCAGCCCCTGATCCACAACCTCATCTTCGTCTATTCCGACCGGGTCCAACTGCGCGAGCTGAAGATGTTCAATCGTGACTGCACCCACATGCAGTTCATGACCATCAAACCCCGTAACGACGAACAGGCCTCTGTGGTCATCACGATTCCAGAGCGCCAGATGGAGCAGTTCATGCGGGCTATGGGAGTCGATGATGCCTTAGGCCAGCGCTCCTTCATTCCCTATACCGATTTCCTCGGTCGCGAGGGCCAGCGCATACGCTTCCTCCGGGGCCCCTTCGAAGGCATCGAGGGCACTATCAAGCGCATCAACAAGAATCGCCACCTCGTCATCACGCTCCCCCACATCGGCGCCCTCGCCATCACCATCCCCACCTCCCGCGACATCGAGCTCCTCCCCGATAAATAACCCCGCTCTCTAGCGTTCGCTCCCGCCCGCCCTGCTCATTGGGGCTACGCGCCCCTCGCCGCGAGGCTTCCCTCGGTGTATATTCAATGGTATAGATTATTATGGAATGGCTTATGGTAGAATAGGGGGTAGCTAGTAGGAAGTAGATAATTGCCTCAAAATTTGGAGAATTCCAATAAAATCCTTATCTTTGCCCCAAAATAAACAAAGATTCATGCTGATACTGACAGATTGTATAAAAAAACTTGAAGGATTCAAGGCCGATTTCGGTCAGAAATACGGTATCATTAAACTCGGAATTTTCGGTTCTGTAGCAAGAAAAGAAAATTATGAGGGTAGTGATATTGATATAGTTGTCGAAGTTAAGAAACCAACTTTGAGTTTGATGTACGAACTGAAAGAAGCATTGAAGGCTTTATTAGGATGCGAAGTTGATTTGGTTCGTTTCCGGGAAACGCTTCGTCCATTGTTTAAGTCAAACATACAACGCGACGTCATTTATGTCTGATAATCAAGCAACGACTCATGATAGGCTCGAAGTAATTCTTGAGTCAATCAATCTCATCCAGGAATGGAGTGAGGGTAGGACAAGCGTGAACGACTTTATGTCATCGCCTACTGGAGTTATGGCATTTAATGCATGTGTCATGCGGCTTCAGGTAATAGGAGAGCATGTAGGTAAATTGTTATCTGATAGCCAAAAACCGTTAGATGATTATCCTCAAATTCCATGGAATGCAATCTATGGCATGAGGAATATAATCTCTCATGAATATGCAAATATCGATGAAGTGGTTATTGTGACAACTATCAATGACGATCTGGTATCTTTAAAGCCTGTTATTGAAGCTCTCCTAAAGAAATATTAATCCCCGCTCTCTAGCGTTCGCTCCCGCCCGCCCTGCTCATTGGGGCTACGCGCCCCTCGCCGCGAGGCTTCCCTCGGTGTTTTAGCATGGTATTAGATGATTGCTGCATTGCGCAGCCATATAAAATAACACCCCGGACCTATGATGGTCCGAGGGTACCTACGCTCGAGCTCTGCTCGCTTGCTACCGGAGGGACGCAAGAATGTCTGAGCGACAGGAGGAGCGGTTGCATCCCCTCCATATAGGGAGGGGCCTTGGGGAGGGTGGATGTCTCTTTGTTACTTTCTCTGCGCCAGAGAAAAGTATATTAATATATGATAAGTACTTTACTTAATTAAATTCTTAACGCTACATTATTGGTCACATCTCCCAATGTGACCCTAAACACTTTTATGAAAACTTATTCTATGTGGAATCATTGGTATCTTTCATATACACAAGAAATTCCCCAATCCCTATAATTATCTGATAAGCGAGTGAGGAAACATAATATAAAATTATAGTTTAGTCATAACTTTAATATAATTTGTAACATGAAAGTTGTTTTATTAGCCGGAGGCTTTGGTACTCGCATTAGCGAGGAGTCGGCATTTAAGCCTAAACCAATGATTGAGATAGGTGGTATGCCTATTCTTTGGCATATCATGAAGGAGTATGCCTATTATGGTCATAACGAGTTCATCATCTGTGCAGGCTATCGTCAGGAATATATTAAGAAATGGTTTGCAGACTATTTCTTGTGCAATTCTGATATAACCTTCGATTTCCGTGGTGGTCAGAACGAGATGACCATTCATGAAAGTCATTTGGAACCTTGGAAGGTAACAATTGTTGATACGGGGTATAACACTATGACTGGTGGTCGTATCAAACGCATACAGAAATATGTAGGCAATGAGCCTTTCTTTATGACCTATGGCGATGGTGTTTGTGATGTGAATATCAATAAACTCCTTGAGTTTCATAAGAGTCATGGCAAGATGGCAACATTAACTGCAGTAAGGATTGCACAAGATAAGGGTGTGCTGAATATTACTGAGGATAATTCGGTAAGAGCCTTTCGTGAGAAGAATATGGCTGATGGTGCTCCTATCAACGCTGGCTATATGGTGTTGCAGCCCGAAATATTCGATTATATCGAAGGAGATAAAACAAACTTTGAAAAAGGCCCCTTGACAGAAATTGCAGCTCAAGGTCAGCTGATGTCATATATTCATACTGGTTTTTGGCAGTGTATGGATAATATCAGGGAAAAGAATTTATTAGAGCAACTTTTATTAGATAATGTTGCTCCTTGGAAAAAATGGGACCGCCAGGTACCCAATCCTCAATGTATAATAAAATAAATATATTTTCATGGCTAAGAAAGAAAATCTAAAGAAACAAATATTAGACCTTACGAGAGAGTATTATAAGGAAGTTCATGCCCAGAAGAAGGAGTTTGAACCTGGTAAGTCATTCGTTCACTATGGAGGTCGATACTTCAATGATGAGGAGATGGTTAATCTCATTGACTCATCGCTTGATTTCTGGCTGACCCAAGGTCCATGGACACACAAGTTCGAGCGTCGCTTGGCTGATTGGCTGGGTGTTAAGTATTGTGCTGTAACCAATTCTGGTTCCAGTGCTAACCTGTTGGCATTTTATACACTGACTTCTCATAAGTTAGGTGATCGTAGAATCAAGAAAGGCGATGAGGTCATCACTGTAGCTGCAGGCTTCCCCACCACTGTTACACCAATTATCCAATATGGTGCTATCCCTGTGTTTGTTGATGTAGCCCTTCCTGGGTTTGACATTGATGTCACTCAGTTGGAGGCAGCCTATAGTCCCAAGACAAAAGCTGTGATGATGGCTCATTCGCTGGGTAATCCCTTCAACCTGAAGGCTGTGCTTGCTTTTTGCGAGAAGCGCAATCTTTGGCTGATAGAGGATAACTGCGATGCATTGGGATCAGAATATACCATTGATGGCGTGACTAAGAAAACTGGCACCTGGGGGCACATTGGTACTAGTTCATTCTATCCCCCTCATCACATGACGATGGGTGAAGGCGGGGCTGTCTATACTAACGACCCGTTGCTGAACAAGATTACCCTTTCCTTCCGAGATTGGGGCCGTGACTGCTGGTGCGCTTCTGGCGTGGATAATACCTGCCGTATGCGTTTCACTGGTCAGTTCGGTGAACTCCCGCAGGGCTATGACCACAAGTATGTGTACAGCCACTTTGGCTTTAACCTGAAGATTACGGATATGCAGGCCGCAATCGGTTGTGCCCAGTTGGACAAGCTTGATAGCATTGTCGCAGCTCGTCGTGCCAACTATCAGATGTTGTATGATGGTTTGAAGGATGTTCCCGGACTGATCCTTCCTATGGCAGAAGCAAATAGTAATCCCAGTTGGTTCGGTTTCCTGATTGCTGTGAAAGAAGATGCTGGTTTTACTCGTAATGAACTGACAGGCTATCTGGAACAGAACAAAATCCAGACCCGTAACCTCTTTGCCGGTAATCTGATTAAGCATCCCTGCTTCGATGAGATGCGCAAGACTGATGAAGGCTATCGCATTGTGGGTGAGTTGAAGAACACCGATTTTGTGATGACCAATGGTTTCTGGATTGGTGTATTCCCGGGCATGATCAAGGAGATGAACCAATGGATGATTAAGTGCATATCAGAGTTCTGTACACAACACGCAAAGTAATATGATCGATATATTCAATGGTGTTTTCCAAGGAAAGCGAGTACTTGTAACAGGTCATACAGGCTTTAAGGGCTCATGGCTAAGTATCTGGCTTCATGAAATAGGGGCAGAGGTTATTGGCATTGGTCTGGAACCATACTCTGAGAAAGATAATTATGTTCTTTCTGGTATAGGTAATAAGATCAAGGCTGATATCCGAGCTGATATACGCGATGGCCAGAAAATGAAACAGATTTTTGCTGACTATCAGCCTGAGATAGTCTTTCATCTGGCAGCTCAGCCATTAGTACGACTTAGCTATGAGATTCCTGTTGAGACCTATGAAACCAATGTGATGGGATCTATCAATATCATGGAGGCAGTCAGAGCGACTGATTCTGTAAAGGTTGTAGTCATGATAACCACAGATAAGTGCTACGAAAACAAGGAGCAGATCTGGGGTTATCGTGAGAATGAACCTATGGGAGGATATGACCCGTACTCTAGCAGTAAAGGTGCTGCTGAAATAGCCATCAACTCTTGGCGTAGAAGTTTCTTTAACCCCGTTGATTATGGAAAGAAACACCATGTCAGCATAGCTAGTGTTCGTGCAGGTAATGTGGTAGGTGGTGGTGACTGGGCTAAAGATCGCATTGTACCTGATTGTATTAGAGCATTGGAGGCAAATCAACCTATCGAGATCCGTTCGCCTAAAGCAATCCGACCATGGCAGCATGTCTTGGAACCATTATCAGGTTATCTGCTTTTGGCCAGCAAGATGCTCCAAGAACCTACCAAGTATTGTGAAGGTTGGAACTTTGGTCCTCGTACAGAGAGTATTACTCCAGTCTGGGATGTAGCAATCATGCTAACTAAATATTATGGAGGGGGCGAATTGAAGGATGTTTCAGATCCTAATGCCCTTCACGAGGCAAATCTCCTGATGCTGGATATCAGCAAGGCCAAATTCCAATTAGGCTGGGAACCGAGAACTGATATCGATCAGTGTTGTGAGTTAACAGCCGATTGGTATAAGCGTTATCAGACAGAGGATGTATATAACCTCTGTGTTGAGCAAATCTCTAAATTTGTTTCACTGAAATAGGTAAAGGAAATGAAATCAATAGAAGTATTAGATTGTACACTGCGTGATGGAGGGTATGTTAACGAGTGGGCATTTGGATTTGATAATGCAAAATCAATAACAGAACTCGTTTCCTATTCTGGAGCCAAGTTTGTCGAAGTAGGTTTCATAGGCCCTCATCAGGATGTGGATGGAGTGGTGAGATTTAGTTCTATGGAACAACTAATGCAGGTGTTTGGTAATCTTAAAAGAAATGCGAGTCTATCGGTTATGACCTATGCAGAAGGATATTCTGCAGATTGTTTTCCAGAGTGCTCTGCTGAAACCACAGAAATGATCCGTGTCATTTTCTGGAAGCGCAATCTTAAAGAAGGTGTGGAGTATTGTCGTAAACTTGTCAATAAGGGATATCAGGTTGGGGTGCAGTTAGCAAGAACAGAGCAATATGACTTGTCTGAGATAGGTGATATCGTTATGATGTTCAACGATGTTCATCCTTATTCTGTTTATCTAGTTGATTCCTTTGGTACTTTTAACAGGGACAAGATGCTGCGTTATGCAGATATTTATGAGAAAAGTCTTGCCTCAGATATTCATTTTGGATTCCATGCTCATAACAATATGCAGCAGGCATTAATTAATGCTGTTACTTTCTGTGAACAGGGCTATGAACATGATTTGATTCTCGATGCATCGGTTTTGGGAATAGGTAGAGGAGCAGGTAATCTCAGCATTGAGCTATTTATGAATTATCTCAATCAGAGAGGTGGAGATTTTAATCTGGATCCTATTTGCAAAGTGGCAAACCGATATATTGAACCGATAAAAAAACAAATTCCGGAATCAGAGATTTGGGGATATTCATATCCCTACTTCTTAGCTGCCACAACAGGAAGAAATCATAGCATTGTCAATTATCTATTAGAGAAGAAGGTCGATACCGAACATATGTCACGTATTTTTCAAAGAATGGAGCAGGATGGAGTTGGTATCCGGTTTGTTAAAGAAGAAGTTGATAAGTATATAGTAGAAACTTCTGATTAATTGAATTATGACAGGAGCAAACTACCTTGTTGAAGTACTCAATAAATATGGAGTAACTGATGCTTTTGGCATTCCTGGAGGTGTTATCCTTGAGATGATATATGCCTTGAAGGATAGCGGAAGTATCACACCCCATCTCAGCTATCATGAGCAGGCTGCAGGATTTGCTGCATCCGGCTATGCTCAGGCATCCGGGAAGCTAGGATTTGCATATGCGACTCGTGGCCCAGGATTTACCAATATGGTTACAGCCATTACCGATGCTTATTGTGACTCCATTCCCGTTCTCTTTATTACTTCGCATGCAGGTAAAGAGTTGAACGATAGGGTAAGGTTGACAAATAATCAGGAAATTGATACCTGTTTAATGGTAAAGAAGGTTACTAAGTATGCAAAACGTATTGATTTGGTAACAGAATTTCCTAAGGCAATAGAAGAAGCATGTTATGAGGCGATGAATGGCAGAAGAGGCCCAGTTTTTATTGATGTCGCCTCTTCTATTTGGAAATCAGAAGTTGAAATACCTAGTAATAAGGAACTAAAAAAGCAGAATAATGATGTATTAGGCATTTTGAATGATATATCTGTAGATATAAAAAGAGCGAAACGACCTGTCGTTCTGATTGGAGATGGAATAAACCAATCTCAGACTGTTTCATTTTTTAAGAAGTTTATTTCAAATAATCCTATTCCCGTAATATCTAGCCGATATGCTCACAATGTGATTGCTGATTCTGAGAACTATTTCGGATATATTGGCGGCTTCGGAGTCCGTTATGCAAATTTTATTCTTTCAAAAACTGATTTGATTTTGTCTTTGGGTAACAGGTTAAATTTCCCAATAAATTCTGAGAGCTATCATAACATTCCTAATCAGGCTAAAATTATAAGAATTGATGTTGATGAAACAGAATTGAGCAGGGATATACCAAACTCAATATCATATCATGCCAATTTAGAGGATTCACTTCTTATATGGTCTGAAAAGTCTGTTGATTTAGGTAATCATGCTGAATGGATGAACGTATGTAAGACCATTCGTGAAGATTTATGGGATGAGGATGTTAATTCAGTTGTAAAATCTATAGATTCTATCATAGAATCACTACCATCTGATAGTTCTGTTATAAGTGATGTCGGAAATCACGAATTCTGGGTATCCAGAGCTTGCGCGCATTCAAAGAAGAATGGCAATATTCTGTACTCGAAGTCATTTGCGACACTTGGCAGCGCAATGGTAAAAGCCATAGGCGCTTACTATGCAACAAACAGACCTGTTGTTTGCTTCATCGGCGATCAAGGCTTCCAAATGAATAGTCAGGAATTACTCTATATCTCTCAGCACAAGCTTCCAATTCTTATCGTTATTTTGAATAACTCTGTATCAGGAATGATCCGTGATAAAGAAAAGGCAGGCTATAGAGGTCATTATGTTCATTCCACAAATGATTCAGGATACATAATTCCTGATATTGCAGTTTTGGCACAGGCTTACAAGATTGATTATTATGAGTCTGACACAAAGAACGGTAATTGTTCTTTATCAGTTAATGAGGGAGACTGGCCTTGCATTTTGAATCTCATTATAGATGAGGATTTGTCTTTGGAACCAAATTTACCAAGAGGAAGAGAACCGCAGGCAATGGTACCAGACCTGGAACCAATGAGATATCAACGCCTTAGTGAGTTATAAGTATAGGGTATGAATAGCTTGACAGATAAAATAGCTTTAGTGACTGGAGCCACATCAGGTATTGGAGAAGCCACTGCAAAGAGATTTGCAGAAGCAGGTGCAACTGTTGTATGTACAGGGCGAAGCAAAGAACGGGGTGATAAAGTCGTAAGTGAGATAGTTTCAAATAGTGGAAAGGCATTCTTTTTTGAGATGGATATCAATGATGATCTGTCAATTAAGGACGTTGCAGATATAGTGGAAAGCCGGTTTCGTAAAATAGATATTCTATTCAATAACGCGGGTATATTTCCAGTGTTTCCTCCTTTGGAAACTCTGACAAGAGAAGATATTGAAAAAACTACAAGTACTAATATTTCCGGATTCATGATGGTTACCAAATTTTTCTTCCCGCTATTGGAAGAAGGGGGAACCATTCTTAACAATGCCTCGGTTGCGGGTCTCCAAAGCTATACAAGCGGACAAAGTTATGCATATAATGCCTCGAAGGCTGCTGTGATAAAGGTAACTCAACTCCTGGCAAAGAAGTATGGTGATAAGGTCAGGGTAAATGCCATCTGCCCAGGTGTTATTAAGACCCCGATATTTAAGAAATTCGATGAAGAAAGATTTGCTAGTATGATTCCAATGGGCAGAACAGGTACACCTGAAGAGGTTGCATCGGTAGCTAATTTTTTAGTATCAGATGATGCAAGCTATATCAATGGCGCCATTCTTACTATAGATGGCGGCCAGTCATTGTAAGCAATTCATAAATAAGAATGGTATTAGATAATGTAAATAGCCCCAAAGATTTAAAGGGGTTTTCATTACAACAGCTTGAGACGTTAGCTGAAGAAATACGTAGTGTACTCATTCATAAGATGAGTATAAGCGGTGGCCATTTCGGGCCGAACTTAGGTGTCGTTGAGGCAAGTATTGCTTTGCATTATGTTTTTAACTCTCCTATAGACAAAATCATATTTGATGTGTCTCATCAAAGTTATGTTCATAAGATTCTTACTGGTCGTAAGGACGCTTATATGAATGATGATGAAAAGTGGGGCGTTACAGGATTTACGAGCCCGAAGGAGAGTGAGCACGATTTCTTTTCAATTGGTCATACTTCTACATCAATCAGTTTGGCTTGTGGATTAGCTAGGGCTCGCGACCTGAAAGGTAATAAGGAGAATATAATAGCATTTATTGGGGATGGATCAATAAGTGGTGGTCTTGCCTTCGAAGGCTTGAATGTTGGAGGTGAGATGAATACGAACCTGATTGTTGTCGTAAACGATAATAATATGGCCATTGCCGATCCACATGGAGCAACAACTCTTCATTTGGCGAAGCTCAGGGAGACTAAGGGACAAGCAAGGGATAATTACTTCCGATCTCTTGGCTTTGATTATTATTATGTAGAAGAAGGTAATAATATAGTTCCACTTATCAAGGCTTTTTCTAAAGTTAAAGATACATCTCGTCCGGTTGTCATACATATTTGTACCCAAAAAGGAAGGGGCTATGCTTTTGCAGAAAAATATCCTGAAGGTTGGCACTATCATGCCCCCTTTGATATAGAGACAGGACAGAATAAAGGAGCAAACACTGGAGAGAACTATGGATTCACAGTGAGGGATTTCCTTTTGAAGAAAATGGAAAAGGATCCTTCAATTTGCGTGATTACCCCAGCAGTGCCGATGTCTTGTGGCTTTAATGCCGAAATAAGACAGAAACTTGGCAAACAGTTCATAGATGTAGGTATCGCTGAAGAACATGCAGTTACAATGGCTGCAGGTATCGCAAAGAATGGAGGCAAGCCAATAGTTGTCTCCCTTTCTACTTTCTATCAGCGGGCATATGATCAGATATTACATGACCTGTGTATTAATAAATGTGCTGCAACTTTATTAGTAAGGAACGGATCTATATGGGGTGATACAGATGAGACTCACCTTGGCTTCTTTGACATTGCCATGATGTCTAATATCCCGAACCTGGTTTATCTTGCGCCAACAAATTGTGAGGAGTATTTAGCGATGCTCGACTGGAGCATAGAACAGAATGATTATCCAGTGGCTATCCGTATTCCATGCAATAAACTTGTCCATACTGACAAGCCTGTTGAAAAAGATTATAGTAATGTCAACAAATCTGTAGTGACAATTGAGGGAGAGAAGGTAGCATTGTTTGCTCTTGGAGATTTCTATCAGATGGGAGAGAAGTTCACTCAAGCGATTAAGGATGAGTTTGGATTCCTGCCTACACTTGTTAACCCTCGTTATATGACAGGTGTTGATAAATATCTTTTAGAACGCCTTAAAGAGAACCATCAATTGGTAATAACACTTGAGGATGGCATTGTTGAAGGAGGATATGGACAAAAGATTACCAGTTATTATGGGGCATCAGAAATGAAAGTCTTGAATTATGGACTTAAGAAAGAATTTACTGATGGTGCAAAGGCGCCACAATTGCTTCAAAGAAATGGAATAACGTATGAAAATATTAGTAATGATATGAAACAATTATTGTTCTTGAAACCGGTCTGGGTGGGAGATTCCGTAAGTTAGATCATTCAAATGCTGAGATTATGACCTTTTTTTGTTTTAGATGATGCAGCCTTTATGAATGGCACTGTAGTTATTGTTGATGGAGGGCAATCGGCATAGTAATTCTTTTCCCTAAGATAATGAATAAGATTTAGGCTGTAGTTATTGAAACAAATAATTAATTAAAAGAAAAAGATGAAGAAAGTTAAATTTAATATCTATTATTTCTTGGAAAAAAAGTCTCCTAAAGTTTTATGGAATTGGGTGTGGTTAACTTTTAAATGTACAAAATACGATCTCATCAAAAAACCTCAAAAGGAGTTGAAAGTACTATACCATATTAAAGACGAGACATGGGAGACAAACTACGCTCCTCCTGTTTTTGAATGTGTTAAAGAACGAGTTGTGATTGGTAGATTTCCATCCCAAGACATTTTTACCGTGGATAATGGTGTGGTAACAACAGATTCTGATATGGTGTTTGTTGGTAATCGAGTGTATTGGGACAAATTTTTTGCAGAAGATTTTAATACAAGTGCAAGTCCTAGAGATAATAATTTGTTCTTGTTTACAAATGACTGTATATATGCGAAAAAACGTAAACGTGAATATATTGAAGGAACAACTTTTTCCTTAATAGGGCTTTGGAGTTGGCATTGGGCTCATTTCCTATATCAATTCCTAGGGAAATTATATTATGCAGGTGAATCAGGATTGTTAAACCAAGATATTAACATTTTAACAAATGATACTAATGATGCCAATATTAATCAAATAATTGATGATTATTTACTTCGTTTTCCTAAAGCAAAACGGATTTTAGTAAAACCTAAAACGGAATATAAGTGTGAACATTTAATTTTTGCACCCTCTTTAGCGAATAACTACAATGATTGTAACTATTATTTGGAATATCGTTTTCTGACCCCAAAAAATGATATAGACATAGTAATGAGAAATCTTGTTGATCCCTTAGTTGATAAAGTAAAAAACTATCCTGTAAAGTATAAAAAAATCTTCTTACCGCGTAAAAATAATACGAACATGAGATATTTGAATAATAATGATGAAGTTGAAGATTATTTTAGAAAAGAAGGATTTCATTTTATAGAATGTTCAGATCTTTCTTTAGAAGAGAAGGCTGACATTTTTTCTCATGCCGAAATAATAGTAGGTCTAAATGGCGCATCTTTTTTTAATATGCTTTTTTGTACAGGAGCAAAATTATTGTCCATTGTAAATAATAGATATGCAACTGATATGCTTGGTAGTACGTTACTGAAAAATAGGTTGTCAGCTTATTTAAACATAACAGGAAAGGATGATGGAACTAACCGTGAATCTAATTTTACTGTTTCTTTAGATAAAATTAAGAGGGCTTATAAACAATTATTAGATGGCACTGTTAATAAGGAATATTATTAATGAATTATTAAGCTAATTATTGTTAAGTTCAATGAGCGAACTGAAGGATAAAGCTGTAAAGGGCATTGCGTGGAATACGATACAATCATTAACAAATAAGAGTATATCTTTTTTGTTTCTGATTATAATGGCACGATTGCTGCTACCGGCCGACTATGGAATGGTCGGGTTGTTGGCTGTATTTATTGCAGTATCCGAGGCTTTTATTGACTGTGGATTCGGTCAGGCAATTATTCGTAAGCAGAATCGTACTATTGTTGATGAATCAACAGTGTATTTTTTTAGCATTGTTGCTAGTTGTATTTGTTACCTAATCATTTTTTTTATAGCACCATTTGTAGCAGATTTCTATAACATGCCAGAGTTATGTGCTCTCTTGAGATTTCTATGCCTTAAGATTGTTATCGCTTCATTTTCGACTATGCAGATGTTGAAGTATACGATAGACCTCAATTTCAAAATACCAGCTATAGTAAAAGTTACGAGCAATGTTTTTTCTGGAGTTATTGGTATCTACTTCGCATCCGAAGGATATGGACCTTGGGCATTGGCAATTCAGCAAGTTCTATTGGCTACATTTATTAGTGCCTTATTAATTGTTATATGTAAATGGCGTCCTGTCCTAAAGTTTTCGATGGCATCTTTCCGAGAAATGTTTTCATTTGGCTCTAAACTTTTAGGTGCTAAATTGTTAAATATAATGTATTCCAATATTTCTGCTGTATTTATTGGAAAAGCGTATTCTTCGAAAGAACTAGGCCTTTTTTCAAAGGGGCAGGAGATGGCTTCTTATCCAAGTGATATTTTATATGGAATTGTTTATACAGTTTCATATCCTTTACTTTGTACTTTGCAAGATGATAGAGAAAGACTGTCATTTGCTTATCGTAAGATAATTCGCACAATAGGATTTGTAGTTTATCCTGTAATGACAATTGTTTGTGTATTAGCACAACCAATAATCCTTACTCTATTTGGTGAAAAATGGATGGATTCTGCAATATATATGGCTTTACTTTGTTACCCTTATATGATAGTGCCAATATGTGGTGCCAATTTTGGTTTGCTTCAAGTAGCTGGCCGTTCTGATTTGGTTTTAAAGTTAGAAATTATCACAAAAATTATAGGTACGATAATGTTGCTAATAACTTTGCCTATTAGCATTAAAGCTATGTGTATAGGTACAATTATTAGTGTCACTCTATGTTTAGTAGTGAATACTTACTATACGTCTCGATATGTTGATGTAACTCAATGGGAACAGATTTTAGATTTGATAAAACCTTTCCTTATGTGTGTTGTTATGGGGGGGGTAGTAGTAGGTGCCGTCTTCTTGATTGAAAATAACATCTTAAAATTAGTCGTAGGTGTCCCATTGGGCATTTTAGTTTATTTTGGTACTGCGATTATTAATAAAACACCAGAATACAAAATGTGTCTGGAACTAATAAATAATAGAAACAAATAATGATTAGTATTTTGAATAAGGTAGACTGCTGTGGGTGTAATGCTTGTGGAGATGCTTGTGCACACAAAGCGATTACATTCGTAGTTGATAATGAGGGCTTTCTCTATCCAGAAGTAGACAATGAGAAATGTGTTGACTGTGGTTTATGTGAGAAAGTGTGCCCTGTTTTAAATGCAGAAAAATTAAAGAAGAACGATTTCTCTAAACCCAAGGTAATTGTTGCTAATCATAAAGACATTAATGTAAGGTTAGACTCTACTTCTGGCGGTATGTTTACTGCATATGCTGAATGGGCATATAAAAATGGTTATTATGTGGGTGGTGCAATCTGGACGGATACGTTCGGCGCAGTCAACTATATTTCAAATAATAAAGAAGATTTACTACAGCTCAGAAATACTAAGTATTTTCAAGCAGATTCTCGTGGATTTTATGCAAAAGTAAATGAGCTATTAGTGTCAGGCGAAAAAGTTTTAATATGCAATTTGCCTTGCCAGATAGCTGCTTTAAAAGCATTTTTAAAGAAGGATTATGAGAATTTGATTACTGTAGATTTATTCTGTAGGGGAATCAACTCACCCTTTGTTTTTCGTAGATATCTAGATTCATTAGAGAAGAGGTTTAATTCAAAGATAGTACAAATTAAACCAAAATCAAAAGAACTTGGATGGCATAATTTAACTTTGAAAATTGTTTTTGAAAACGGAAAGATTTATTATGGTACAAAAGAAATAGATAAATTTACAAAAGCATTTTTGTTCTCTAATTGCATTAGTCGTCCTTCTTGTTATGATTGTAAGTTTAAAGGCTTTCCAAGAATTGCAGATTTGTCAATAGGTGACTTTTGGAGATCAGAAAAGATTAAGTCAAAGTCAGTCTTGTTAGATGACGATCATGGTACTTCTGCTGTATTGGTTAATTCAATAAAAGGAGAAAACCTTATGCAAGCTGTATCTAAAAGACTTGTTGTAGAGAATGAATCGCTTGATAAAATCGTGTCAGGAAATCTGCCATTAATAAAGAGTTTGGATAAAGAGAAACACGATAGGAGTTGTTTTTATGAGCGAATAAAAAATGAGGATTTTTGTGATGTAGTTGATGACATGTTTCCGGAAAGACTATCTTTTAAAAGAAAAGTATATAATGTGTTGAGAGCTTGGGGAAGGGAAATAATTCATCACGCTCAATTTCATCCAAAGCCAATTTACCAATTTATAAAACTAAATTTTTTTACTAAAGAGGTGAAGAATGTTTGCTTGTCAGAAAACAGGGTTATATATGTGACACGTTTTTGTGATATTGAATTACATAAAGGCTCTAGTTTAGTGCTGAATGGTAGTTTGTGGTTAGGTGTTTCTGTTTTTAAGCATACACGAAATGAAACAAGAATAAGGATTCTACCTGGAGGAAGGTTTATTGTTGATGGTGATTGGTCTTGTGCTGATGGAGCTGATATAGAAGTGTTTTCAACGGGACAATTGACTATAAAGCGAGGCCCATGGGCAAATGTTAATCTTACTATTATATGTATGGATAAAATACTTCTTGACGAGTGGGTGATGATCGGACGTGATGTAACAATAAGGGATAACAATGGAGGCCATCATATTGCTATAAATGGCGCAAGGAATCATCTTCCTGTTGTTATTGGCAAGCATGTCTGGCTTACATCAAATTGTACAATTATGATGGGTGTAAGAATTGGCGATGGCTCGATAGTTGGAAGTAATGCTATGGTTATCTCTTCACAGCCATCTATGTCTGTTATTAGTGGAGCCCCTGCAAAGGTAACTCAAAAGAATATAATATGGGCAATGTAGATATGAAGTTTCATCATCTTGGTATAGCTGTATATGATTTTATGGGAGTCATCTCTTTTTTTGAAAATCAAGGATATACTAAAATATTAGAAATATTTGATCCCGAGCAGAATGTGGAGGTGTGTATTCTAAAGCATGATATTTCACCTTGTATAGAATTATTAGCTCCACATGATGAGAAATCTCCTATTAATAATATTTTGAAAAAGATAGGAGCAACCCCCTATCATATTTGTTATGAAGTAGATGATATTGAGGAAAGCATTATTTATTTAAAAAGAGAAAAATTTCTTCCTGTTTCAAAGCCAAAAGTTTCTAATGCATTCGATAATCGAAGGGTTTGCTTTTTAATAAAAAAGGATATTGGTTTAATAGAAATAATTGAAAAACAATGAAAGTATTTAAAAACAAAGTGGTCATGATAACTGGTGCCGATGGAGGCATTGGAAGAGAGATAACAAAGAAGTTTGCTGCAGATGGTGCAACGCTGATACTGACAAGCATTGCAGACTCCCCTGCATTTGCAGACTTTGTATCTGATTTGAAGAATGAATTTCATGTAGATGTTTACCCATTCTTTTTTGACTTGTCTGATGAGGAAGCTATCAAGGCAGGTTTGAAAGAAATTAAGACTCTGAAATTGAAGATTAATGTACTGATTAATAATGCCGGCATGCCTCATTTAGCCATTTTGTCATTTACTAAGATGGCTGATGTGAAAAAGGTGTTTCAAGTGAATTATTTCGCACAACTACAGATAACGCAGGGTATGCTTGGAACCATGGTAAAAGATGGTGAGAGTGTCATCCTTAATGCCGCATCTATAGCAGGAATTGATGGAGAGGCGGGTAATAGTGTATATGGTGCAACAAAAGCCTCCATGATTCTTTTCACTAAGGTGCTCTCAAAAGAGCTGGCTCCATCTAAGATTCGCGTCAATGCTGTAGCTCCAGGTTTAACAAGTACAGGTTTTGCTGATGCCATGGGCGACAAGGCAAAAGCATCTATGGAGCAGATATCTGCTATGCATAGAATGGCAACCCCTCAGGAGATTGCCAATACATATTATTTCTTGGCATCAAAAGAGGCATCTTTTATCAATGGGCAGGTTGTCCGAGTTGATGGAGGTGTGAATTAAATAAAAGTTGAATTAAATATTTAAGAAAAATGGAAGTAAAAGAGAAAGTTTTTGAGATTATTGCTGGAGTTCTTGAAGTACAACCTTCAGAAATAACACTTGAATCAACAGTAGGTGATTTCCCTGCTTGGGATTCTCTCGGCCAGCTTAATATCCTTCAATCTGTACAGGATGAATTCGAAGTTGAGTTCGAGCCTGAGGAGATGATGGATATTGAAGACGTAAATGACATTATTAAGGCTGTT
>JAEEGL015609113.1_pt1 | contig 18091 bp, 14 predicted proteins | sample 9134231 | NCBI WGS metagenome assembly JAEEGL01 (sample SAMN16246548, study PRJNA631951) | gut metagenome | biome: gut microbiome; feature: rumen; material: fiber-attached | host: Bos | place: Iran: Karaj | collected 2018-10 | reverse complement strand
TAAAGGAAGAGATAATCTCCGAGAATGGGTACGTTTGCCTTGATGTTCTTATCGTCGATATAAGCGGTTGCATCAGCGGTGAATCCAGAATAGGTAACTGTAGCATAAACAGATCTGGTGTGGGAAGAAGCGGCATTTGCAAATGCTACGCTAAACTCAACATCCTCAACCTCACCGCTGCAGGTGATGGTGAAATCATCGAAGGGCTTGATCTGTACGTCTTTTGCGTACTCGGTCATGTAGCAGCCGTCATAAGCTGTGGTGAAAAGGTTAACGAGTGAAATCTTTCCTCCGAGATTTCTTGTAGCAAAGAAGATAACTCCTCCGAGAACCACAAGAATGGCAGCTACGATACCGATAACGGCACCGATGGGAAGTCCCTTCTTAACCTCGGTATTCTCGGGAACACCATAGGACTGCTGGAACTGGGGCTGCGCCTGCTGGAACTGTGCGTAGTTGTTCTGAGCTGCCTGAGCCGCATCAGCTGCGTTGTTTGCTGCAGTCTGTGCTGCATCGGCTACGTTGTTTGCAGCTGTCTGTGCCTGATCTGCGGCAGTGTTTGCTGCAGCCTGTGCCTGATCTGCTGCGTTGTTTGCAGCTGTCTGTGCCTGGTCTGCGGCATTAGCCTGAATCTCGTCGCCGGGATCCATAATCTTTTCGCCTGTGTTAGGATCAAAATGCATTTTTCTTTTCCTCCTCAAATGCTTTAATGCTGCCTCCCTCAATAAGAAGACACTTGGACGAATCCGACATTTCATCGGAATCGTGGGTAACAGTTACAATGATGCCGTTCATTTCGCGGTATCTTTTCATCCATTCCCGGACTTCCCTGCGATAATATATGTCCAGAGCAGCGGTGGGCTCATCCATAAGCATTACCGCCGGCATGTGTACACAGGCACATGCAATGGCCACTCTTCTCTTCATACCGCCGGACAATTTGTAGACCGGCTCTTTCAGAAGAGTTTCCAGTTCGAACATCTTAACCGCTTCATCTTCACGGGATGCTCTTTTTCCCGACCAGAGGGAAATGTTGTCTGCCACGGACAATTCCTCAATAAGTGGATTTTCCTGGGGCAGATATCCCACCGTATGGGAAAGTGAAGGACCGGGGTGCAAGACTTTTCCGAAGTACGTAACCTGACCGGAATCGGCCTTAAGAAGCCCTGCCATGATCTGCATAAGAGTGCTCTTGCCGCAGCCGTTTCTGCCGACAAGTGCAACCTGTTCTCCGGGCGCAGCCGAAAAACTCACATCGTTCAGTATAAGCTTTTTTCCGTAGGATTTACTGACATTTCTGACTTCGATCATATCTATACCCACACACTTCAAGATTATATTTGTTTTGGGGCACTCTTGCAATAATATTCTCACAAAAGTATAATATTCTAACCTTAATCTATTACATGTAAGGGGGAAAAACAATGAAATGTCCTAAATGTAATGCCGAATATACCGAAGATATGAAATTCTGCATCAAATGCGGCGCGGAACTCAAAAAGCCCGAGGCTGAGGAGCCTGCCGAAGAGCCCGTCGAATTTGTAAAAAAAGAAGAGAAACAGGATACCGGACATGAAGCAGATAAGACCGAATTTGTAAAGGAGACAGCCGCAGCTGAAAATACTCCTAAGGTTGATGTGGCGCCTCCCAAGCCCCAGGTCGATGTAGCACCGCCCAAACCTCAGATAGACGTTGCTCCTCCCAAACCCCAGCCGGATGTGGCCCCTCCCAAGCCCCAGGCTGAGGAGCCCAAGGCGGAAGCACCCGATATTTTCTGTATAAAGTGCGGAACAAGGCTGAAAGCCGGCACTAAGTTCTGTACCAAATGCGGTCAGCCTGCAAATGGTGACGCCCAAAGTGAAACCAAGCCTGCCGGCAATGTCCTCGGTTCCGAACCTGCCGGAAACACCCTCGGAGGCTCCGGTGACTTTTCGTCAACAGTCTCTCCCGCAGCGCCCGCAAGGAACAATAAGCTTCTCATCATTGTTGTCATAATAGTCATCCTGGCACTTGCCACTGCCATTCTTCTTGCCCTCAAGAGCATGGGAAAACTTCCCGGTTCAAAGCCTCAGGAGGAATCGGAAAGCATTGAAACCGTAGAAGAAGAAACTCCCGATGACGAGGAGCAGGAAGAAGAGGAAAATTCCGAGCCCGATGAAGCCACTCTTGCCGAGATCGACAATATCAAGGCAGAGATCAACGATTATGTTGAAGAAGGCGACAAGAATGAATATGTTACCGATGATTACCCCGCAGCTCTCGAAGATTACCTGATTCTTGCAAATGAATACGGCATAGCTAAGGGTATCGCACCGGAAGCATCGGAAGTTTTTGATAAGTATGCTGCCCAGGTTGCTTACTCCGTATCTTTGCTTGAAGGCCAGAAAGTATCCAACGGTCTTTATACCCAGACCAGAAGATACTATGACGAAATTCTTTCATTTGCGGACAGACTTAATGAAGCCGGCATTGTTGTAAACGATTCCGAACTTCGTTCCCGTAGCGATGATCTCATCGATTATTACAGAGGAAGATATATCGATGCCATAAATGAAATAGCCACCCGCGAGAACTGGTCAAGAGATGAAGCCTGGGAGCTTATGCAGGATGCAGCTCTTGTTACCGATGAAAACGGCAACCGTGTGCTCTTCACCGACGACCCCGATGATCCCATGAGACTCAGATATATATTCGCGCAGTCCTGGGCTCTGAGAAAACAGCTTGAAAACGGTCTGGCAAACAAAGAGATCACCGCTGAAGATGCTCTTGATATGATCGATGAAATTCTCAAAGAGACCGATTACAATCCCCAGCTTCTCTTTGATGCCATAGGCTATTGTAATAAAGCCAAGATTGATTCCTCTCCTTACGAGAACGCATTCAATGCCATCATGGAACAGGTCCACGAAACTGACCACATTCAGCTTATTCTTGATCCCGCAAAGGCCGATGAAGCCAATGTTGACCTGAATCATTTTTGGTATTTCAACGATGTAAGCGATAATGCAAATCCTGATTATCAGGTAAGTTCCACCAACGGAACATCCGCAGCCACCAGAGCATGGATCAGAGAAAACATCAGAGTAAACAGAGTATGACCTCCAAAAAGAAAAAGCACTCCGGTGGCAAAAAAAGACAACCTGCTGAAAATATGCAGGCAGTCGAGACAAAATCCCCAACCAAAAACACCGAAAAAAAATCTGACAACAAGGCGGGAGAAGTAAAGAAAGCTTCTCCCGCCGAAAAAAAACCTATTGCAGGATCACGAGATGAGAAGATCACTCTGATCCTTTCTTGTGTTCTCCTCGCACTTACGATTGCGGGGATCATTCTATTTTTCGTAATGCCTTCCCCGGAACAATCAGGGATTGAAGAGCCCGTTATTTCAGATTTTCCTGAAGAACCTGAAGAAACTGACCCCGAACCTGAAGAAGAGCCTGAGGAAGAGCCTAAGATCGAATACAGGCTACCCGAATATAATTTCACTGAAGAAGAAGTAACCGTAGAGATACCGGGGCTTGAAAGAGAATATACAATTGCCTGGGTTTCAGACATCCACATGATCACCGATCTTAAAGCCGGAGATGTGGCTGTCGAAAATCTCGAGACTGTCCTTGCAAGATATGAAACCCTGTCCGTTACACCCGATGGTGTTCACGGAAAAGACCTCTGGCCCCAGATAGTGGATTATCTGAATTACAACGATTTTGATGCCGTGATATTCGGCGGAGATCTGCTGGATTATTACAGCACTTCCAACATGGAAGCCTTAAGAGAAGGTTTTGACAGACTTAAGTACGATCCGGACAAAATTCTGTATATCCGTGCGGATCACGATTACGGAACCTGGTACAGCGACGGCACCACCGGCATAGACGATGCGGCTTCTTTGGGTGCTCACGCCGCTCTCGACGGTGATGACAACTCCCATAAATACATAGATTTCGGATCCTTTATCATAGCGGGAGTCAACAATTCCGTGAAGAATCCCGACGGACAGCAGATGGATGTTTTAAGAGATCTTTACGGGCGCGGAGTTCCCGTGATCGCGGCAACCCATGTCCCGTACTATTCAACCGTGGATGCCTCACTGGGAGAACTGTCAATGCTGGTAAGGAACAGGATCTACTACTGGAACCCCGGAAATGAATCATATAATCCTAATGCAGAAATGCAGGAATATCTGAATATGATATATGCTGAAGATTCAAACTGCGTTCAGGTCCTTGCAGGTCATCTCCACGCACAATGGGATGGTGAGATCAGAGAAGGGTTAAGAGAGCACATCTTCACGCCTGCTTTTTCCGGCGTTATCGGTGTGGTTCATGTAGTCCCCGCACCATAATGTGAAGATGATCATGGCAGCATTCCACCCACGATCAGATTTCCGAAAATGTCCTCAGCAAAGATCCGGGCATGCTCATCAAATCCCGAACCGACGGAATTAAATCTGGCAATATAAGCACCGTTTGCATAACTGATATAATAGGGCGCGAGACTGCCGGTCAGTCCGCCAAGTTCTGAAGTAACATCAGTATATGTCAGGGGACTTACAAAACCCGCAAGAGAATCTGCTCTTGCGATCATCGCAGTATTTCTGTTTCCGTAGCGGTCAGATGATGTGGTCAGGTAATAATGCTTTCCGATGTGAACAACCTGCACCACTCCACCCAGTTCATCGCAGACGGCATATCCCGCCACAAGTCTGAAGGTCTTTTTATCTACTACAAGTATTCCCCCGATTCCCTGAGAACACAAAAGAATATTATTTCCATCTATGGTAAAGGATCTGGTGTATAGTCCGTACAAACAGTCAAGTTTCTTTACAGCAGTCAGTCTGATATCCAGACCATTACTGTTTCTCTTGAATATGTACATCTCACCGGTATATGAACTCCAGACATAGAATGAACCCGTGGCTGCATCATACTCGCAATAGTGAGGCCTGATACCCACATAGGGAACGCTCTGCAGCTCAATGAATTCTCCGCTCGGAAGTCTTGAATATGTAACCACACGGTTATTATCCGTATCAACCACAAGATAAATAATTCCATCCGAACAGATGCTGTGAGGCTTGTTCAGATCATCCGCCATTACCTTCCAGGAAAAAAGATTACTTCCAAGGTCAAGCGTGTCATTATACAGTATCCGGTCATTGTAGCAGTCCACAGTAAACCATATTCCGTTGAGCAAAGTGGTCTGGGTTGACACCAAACTGTCAGCATAATCATTGTACCTTGCAGGGAAAACGGTGCCTGCTCCTTTTCCCTCAGCTGCTTCAGTACTGATGGAAGAAGCCATCAGTAAAACCGCCGCAAATGCCGCACATATTATTCTGCTTATTATTTTTCCGGTTCTCAACACATGAAACCCTCCGATCGGATTTTTATATTATGATTATAGATTTAATTGCAGGTCCCGGTCAATGTCCGGGACCCTTTAATATGGTCATTAGTTCATCAAGAATAGTCCCTTGCGCATAAATCCCTGTACCGCATTCCCAGCTCAGACTCTCATCTCCCTTAAAAGCTGTTATGGTAACGGAAATTTTATTCTCACCATATTCAAGGGGGATGGTAAAATCCGTTCTGATTTCATTAAGATAATCCGCCTCTGACATATAGACCACTCTGACTTCTTCCGGGATATCCGCATAGTTATTTCCAAAGATATACAGAGTGTCATATCCATCCATTTCTTCCGATTCAAAACTAACAAGAACGGCATCCGGATACCCCCATACACTTGCCAAAACAAATCCGCTCTCTCCCCTTTTCATACAGGGTCTTCCTTCGGAATCGGTGACAGAACCGGATATTTCATCCAACAGTCTGACTATATGACCGTTTATATCAAGTTCCGTAACGGGCTCCGAAGATTCCCTTATTCTGTTGCCGACTCTGTCCTCGGATGTTACATATATAATAAATTTTCCATTGAAAAGTTTGTTTTCAAATACCGGTTCATCCATATCTTCATCTAATTTCAGATTCATGATCAGATCACCGTCCCTGCCTTCATATGTACCGGAAAGACCGTTATCCGTATTGAAGATCTCAACCAGAAAATCTCCGCCTATCCCCGCGCCTTCATCGTGAACGGATATCTCCACACTGACCTCATGTTCTCTTCTATCTATAACTCCCCTTATCAGAGTATTTGAGATATCCGATGCGGACAGTCTTACCGGATCCCCACCGTTAACAGATACTTCACATACAGGAGGTGTGGCATCTCCGATAATGGTTATCCCGTTTAATAAATCTGCATCATGATCACTTGAAACGGTTCCCCTGTCTCCGGATAAAATATATGCATCCTCTTCAAGCATCGCACTGCAGGATGGATAAAAATGCATAGTCCCTTCGTGAAGAGTCGTAAAGTTTTCCGTAAAATCTATCCTTTTTCCGTATTCGTTTCTTACCGCAACAGGTTCTCCAATGGGAACAAGATAAAAAACAGGACTCTTCCGAAATTCCGTCACAGACACTTGGCAATCACCCTGACCTATATCACATCGTTCAAAAACATAGGTAAGATTATCGCTCAAAGAAAGATTGAACAAACACTCCTCAACCTGATATCCGTTCCTTGCAAATCCGTCAACGTATGCTCCATATCTCAGCGTAAATTCAGCGCTTCCATCGGCTCTGACATAATAAGTGTTTTCTTCATCTTCATCTTTCCATAATGCATCCCCCGAAACCATCTCCAGTCTGCAGGTCCTTACAGGGTAAGGAATATAAGCGTACTTACCGTCTATGGCAACATTACAGACATCGCTGATATTTCCGGCCCTGTCCATGGAAACGATATGCAGATATCTGTCATTTCCGTCGGGATGATATTCTATGCCTCCACAGATCTTATCTGACTCATCAAGATCTCTATACCAGTTTTCAAATTCGAGGTCCGGAGTTTTTCCCGAAAGCTCCGTCCAGGGGGTTGCAAGTTCACTGCCATGATTCTTTACATATCCGGGACTTCTATACCTTTCCGTATCAATACAGTAATAAAATATATATGTCCCGGTACTGATGCATAATCTCTCCGTGTCGGTCTGGGCATATCTGTTTTTATCTTCCAAAAGATCCGACATGAAATATGACCTTGCCATGTATTTATATGAGGTTCCGTTATCATCGGGCAATTTCCAGTAAAGCCCGATGGTCCCGGTTACCGCATCATACTTTATCTCCACGCCCTCCACAGCATCGGGGGCAGCAAGATCGGGCGAAAGGATCAGCTGCGACATTCCATCACTATATCTGACAGTAGGTTCCTGAATAATGCAGCATCCCCCGCCGGATGAAATACCATCGGGATATATTACTCCCGTGGTATTTACCATATGTCCGGTATATGAAATTCCTTCCGGATATAATCCCGTATCTTTGCCCACAGGATCCTCACCGGTGATACTGATATAAAATGAGATCCGGGCCCGGCCGTTTCCGGCATTAACTCCGGTGGACATCGTTCCGCCTAAAACTCCGCCTATATAGCCGCTGCCTCCGCCGCCCCCGCATCCATATGAATTATCGCTTATACGGCCGCCTCCGCCGCCATACCAGCCACCTCCGCCACCTCCGTTTTGAACATAAGGGGAATCGCCCTGATCGTAATATGTTCTGAATCCCGGCGCTCCATATCCAAAACCGCCTTCACTAAGTCCAAAACAGTTTCCGCCACGGTTCTGATCGCCTCCAGAGGCAGTAGCTTCACCACCCGGCCAATAAGACCTCCCGGCGGTTCCGGAATATCCGCCCCCGGCTCCGGCTGAAGATCCTCCGCCGCTTCCGCCACCACCTCCGCCCGCCACAATGCAGACACTGTCACGGCGTGAAGAGAGTGTTCTGAGCACTCCGGCAACCGAAGCGATATGAGTTGCACCGCCGCCGTTACCGCCATATCCTCCATTCCAGTCGGAAGCTCCGCTTCCGCCACCGTTATAGCCGTTCTGTCCTCCGACACAGATATACAGAGTATTTCCGGGAACAAGGTGTACCACACCCTTTGCATATCCTCCGTTACCCCCGGGGTTTTCCCGATTGGAATTAGTGTTTCCGGCCGCTCCCCATACTTCGAGTGTGTAATCACCTTCTATTTCCGCAGTAAAACTTTGCATGCCGCCTGTGTACGGATAAGAATTTCTGACATTAACATTAAGATCAGCTCCCTTTCCTCCCGAACTGGACATAAAGAGATTTCCGTTAATGGTTATATACGATCCTTCTCCACCGTGGCACAGGATACCTTCGGAATTGTTTTCCGTATCTCCTTCCTTTCCCGTATATACCCCCAGAATATCTCCCTCATGAAGAAATACCTGACATCTGCTGTATTCTCCATTATCACCCTCATATCCGCCTGAAGATGCCCCCTTTCCGCCCCACAATTCGATGGTATATATGCCGGAATTCCTGATCCGTGTTTCTGTGTATACTCCCGTATCATTAATGATCTGTGTATCACCTCCGGAAAAAGAACCGCCGTTATCCACAGCTGCTTCTCTCCACTCCGGGATTGCCACATCAGGAGAAATATAATATCTGAAAACTTCCCCCGAACAACCGCCGCCGATATCAAGCCGTGTAAGACCGCTGAACCTGAGATCACCGAAGCTTTCATTTCCGCAGTAATCCGGGGTTGCTTCCAGATCAGGCTGTGAAAATGATGCATACAGGGTCACTTCACCTTCGGGAGAATAAAGGTCCCCGTATCTTCCAACGAAGGATTCCGGATTAAGATCCGGAGAAGAATACCATCCGTCAAATACCGTTCCGCTTTTCACACCCACAGGCAGTTTTATGGAGGTGCTTTTCCAGAGGGCTGTAACAGTATCGACACATCCGTCATTTTTCGAAGAGTGAATATATGTATGATCCCCCCGGGAAGACAAACCTCTCACGGATCCGGAAATATAACCCTTTAACAGAATTCCGGCTGCATCAGTTTCTTCATATTCCGAAGATGGATCATCGGAAGAATATATCCATCCAATGATCTCAGTTTCGGTAAAACCCGGAGCAATATATTCACCTCCGGATGTATCAAATTCCACTCTGTAACCTTTCGGTGGATCCAGAAGAGAAACATCCACAACCGTTTCATACATATATCCTTTATGGAATTCATTTAATCCCGGCCTTAGATCTCCGTTAATGACTCCGTTATAACTTCCTGCATTACCCGCGAAGGATCCGCCATTGATCAGCAACGTACCCGCGCACTCTTCCCAAACCGCATAAAGAGTCACAGTCTGATCATCCGAACCGTCCCCGGATGAATGAAGACAAGTAAAATAATCTTCAATGAGTTCAAGGCTGCATCCGTCGTTAAAAATCATCTCACCGGAAGGAGTATCACTCCATCCGGCAAAAATATATCCCGGCCGTATAAATTCGTTTAAACCGATAACCGAAGGATCATTCACATCTTCCCCTTCATAGGTCCCCTCATCTCCGAAATATCCCACCAGGCTCTCCATGGTTCCCGTAAAAGCTCCGTCAGGATCAAACTCCACTGTATACCTGTTGCAGGAAACAAAGGATCTGCAAAAGTGCGATATTATCTGAAACTGATTTTCAAGATTGTCCCCACAAACCGGACAGAAGAACAAATAAGTACAGGGATACTGTTTTGCATAATCCCCTGTCCCCGCAAATAAATACCCTATGCTCCTAACACAGTCTTCTCCCGCATACACAAATCCCGTAACGGGTTCTCCGCAATCTGCACAGTATGCTATCCATCCGGAATCATATGCTCCACCGCATTTTATGTTGGAAAGTCCGCCAATCCCATAATAATCATAATCTCTGCAGGCGGCAAAAGGCCCGTGAACGCATTTACCTTCGGAGTGCATCAGAACCCATTTTCCTATGGGAACCACATCATTCATCACAGCTGAAGCATAGTAATGATGTCCATCGGGAAGTATCTCCCCGGGATCTCTTCGTCCCACAACGCCTTCAGGTATCACCTCAGTCCCCTCAGCCCCTCGGTATATTCCGGCACTGCCTGAGTAGGTGTAAGTCCCGTTTTGTGAAAGCACATTTCCGTCCGGATGAACTGTGGTCCAGGCAGCCCCCGTATCCCCCTCATAAAACCTTATATACGGATTAGCATGATAACCTGCGAGTACGTCTGCCGGGCCCGGCAGAGAAGAAGCCTCCGCACATATGGACGCGGATAAAAACACCATAAGTGGTATCAGTAGTTTTCCGATCTTTCTTGTGAGGTAAATAATTACATCAGGATACTTGCGATCTTTTTTCATTCGGCACCTCCCATGAAAAATAAAAAAAGAGACCGATGTCTTTTCCGAAGAAAAAACATAAGTCTCTTTATGTGACGATTTTGCTTTTGAATCGCTTCGCTCCGTTACCGGATCCGAAGTCGTGTTCAGACTATATCACAGTTTTTTTATTCTTTCAATAGCTTCCACGGTATTCTCATATGTACCGAAAGCAGTAAGTCTGAAGAAATGCTCTCCGCTGGGTCCGAAGCCCGATCCGGGAGTCCCCACAACATGTGCTTTATCAAGAAGATGATCAAAGAATTCCCAGCTGGTCATATTGTTCGGAGCTTTAAGCCAGATGTAGGGAGCATTCACGCCGCCGGATACGCTGTATCCCGCGCTCTTTAATCCCTCATAAATAACCTTGGCATTGTTCATGTAATAAGCAACCTGTTCTTTGAGCTGCTGTCTTCCGGCCTCGGAATAAACTGCCTCTCCGGCTTTCTGAACTATGTAGGGAGCTCCGTTGTATTTTGTTCCGTGTCTTCTTGCCCACATGGGATGAAGAGGAGTATCGCCAGCTTTAAGATCCTTGGGGATAACGGTGAAACCGAGTCTTACACCGGTAAAGCCGGCATTCTTGGAGAAAGATCTGAACTCGATTGCACAGGTCCTTGCTCCCTCGCACTCGTAAATGCTGTGAGGTACATTGTCCTCGGAAATGTATGCTTCATATGCCGCATCGTAGAGAATGATGGCACCGACTTTATTTGCATAGTCAACCCACTGCTGAAGCGCATCCTTGGTGATGGCTGAACCTGTGGGATTGTTAGGGAAGCACAGATAGATAAGATCCGGAGTCTCCTTCGGAAGTTCGGGTGCAAATCCGTTCTCTTCGAGGCAGGGCATGTAGATCACATCAGACCAGGTCTCAGTTTTAGGATCATAGGTTCCGGTCCTTCCCGCCATGACATTTGAGTCAACATAAACAGGATAAACGGGATCACATACAGCGATCTTATTGTCTGTGGAGAATATCTCCTGAATATTTGCGCAGTCGGATTTTGCACCGTCGGAAACAAAGATCTCATCTGCGGAGATATCGCATCCTCTCTTCTTATAATCCACATCGGCGATGACATTTCTTAAGAATTCATATCCGAGATCGGGAGCATATCCCTTAAAAGTGTCTTTATTTCCCATTTCATCAACCGCTGAGTGAAGTGCATCGATGATCGCAGGAGCAAGGGGCTGGGTAACATCGCCGATACCGAGTCTGATGATCTTGGCTTCGGGATGAGCCTCCTGATACTCTCTCACCTTTCTTCCCACGGTGGAGAAAAGATAGCTTCCGGGAAGTTTTAAATAATTGTCATTTGCTTTTGCCATTTTTTCATTCTCCTTTTTTATTCCTGTATCTTCAGCGCTCTGCTCTTTTTCAGGATCTCCTTCAGTCTGTCGGGAGTGAAGATATAATCCTTTTCGCAGAAATCGCAATGGATCTCGGCATCCCTGTTCTCATTTATCATAGCGACTATTTCTTTTTCTCCAAGGCTTATGAGTGCTCTCTCAACTCTTTCATCGGAGCAGTCGCATTTATAGGCGGTATCGTATCTTTCGTTGATGTTGATATCAAGCCCTTTAAGAACTTCACCTATCATATCCTCAGGTGTAAGCCCCTCATCAAGCATCTCCGTAACACTCTTCAGACTCTTAAGGTTTTCTTCGATGACCGCGATGACATCATCTCCGGCATCAGGCATAAGCTGAATGATAAATCCTCCGGAGCATCTTACGGTATTGTCTTTATTCATAAGAACACCCAGACCAACCGAAGAGGGAGTCTGTTCCGAAGCGGCAAAATAATATGTCATATCTTCGGCAATCTCTCCGGTCTGAAGGGATATGTGTCCAACATACGGTTCCTTAAGTCCAAGATCCTTAACAACGATAAGGTCTCCATTTCCAATGGCACCGGATACATTGAGATGTCCGTCACTTCTTGCTGGAAGATCAACAACGGGAACGGGAGTGTAACCCTTCACATTGCCGTGAGAATCGGCACAAACTGTAAGCCCTTTTGAGGGACCATCGGACTTGATCTGAATGGTGAGTCTGTCCTTATCCCCCTTCATCATGATGCTCATCATGGCAGCCACCGAAAGGGTTCGTCCCAGAGCCGCACTCATAATGGGACTGGTGTTGTGGAGGCGTCTGGATTCCTCAGCCATGTTCCTTGTGGTACACGCAAAGGCTCTTATATGGAAATCCGCTGCAGTGGCGGATACAATATAATCATTTTCACATTTTTCGTTCATCATATTTCAGGTTTCTTTAGTACCGCATATATCCTTTCGGTATTTTCGTTTACCTCTCCTTCCGTATCCGAATCGATGATCTTAACGATCTCAAGACCGGACAGGCGGGCAAGTTCTTCTATATCGTTCTTTTCCAACCCGCGCTGAAGATGAGTTTCCTCTGCACGTTCATAAAGACCGTCGGAACGTTTTATGAAAAGAGTAAGATCGATCTCATTTACATTCGTCTCTTCGTCATAGTAATTCTCCCAGATAAAGGAAGCTTCATCTCCGGCTTCCGCAATGGTGGAATCACCTTCTATATCCCTGTATTTGTGTGATGTATTGCAGTCAAAAATAAAGATCCCTCCGGGGTACAGGAACTTTGCAACTCTGGAAAAAGTACTTTTAAGTTCTTCATCTTCCAGCAGATAATTGATACTGTCACAGACCGAAACCGCGGTTCCTATGGTGGAATAAAGATCCAGTTCTGCTATGTCCTGGTTCAGATACATGATGCCCCGGCCTTCATCCGAATCATATGCTCTCGTAAGCATCTCAGATGAAATATCGACTCCGAACACATCGTAACCTTTGTCAAAGAGCTTCCTCGTTACGATTCCGGTTCCGCATGCAAGATCCGCAACAAGATTTCTCTCGCTCTCAAGCAGAGCCTCTTCCTCGCTTCCGCCCTCCTGAGATGATTCATCCCTAACCCTGCTTATACCGTACTTTCTGATATCACGATCTATCCTCGCACACCATTCATCGTACGGAATATCACTCATCAGTTCATCGTAGACATCCGCAAATGCACTGTATGAATTTATTTCTGTATTATCCGCATTCATCTGTCCGACAAAATTCTCACATTTCACTAGAATATCACGCCTGAGATAAGAGAAGACGCAACACCCATTATCACTCCCGCAAGTGCTACGCCAAGCATTATTGCAGTGATACTCTCTTTGAACTTCATATCCAGAAGGGACGCAGCAAGAGTTCCGGTCCACGCACCTGTTCCGGGAAGAGGAATTCCCACAAAGAGAAGAAGTGCCACAAACAATCCGCGTCCTGCCTTTGCCTGAAGTTTCTCACCGCCCTTGTGCCCTTTCTCGAGACAGAAGGTAAAGAACTTTCCTATAACCGGCTTATCCTTGCCCCATTCAAGTACCTTTCTTGCAAAGAAGAAAATTATGGGTACGGGGAGCATGTTACCGATGGCTATGATCACATAACCGACTACAATGTTGAAATGCTCCGGGTTCATTCCGCGGAACCAGTAAGCTATAGGTATCGCACCTCTGAGTTCGATCAGAGGTATCATTGAAATGATAAAGCATCCGAAATACTGAGTCATCGTATTTTTCACAAATGCCTGTGCTATCTTCTGTGCCAAAGAACCCATTATCTAAATCTCCTGTCTTTTTGTATATTTCCGGAGTCTCTGCGGAGACTTCCGTGATGCTCGTCCAAACTATCGAAGGATATCCTTGAGATTTGCGACAAGTGTGTCACATTCCTCGTCTGTGCCTACGGTAATCCTGAGATATTCGCTGATACGGGGCTTGTTCCAGTATCTCACGTAAATATTTCTGTTTTTAAGTTCTTTAAAGATATGTTCTGCGGGAACAGACGAATGTTTTGCAAAGATAAAATTGGTCTTGGAATCCTGAAACTCAAATCCCAGTTCCCTAAGCTGACCTTTAAGTCTTTCTCTGGTATTTATGATCTTTTCACAGGTAGCCCTGAAATACTCATCATCACGCACGGCTTCAACACCGATTGCCAGGGTTATGGAATTCATTGTGTAGGAATTGTAGGAGTATTTGACATCCTGCAGATAGGAGATCATCTTTTCACTGCCTATGGCATATCCAATTCTTAAGCCTGCCATGGATCTGGATTTACTGAAAGTCTGGATGACCAGAAGGTTGTCATACTCGTCAAGAAGGCTCAGCGCACTCTCAGCACCAAAATCAACATATGCTTCATCAACGATGCAGACAACATCACGATTGCGGTCGAGGATCTGTCTTATGCTGTCAAGTCCCATGAACACTCCGGTGGGCGCATTGGGATTAGCTATTACCACACCGCCGTTTTCCTTCGCATAATCCTCGGGGTGGATCCTGAATTCTTCATCAAGAGGAATCTGCTCGAAGGGAATTTTAAAAAGGGATGCCCATACATCATAGAAGGAGTATGTGATATCCGGGAAAAGAATGCTTTTGTCTGAGTTGAAAAAAGTAAGAAAAGCCATCGCAAGAACATCGTCGGATCCCACTCCGACAAAGACCTGCGAAGGCTTTACATTATATTTTTCCGCCAGGGCATTTGCCAGAGTATGGCAGTCTGACTCCGGATATTTCTTCAATGCGGATACATCGAAGTTCTTAAGAAGAGCCTCCACTCCCGGTGCGGGAGGATAGGGATTCTCATTGGTGTTCAGCTTGATGACTTTTCCGACAGGCTGTTCACCCGGCACATAGGGTACTACTTTTCTGACATTTGATTCCCAGCTCATTTCTTTACTCCGATATCTTCTGAAAATTTTCTGCCCACCTCAGGCATTCCCATTGCATCATAGACTCTCACGAGTCCATCAGCCGCATCCTTTCCGGAGGCGGTGATGACAATGGCAGGAACGGTTTCAAAGGCTGCGTTGTAATACCAAATGGCAGCCTCTTCAAAATCCTGGATCCTCTCATAGAAAAGACCCAGTTCCAGGCAAACCTCCGACGAAGGATCGCTGGCCATAAGTTTGGTTATATACTTGAAAAACATAACTATATCGCCGTGAATTCTGGCGGTATGAGCTATCACAAGGCAGGCCTTGTTAACGCTGTCGGGATCCAGTTCCACATCTGCGGCACATGAAACGAAATAGGGAAGAGAATTCCTGAAATCATCTTCGGTACCGACAATAAACAGCTCTCTGACATACATATCAAAAAGCCTCTTACTGAGCTTCTCTTCTCCGCTTGTAGCCTTCTGGAAGATTTCAAGATCCCTGCTGCCGTGATTTGCCGCGGGCTTATGTGTTATGACAATATCGCTGTCAAACACCACGGGATCAAGCCTTACCATCTCATGAACGGGATCTTCCCATACGAAGCCGCGAAGACGTTTGAACATTTTGGGTCTTAATTCATCGTCAAAATTATAGACCGTGGAATGTTCAAGCTGATTGGAATAATGCATCTGCACTATCTCAACCTCTTCAGGAAGCATGGTCTTAAGTGCCATGAATTTGATGCGGTTTGCATCATCAAGGATCTCATCCGCATCTGCAGAATAAATATAATCCATGGTAGCTTTGGAAAAAGCAAAATTCCTGGCATCGGAAAAATTACCGGTCCACTCAAAATCATAGATCTTGTCGGTATATTTACGGGCTATCTCCTTGGTCTTATCCGTAGATCCCGTATCCACGATAACGATCTCATCCATCAGGTCCTTAATACTGTCAAGGCATCTTGAAAGGATGGCTTCTTCGTTCTTTACTATCATTACGCAGGATATCGTCATAATATATGTCCTCCCCGAAGACAAAAGGCTTAATGCCATTTATGTGATATGTGTGCATACATAGGTTATTTTATCATAAAAACCACCAAAAAAGATACCGAAATATATGGGATAAAGGCTACCGGGTGCCGCAATTTTCCGTTCCCACGGATATTCCCCCCGATAAGCTGAATTATGGTCAGAAATCCAAGAGACAAACACATATGAAGGATATGAGCTTCCAGACCGTATCCTGCGAAGCAAAAAAACAGTGCACAGCACGAAAAGGCATGGCTGTCCGCCCTGCCGTATGCTCTGCACATTATATGTTCCTGAATAAAGATCACAAACAGACAGTCTGTAAAACAGGTCAGTCCGGGCCCCTCCGTTTCAAAAGGAAGCAAAAGAAGCCCTGATACGGCCATTATCCACCAGGTAAGATCCGCAACTTTTCTTTGTCTGATATCGGAAACGGAAGCTGCGCCCAGGCAGATAACAGCCGGCAAAAGCACTGCCCTCATCAGGTCTTTCTTACCACGTACAAACTTCCGGATGATAATCCGTCATAGAAATCCGCTACATTTTCACTCTCAAGCCAGATATTAAACATCATAGCAGAATCTCCCGCCGACACCTCATTTCCGGAGCCGTCGTAACCACGTTCTATATAAACATCGCCACACAACAGTTTTCCCTCTCCCGTGACCGGATCGCCGGAATAAATATCTATGATATCTCCGGCACGCAGCACTCCGCTGGCCACTTTAGACAGGTCATCTGCCTTAAAACCCGCAAGCACCGGTTCCTTCATTTGCGCCAGATGTTCATCATATCCCGAAAACATTGTCGGGGTTAATACAGTACCCTTTTCTATGTCAAAGGAAGGTGTGACTCCGTTTTCCAATATCGATACATCAAAAACAATCTCCGGAACACATCCGGCATCAACGCTTTTTATAGTCAGATAATCCGTATAATTGTCATGATCTATCACAACCCCTTCCGGTATGTCCGTTGAAGCCACATAAATCTCTCTCTTTTCAAAATCGGACAATGAAACTCTCTGCAGATATGTCATTATCGCAAAAACGCCCGCTGCCGTAATAAGTGCTGCGATGTATATTCCGAGTTTTACCCTGTGCATTTCTTTTTTTACATTCTTATTATTCATTTTCCCTTCCTCTGTATCGGTTTTAATCCGATTCCGCTATCATCTCCGCATATGCTTCCTTGTCAGCACGGACACTCACTCCCATAAATCCCTTTGTGTCAAAAGTTATCTCAGCGTAAGCTCCGGCCGAACTTACAACAGCTCCCGAGGGAGTGCTGACATTTCCGTAAACACCTGTATTTTCCGTGATGCCTGTTTCGGTTATCACATATTCGGTAACACTGTCACCGTCAACGTTGTAAATTCTGAAATCCTTTATCTCCACCCTGCCTGCAATATAGGAACTGTTAGCATGAGCCGGAGACATATCATCCGTAAGGTCCATGTTTCCCTTAAGAGCCTCCGTGAATATCTCGCGTGCATGGGCGGGATCATTTATCACAAGCCGGTGATCCGCACCATATCTGTAGGGATCCACATCAAGCGCTGCCAGACAGGAAGCCGCCACAGCATCTTCCGCAATATCGGAATCTGCTTTGTACTGGAGTATTTGCAAACCGGTCATTGCCATTACCAGCACAAAAACAAGAGCATACATGCCAAGAACATATTCAGTCTGCCCGGCATTTTCAGTATTTGGCAGTAGATGTTCTGTATTCCCTGATCTCATAACCATCCTCCGTCATGCCTCTTATTTCCAGCTTCACCGTATTTCCGTATCCGACTTCGTTAAGATCCGTATTTCCAAGAGTTACATTTTCCAGTCCTGCCTGAAGAAGTGCCTCGCACATTTCATCCTTATCCCTTTCTCTCAAATACCCGTAAGTCTCCATTTTTAAAATGTATTCCCTGGAGATCTGGGATACGGAACTTTTGATATTGACAAGACGTACGCAGTTTGCAAAAGAAACAAAAACAAATGCAATG
>JAEEGL014911152.1_pt1 | contig 18091 bp, 14 predicted proteins | sample 9134231 | NCBI WGS metagenome assembly JAEEGL01 (sample SAMN16246548, study PRJNA631951) | gut metagenome | biome: gut microbiome; feature: rumen; material: fiber-attached | host: Bos | place: Iran: Karaj | collected 2018-10 | reverse complement strand
TGACGCCCGTAAAGGAAGTCTCTCCACAACTCGACCGCCACGCCGTCGATCTCGACTTTCACAGAGGGGGCGGTACCGCGCCAGACCGCTTCGGCGTCGCTGTCGCCGAGGTCGGAAAAGACGACCTTTCCGTCTTTCTCCTCAAAGCGGAAGAGACGGACTTTTTCTTCGGTCTCTGAAGCGGGCATATAATCGACGAAGACGTCGAGCGCGCCGGGTTCGGAAGAGGGGGCGGCGACCGCCGGCAGGATCCGGCGGAAAGAGCCGGACGGGATCGCCGGGGAAAGACGGGCGAGCGTCACGCCCCCGTCGGAGGTGACGTAGACCGGGAAATCGGGCCCTTCCCCGTCTTCTCTGGAACAGAAGAGCAGACAGACGTCGGAAGCGGGGAGGAAAGAGGAAAATGCGAAAGACGAAGGAAACGTCTCGCGGTCGAGGACGGCGGCGAAGACGTCTCCTTCCCCGAAAGCGTCGCCGTCAAAGACGGGCAAAGGGAACGGACACGTCGGGACCGGGGATACTGTCGTGCCGTCCGCCGGGGAGAGCGTCGCGTTCCCGGGAGAGAGCGTTTCTTCCGGGGTCCCGTTCGAACAGGCGGACAGACAGGGAAAAAGAATGAGGAGAAGCGAAAAGACAGACAACAGAGCAAGCGTTTTTTTCATGATCGCACCTCGTTTCCGTACAGAGATCCCGAGATGATTATAGGCGATCGCCGGGAAAAGGGCAAGGGACAAAACGCAACCGTTCGAAAGAAGGTTCTCCGGGGGGCGTTTGGGGCGCTTTCGCATTTCAATTCTTTATGCCGACATTACTAACGCATTCTGCAAAGAAGCCAAACAATTATTATATTCTCTTTCAGCCTCTTCTTTTTTGCCTTCTTCGATCAATTCTTTCACGATCTTGAAATCACGATCGATAAAATCGTCGTACTCCTTGATCCATTTCCACAAATAGTCCTTTTCTTCGTAAAAGTCTTTTTTGTTCTCATTCCAGCAGAGATCGAAGAGATCTTTCTTGAACTCATCAACCGTCGTTTTCAGTTTCACGCTTGGAATTATCATTTTTCGATACCCCCTGATCTCTGATTTTCATTGCTTCGTCGTAATCCTTGCTTGCCGGAACTCGATTCATAAAAGACTCTTTCGTTTCTTCAGAAGAAAAATCAGAAAAGACCGGTGATCCTCCCCGAATCGTCGACGTCGATCCGCTCGGCGGCCGGGGACTTGGGAAGCCCGGGCATGGTCATGATCTCGCCGGTCAGCACCACAAGGAAGCCGGCGCCCGCAGAGACCTTCACCTGACGGACGGTCAGCGTGAACCCTTCGGGCGCGCCGAGTTTAAGCGGGTCGTCCGAAAAGCTGTACTGCGTTTTCGCCATGCAGACCGGCAGAGAGCCGAATCCGAGCGAAGTCAGACGGTCGATCTCTTTTTTCGCCTGGGGAAGGATATTGATCTCCGCGACGTGGTAGATCTTTTTGACGACGGCGCGGACGCGGTCTTCGATGGTCCCCTCCAGCGGATAGCAGAAGGTGAAGCCGTTTTCCGTCTCACAGAGACGGACGACCTCTTCCGCGAGATCCCGCGCCCCCTCTCCCCCGTCCGCCCAAACGGTGGAAAGCCTCACGTTGACGCCGAGTTTTTCGCACTTTTCGATGACAAGAGCGATCTCTTTGTCGGTATCGGTCGGGAAGCGGTTGACCGCGACGACGCAAGGGAGACGGTAGACGTTTTTGATGTTGGAGACGTGGGCGAGCAGATTGGGCAAACCTTTCTCAAGGGCGGCGAGGTCTTCTTTCTCAAGCTGTTTTTTGTCGAGACCGCCGTGCATTTTGAGGGCGCGGACCGTCGCGACGACCACGACGGCGTCGGGGCGCAGTCCCGCCGCGCGGCACTTGATGTCGAGGAACTTCTCGGCTCCGAGATCCGCGCCGAAGCCGGCTTCGGTGACGGCGTACTCCCCGAGGCGGAGCGCCATGCGGGTGGCGATGACCGAGTTGCAGCCGTGCGCGATGTTGGCGAAGGGACCGCCGTGAACGAAGGCGGGCGTACCCTCGAGCGTCTGGACAAGGTTGGGATTGAGCGCGTCCTTCAAGAGCGCCGTCATGGCGCCGACGGCGCGCAGATCTGCCGCCGTCACCGGCCGCTCGTCATAGGTGTAGGCGACGACGATGCGCCCGAGACGCTCTTTGAGGTCGGAAAGCGAAGAGGCGAGACAGAAGACCGCCATGATCTCCGAGGCGACGGTGATGTCGAACCCGTCCTCGCGCGGAGTTCCGTTGACCCTGCCGCCGAGACCGTCGACGATGAAACGGAGTTGACGGTCGTTCATATCGACGCAGCGTTTCCAGGTGATCCGCTTCGGATCGACGCCGAGAGAATTCCCCTGCTGGATGTGGTTGTCCAGCAGAGCGGCGAGAAGGTTGTTGGCGGCGCCGATGGCGTGGAAGTCGCCCGTGAAATGGAGGTTGATGTCCTCCATGGGGATGACCTGCGCGTATCCGCCTCCCGCCGCGCCTCCCTTGACGCCGAAGACCGGGCCGAGAGAGGGTTCGCGCAGGGCGACGACCGACTTTTTGCCGATCTTGCGTAGCCCGTCCGCAAGACCTATGGTCGTGGTGGTCTTCCCTTCGCCCGCCGGGGTGGGCGTGATGGCGGTCACGAGAACGAGTTTCCCGTCTTTCCGTCCCGGCTCGTCTAAAAGCGAGCGGTCGATCTTGGCTTTGTATTTGCCGTACTGTTCGACGTATTTTTCGTCGATCCCCGCCGCGGCGGCGATCGAGGCGATCGGACGGGCGGCGACGCTTTGCGCGATCTCTATGTCGGTGAGGTGGTCCATTTTTTTATTCCTTTCGTGAATGCTGTCCTCTTACTGTCCTTTGAGCCAGTTGACCGCGGAGGCGAAAAGACGCATATCCGTGCGGCCGGGGACGTTTTTGTAAAGAAATTCTCTGATCCTTTCGCTGTGTCCCATCTTGCCGAAGACACGTCCGTCGGGCGAGAGGATGCCCTCGACGGCGGCAACGGAGCCGTTGGGATTGAAACGGATGTCCATGGTCGGCTCGCCGGATTCGTCGACGTAGCGGGTGGCGATCTGCCCGTTTTTCGCGAGTTCGGCAAGAGCGGCTTCCCCGGCGAGGAAACGGCCCTCGCCGTGCGAGACGGGCACGGTGAAGACCTCGCCCGGCCGGCAGAGCGAGAACCAGGGCGAATCGTTGGCCTCGACCCGCACGCGGACCAGTCTGGACTGGTGGCGGGCGATGGTGTTGAAGGTGAGCGTGGGCGAGTTTCGATCGGTCTCGACGATCCTGCCGAAGGGAACGAGGCCGAGTTTGACGAGCGCCTGGAAACCGTTGCAGATGCCGCCCATCAGCCCGCCCCGTTTTTCGAGCAGCGAGGCGACCTGTTCGCTGACTTCGGGGCTGCGGAAGAAGGCGGTGATCAGTTTGCCCGAACCGTCGGGCTCGTCGCCGCCGGAAAATCCGCCGGGAAGGAAGACGATCTGCGCGTCACGCATCTTTTCGGCGAAAAGCGAGGTGCTTTCCGCGACGCTTTCGGGCGTTATGTTGCGGATGACGAAAACCTCGGGATCGGCGCCCGCGGCCGAAAAAGCGCGGGACGTGTCGTATTCGCAGTTGGTACCCGGGAAAACGGGGATCAGGACCTTCGGGGCGGAGAGGCATACCGCGGGGCAGGAGGCGGAACGCGCCGGCGCTTCCCGCGCGGGAAGAGGCGCGATCTCTTCGACCGGAAGAGACTCGAGCGTGGGGAAGATCTCTTCCAGACGGGATTCGTAGATCTCGTCCAGCTCGTCGAGCGTCAGTCCTTCGCCCGGACGGTCGCTCCTCCCGGGATAGAGAAGGAGCGGGGAGACCGTCGTTCTGCCGAGCGTGATGACGTTGTCGAAGGAGGCGAGCGCCGCCTGGGATTCCGCGTCGGTCTCGATGACGAAGGCTCCGGGAGCAGGAGAGAAGAGCGTTTCGGGGGACAGTTCGGAGGAGAAGGTGAAGCCGAGGCGGTTCCCGATACACATTTTATAAACGGCCTCCGCGACCCCGCCGTATCCGACGGCGTAGGCGGAAAAGATCTTGCCCGCGCGCATTGCCGGAGAAATGAGCGCGAAACTGGTGAGAAGCGACTCGGTCTCGGGAACGCCGTTTTTGTCGCGTTCGGGAAGGACGATCATGACGGGGTGGCCGCCCTCTTTGAATTCGGGCGTGATGACCTCGCCCGCTTTTCCGTAGGTCACGGCGAAGGAGACGAGAGTGGGAGGAACGTCGAGCTTTTCAAACGAGCCGCTCATCGAGTCCTTGCCGCCGATGGCGGCGACGCCGAACTCTTTTTGCGCCCGGTAGGCGCCGAGCAGAGCGGCGCAGGGCATCCCCCAGCGGGAGGGATCGCGGCCGGGCTTGGCGAAGTATTCCTGGAAGGTGAGCCAGACGCGGTCGGGCGCGAATTCCCCGCCCGAGGCGACCAGTTTACAGATGCTTTCGGCCACGGCGATCCGCGCGCCGGAATAGGGGTCTTTTTCGGAAAGAGACGGCTGATAGCCGAAACTCATCATCGAGCAGGTCTCCGTCTTTCCGTTTTCGACGGGGAGAAGGTGCGCCATCGCCTGAATGGGCGTGCGCTGGCATTTTCCGCCGAAAGGCATCAGGACCGTCCCCGCGCCGATGGTCGAGTCGAAACGTTCGGACAGGCCGCGCGTCGAGCAGACGTTCAGATCGGAAAGAAGCGCGCGGTAAGAGGCGGTGAAACCTGAAAACTCGCGCTTTTTCTCGCCCTTTGCAGCGGGAACGCGCACGTCGACGTGTTTTTCCGCCCCGTTGGAGGAGAGGAATCCCCGCGAAAGGTCGACGACGGCGCCGCCCTTCCAGAACATGCGCATCCGTCCGGTGTCGGTGACGGTGGCGATAACGGTCGCTTCGAGGTTCTCTTTGGCAGCGAGAGCCGTGAAAGAGGAAACGTCGGAAGGGGAGACCACGACGGCCATCCTCTCCTGAGACTCGCTGATGGCAAGCTCTGTCCCGTCGAGGCCTTCGTATTTTTTGGGAACGGCGTCCAGGTCGATGTCCAGCCCGTCGGCCAGTTCCCCGACGGCGACGGACACGCCGCCCGCGCCGAAGTCGTTGCAGCGTTTGATCATCGAGACGGCCCGCGCGTTCCGGAAAAGGCGCTGGAGCTTGCGCTCTTCGGGCGCGTTGCCCTTTTGGACCTCGGCACCGCAGGTCTCGACCGATTTTTCGGTGTGCGCCTTGGAGGAGCCGGTGGCGCCTCCGATCCCGTCCCTGCCGGTCCGCCCGCCGAGAAGGATCACGACGTCCCCGGGAGAGGGGACCTCCCGCCGGACGTTCGCGGCCGGAACGGCGCCGATGACCGCGCCGATCTCCATCCGCTTGGCGGCGAAGCCGGGATGGTAGAACTCGGTCACCATACCGGTGGCAAGCCCGATCTGGTTGCCGAAGGACGAATAGCCGTCCGCGGCGGTGCGTACCAGTTTCCGCTGCGGGAGCTTGCCCGGAATGGTCTCCGAAAGCGGGAGCGTCGGGTCGGCCGCCCCGGTGACGCGCATGGCGGCGTAAACGTACGCCCGCCCGGAGAGCGGGTCGCGGATGGCTCCGCCGATACAGGTCGCGGCACCGCCGAAAGGTTCTATCTCGGTGGGATGGTTGTGCGTCTCGTTTTTGAAAAGGAGCAGCCAGTCCTGCTTTTCACCGTTCACGTCGGCTTTGATCTTGACCGTGCAGGCGTTGATCTCCTCCGATTCGTCGAGCGAACGGAGAAGACCTCTGCTTTTCAGCACCCTCGCCGCAAGCGTGCCGATCTCCATCATCGTGACCGGTTTTTTGCGGCCGAGTTCCTCCCTGTCGGAAAGGAACTCGCGGTAGGTCTTTTCGATCTCGGGATCGTCGAAAGTCAGCGAGTCGAGATGCGTCAGGAAGGTCGTGTGGCGGCAGTGATCCGACCAGTAGGTGTCGATCACGCGGATCTCGGTGATCGTGGGATCTCTGCCCTCTTCACGGAAATAGTTCTGACAAAAGGCGAGGTCGTCCGCGTCCATGGCAAGTCCGAGGGAGGCGGCTTCTTTTTCGAGTCCGGAGCGGTCGAGTTCGCGGAAGGAGACGAGCGTTTCGACCTTTTCGGGGGCCTTTACGGAGAGCGCGAGCTCCGACGGGAGATCGAGCGAGGCGAGACGCGCCTCGACCGGGTTGACGACATATCTCTGCACGGCCGCGAGGTCTTCTGCGCCGATCTCCCCGTAGAGAAGGTAGACCTTCGCCGCGCGGATGGTCGGACGGTGTCCGCGGGAAAGCATCTGGATGCACTGGGCCGCGGAGTCGGCGCGCTGATCGAACTGGCCGGGGAGCGACTCGACGGCAAAAACAGCGTCGGCGCCGGAGGGCAGAGAGGCGTACACTTCGTCGAGCTGAGGCTCGGAGAAAACGCGCGAGACCGACTCGGCGAACAGTTCGGGGGTGATGTTTTCGGCGTCGTAACGGTTGAGCAGACGGAGACCGGTCAGCGAGCGGATGCCGAGCGTTTCGCGCAATTCGCGCAAAAGGGCGTCGGCCTCGTGGGCGAGACCTTTTCTTTTTTCGACGTAGGTGCGGTAAACCATTCTGTCGTCTCTCCTTTCGATACTATCCCGCTCAAAGGCCGCTTTGCGCGGAGAGCGCACGCTTCCCGATGTCTTTTCTGTAGAAGCGGTTGGAAAACTCCACTTTCGAAGCGACGTCATAGGCCGCGTCGATCGCTTTTTTCAAGGTGTCGCCCTTCGATACCGCGCCGAGCACCCGTCCGCCCGAGGTGACGAGTTTGCCGTCTTTTCCGGACGCGCCGGCGAAAACGAGGTGCGGCAGCAATTCGGGCGGGAAGGTGATCTCGAACCCTTTTTCGTATGAGGCGGGGTAGCCTTTCGAGGCGAGGACGACGCAGCAGGCGCATCCCTCCTCGAATTCGACTTTCGTTTCCGAGAGCCGCCCGGAGGTGACGCTCTGCATGACGGTCAGCAGGTCGGTCTTCAGCAGCGGGAGGACGACCTGCGTTTCGGGGTCGCCGAAACGGCAGTTGTATTCGATGACGCGGGGGCCGTCTTTGGTGAGCATGAGCCCGAAATAAAGGCAACCCTTAAAGGGCCGACCCTCTTTTTTCATCGCGCGGACGGTCGGAAGAAAAATGGTCTCCATGCATTCCTTCGCGACGGCCGGGGTGTAGAAGGGATTGGGAGCGACGGTCCCCATCCCGCCGGTGTTCGGCCCGTTGTCGCCGTCGAGTGCGCGCTTGTGGTCCATGGATGAGACCATGGGGACAAGCGTTTCCCCGTCGGTGAAGGAGAGGACCGAGACCTCCGGCCCCTCGAGATATTCCTCAATGACGAGGGATTCGCCGCTTTTGCCGAATTTGCGTTCGGTCATCATCATCTCGACCGCGTCGAACGCCTCCTGCCGGGTCTTCGCGATGACGACGCCCTTCCCGAGCGCGAGACCGTCGGCCTTGACGACTGTCGGCAAAGGGGCGGTCTTCAGGTACGCAAGCGCCTTTTCGCGGTCGGTGAAGGTCTCGAAGCGGGCGGTGGGGAGGCCGTATTGTTTCATCAGGTTTTTGGAAAAGATCTTGCTGCCTTCTATGATCGCCGCGTTCGCGCGAGGCCCGAAGCAGGGGACGCCGGCCGCCTCGAACGCGTCGACCGCCCCGGCGACGAGCGGATCGTCGGGCGTGACGATCGCGTAACCGACCCCGTGCTCTTTCGCGAAGGCGACCATTGAGGAGATATCCATGGCGGGGATGCCGGTGCAGGTCGCTTCAAGGCCGATGCCCGCGTTTCCCGGGCAGACGTAGATCTCTTCGACAGAGGGGTTTTCTTTCAACTTTTTCACGACGGCGTGCTCGCGGCCGCCGCCGCCGACAACGAGGAGTTTCATCCTGCCGGATCCTTTCTCAATGATGGAAGAGACGGACGCCGGTGAACGCGACCGTCATGCCGTAGTGGTCGGCGCGGGAAATGACCGCGTCGTCCCGGATCGATCCGCCGGGTTCCGCGACGTAGGAAACGCCGCTCTTCCTTGCCCTGTCGATGTTGTCGCTGAACGGGAAGAAGGCGTCGGAGCCGAGCGAGACGCCGTCGATCTTGTCGAGGAAAGCGCGCTGTTCGGAGGGCGTGAAGTATTCGGGACGGCGGGTGAAATAGTTCTGCCAGTTGCCCTCGGCGGTCACGTCCTCTTCGTTGTGGTTGATGTAGCCGTCGATGACGTTGTCCCGGTCGGGACGGCCGAGCGTCGGAAGGAAGGGGAGAGAGAGTACCTGTTCGGATTGGCGGAGGAACCAGGTGTCGGCTTTGCCGCCGGCGAGACGGGTGCAGTGGATGCGGGACTGCTGACCCGCGCCGACGCCGATCGCCTGCCCGTCGACCGCGAAGCAGACCGAGTTGGACTGCGTATATTTGAGCGTGATGAGCGAGACGACCAGATCGCGCACGGCGGAGGAGGGCAGATCTTTTTTCTTCGTGACGACGTTGGTCAAAAGCGAGGAGTCGATGACGACCTCGTTCCTTCCCTGCTCGAAAGTGATGCCGAAGACCTGTTTTCTTTCGGTCGGCTCGGGACGGTAATCCGGATCGATGCGCACGACGTTGTAGTTCCCCTTGCGCTTGGTCTTCAGGATGGCGAGCGCCTCGTCGGTGTAGCCGGGCGCGATGACCCCGTCGGAGACCTCGCGGGCGATCATGCCTGCCGTGACCGCGTCGCAGACGTCGGAAAGGGCGACCCAGTCGCCGAAGGAGCACATACGGTCGGTGCCCCGGGCGCGTGCGTAGGCGCAGGCGAGCGGCGAAGCGTCGAGTCCTTCGACGTCGTCGACAAAGCAGGCCTTTTTCAGTTTATCGGGAAGGGGGATCCCCACGGCGGCCGACGTCGGGCTGACGTGTTTGAAAGAGGTCGCGGCGGGAAGACCGAGCGCGTTTTTGAGTTCCTTTACCAGCTGCCAGGAATTGAGCGCGTCCAGAAAGTTGATGTAGCCGGGTCTGCCGTTGAGCACGGTCAGGGGAAGGTCGCCCCCTTCGCGCATATAGATCCTGGAAGGTTTCTGGTTGGGATTGCAACCGTACTTCAGTTCGAATTCTTTCATTTTCGGTCTCCCCCTTTATTTATTTTTGTTTATGAGCCGGTCGGTGTATTCGCCGGTCGAAAGGTCGGTATAGCGGACGTAGAGCGAGATCTTGTTCGCCCCGTCGAGCGACTTCCAGATCTCGTCGGCGAATTGCCCGGCGTCCGGTCCGACGGCCACGCGTTCGGGCTCGCCCAGGAAGGTCGGGATCGGGTCGCCGTCGGTGACGTACGTGTGGAGAAAATGCCCGAGTCCGGGGACGGAGGGGTAGGAGAAGGTGAAGCGGGCGGTGTCGCTCCCCTTTTCGTCGATGCTTTTGAGGATGCTCATCTCATAGGTGAACGGCTGACCGAAACGCATGACCGCGCTGATGCGCGGAGTGAAGTTCGGCGCGTCCGGCTCGAAAGCGCGGGAGGCGAGGGACTCCGAAAAGCTCTTTCCCGCCCTGAGCCCTTCCGCCACGGTGTCTGTCTGGTCGCCGTTGGTTACGATCAGCGTATTTCCGACCGAAGTCAGAGCCCGGTAAATGATCAGGGCGGGATCTTTGACTTTGGAGAGGTCGAACGGCTCGGTATAGAGGTCGTCTCCCTTTTTTGCGAAGACGCGGTTGCGGCTGTTTTCGCTGCGCCCCATGATGAAATACGCGCAAACGCCGTATTTTCCGTCAGAGGAGGTCCCCGTAACGATGCCGCGGCCGACGTAGGGGTTTCCGCCGGCGAGTTGAGCGAAAGAAGGGACGTCGTAGTTTTTCATTTTTTGCTCTCCTTTTTTTGTTTCGTTCCGGTGACGATCTCCCGGCTGACCGCTTCGACGGCCGCGGGGAGCAGTTTCCATTCGGCGAGGCGCATGACGCGCTTTTGCAGGGAAGAAGGGGTGTCGTCCGGTCTTACGCTGACCGCTTTTTGCAGGATGATCTCGCCGCCGTCGGGGATCTCGTTGACGAAGTGAACGGTGGCGCCTGTGACTTTGACCCCCCGTTTGAGCGCCTCTTCATGCACTTTGAGCCCGTAGAAGCCCTTGCCGCAGAAAGCGGGGATGAGAGAGGGATGCACGTTGATGATCCGGCGGGGATGCGCCGAAGTGAACTTTTCGCTGAGCACGGTCAGAAATCCCGCGAGGACGATGAGGTCGATCTTGTACTTCTTGAGGAGCCGCTCCATTTCTTTTTCCATCCCCTCCTGCCCGCCGAAGTCCTTTTTGGGGACGGCGAAACGGGGGATGCCGGCCTTCGCTGCGCGTTCGAGCGCGTACGCGTCCGCCTTGCCGGACAGGACGAGGGCGATCTTCCCGGAAGAAAGCGTCCCGGCTTTTTCCGCGTCGATGAGGGCCTGCAGATTGGTGCCTCCGCCCGAGACGAAGACGGCGATCGCTGCTTTTTTGTCTTTCATGGTCTTCCTTTCGCTTTTTCAACGGTTTTCGGGAAACGGGGAACGGGGGTTCAGCAAAGCTCGATCTTTTTTTCCGCCCTGACGATCTCGCCGAGGACGTAAGCGCCGCACCCCCCGGAACGGAGGATCGAAAGCGAGGCGTCGGCGTCTTCGGGGGAGACGATGACCGTCATCCCGACGCCCATGTTGAAGGTGTTGAACATGTCGCGCTCGGGGATGTTCCCTTCTTTCGCGATCAGGTCGAAGACGGGGAGGACGCGGACGTTCTTCTTTTCGATGCGGGCGCAGAGCCCGTCGGGGATCGAACGCGGAATGTTTTCGTAAAAACCGCCGCCGGTGATATGGGAGACCCCTTTGACGGAGACTTTTTCAAACAGGGCGAGCACCGGTTTGCAGTAGATGACGGTGGGAGTAAGGAGCGTGTCCCCCAGCGAGGCGCCGCCGAGGGCCGGGATCGGTCTGCCCAGATCGGCGTGTTCGACGTCGAAGACTTTGCGCACCAGAGAGAACCCGTTGGAGTGAACGCCCGAGGAGGGGAGCGCCAGAACGACGTCCCCGGGGGAGACTTTGGTCCTGTCTATGACTTTGGAACGGTCGACGACGCCGACCGAAAAACCGGCAAGATCGTATTCGTCGGGCGGATAAAACCCGGGCATCTCCGCCGTTTCGCCCCCGACAAGGCGGGAAGAGGCCTGCACGCAGCCCTCGCAGACTCCCTCGACGATCGAGGCGATCTTTTCGGGGTCGTTTTTCCCGCAGGCGATGTAGTCGAGGAAAAAGAGCGGGCGGCCGCCGCAGCAGAGCACGTCGTTGACGCACATCGCCACGCAGTCGATCCCGACGGTGTTATGCCTGTCCATCAGGAAGGCGAGTTTGAGTTTCGTCCCGACGCCGTCGGTACCCGAAACGAGGACCGGTTCGGCGATCCCTTTCAGATCGAGCGGGAAGAGCCCGCCGAACCCGCCGATGTCGGGATCGGTCCCGGGGAGAACGGTGCGCGCGATGTGTTTTTTCATCAATTCGACGGCACGGTAGCCTGCAGTGATATCGACGCCGGCGGCCGCGTAACTGGCGGACGCGGAATCCGCGCGGTCCATGGAGGAATTGGTCTCTTTCATGTCTTTATCCCCTTTTCCGGTTTGAAAAAGTCATTCTTTGCCGTTCCAGCAATAGGTGCAGAGATCCTCGGGGGGAATGCCGATGGCTTTGATCACCCCTTCGAGCGTCTGGAACTCGAGCGAGTCAAAGTTGTATTTTTCGCAGATGGCCGCGCGGATTGTTTTTCCGCGCTTGGTCGAGCCGTCGACGTATTCGTCGAGGTGTTCGTCCCCGCTCTCCCCCTCGAGTTCGTAAACGACCTTGCGGACGAGGAGGTCCATGTCGTTGGTGAGCCGCGAGAAGTTGAGGTATTTGCAGCCGTAGGCGATCGGCGGGCACGCCGAGCGCATATGGACGGACTTGGCGCCGTTCTGGCGGAGAAATTCGACGGTCTCCTGCAATTGCGTTCCGCGCACGATCGAGTCGTCCACGAAGAGCAGGTTTTTGTCCTTGATGAGATCGCGGACGGGGATCTGCTTCATTTTGGCGATCTTTTCGCGGTCGCCCTGTTTCGGGGGAAGAAAACTGCGCGACCAGGTCGGCGTGTATTTGATGTAAGGCCGGGCAAAGGGGATGTGACTGGCGTTGGAATAGCCGATGGCGTGCGGCGTGCCGGAGTCGGGAACGCCGCAGACGTAATCGATGCCCTTTCTGCCTTCTTCGCCGGCGTTCTCGGCGAGGATGCCGCCGTTGCGGCAACGCATCAGTTCGACGTTCACCCCCTCGTAGTTCGAGGTGGGATAGCCGTAGTAGGACCAGAGAAAGGCGCAGATCTTCATTTTGCGGAGCGGTCCCAGCAGGACCTCCTCGCCGTCGGAAGAGAGTTCGACGATCTCGCCCGGGCCGAGTTCGCGCGCGTCTTCGCAGCCGAGTTTTTCCGCCGCGAAGGATTCGAAAGTGACGCAGCGGCAGTCCTGACCGCGGCCGATATGGACGGGAAGACGGCCAAGCAGATCGCGCGCGGCGATCAGATGTCCGTCTTCCTTTAAGAGCAATATGGACGCAGTTCCCTCGATCTCGGTCTGCGCGAACCGGATGCCTTCGGCGAAACTGCTCTTGCGGGTGATGAGCGAGGCGACCAGTTCGACAGGATTGATCCTGCCGCCCTCCATGGCGCAGAAATGCCCGCAGCCAAAAGAGAGCAGGCGGTGGAGCAGGTCTTCGGTATTGTTGATGCGGCCGACCACGATGATGGCGAAGGTGCCGAGGTCCGAACGGATCAGCAGGGGCTGAGGTTCGGAGTCGCTGATGCATCCGATGACGCTGTTCCCGGTCATATCGTCAAAGATATGCTCGAACTTGGTGCGGAAAGGAGAATTTTCGATGCTGTGGATCTCCCTTTGCAGACCGACCCGCGGATCGTACGCCGCCATGCCGGCGTTGCGGGTGCCGAGGTGCGAGTGATAATCGGTACCGAAGAAGACGTCCGTCACGCAGTCCCTTTTGGCCGTCATTCCGAAAAAACCGCCCATGTTGATTTGTCCTTTCTCGATCTGTGTCCCGCCCCGGCGGAAGCCGGAGGCGGGCAAAGCGTTACGCCTGCCGCGGAAAAACCGCGGCAGGAAGCCGAATTGCCGTTATTCCTTTTTTTGCATGGAGGCGTCTTTTAAAAGGACCGCCCTCGCCTTTTTCTTTCGCGCGGAACCGATCTTTTTCGCCAGCGTCTCGTCGGAAAGAGAAAGGATCTGCGCGGCCAGCCAGCCCGCGTTCGCCCCTCCGTCCACGGCGACGGTCGCAACGGGGATGCCGGAGGGCATCTGGACCGTCGAAAGGAGAGCGTCCACCCCCCCGAGCGCGCCGGACGCGCAGGGGACGCCGATGACCGGGAGCGTGGTGCGCGCGGCGAGTGCGCCCGCCAGATGCGCGGCCATTCCCGCCACGCCGATCAGGACGCCGAACCCCTCGCCCCTCGCGCGGGAAGCGAACTTCGCCGCCTCTTCGGGCGTCCGGTGGGCGGAAAACACGTGGACTTCGTAGGGGATCGACAACTCGTCGAGCACGCCGGTCGCTTTTTTCACGACCGGAAGGTCGCTGTCGCTTCCCATGACGATACCGATCTTTTTCATCGGGATACCTCCAGTTCCATATTCAAAAAAGAAAAAAGAGCGCATTACCCCCGGTAGAGGTAAACACGCCCAGACGGTCGGCAAAATATCGAAATTCCGTTCCCCCGCGGTTCAACCCGCATCCCCGTCAGTCGCGGAAATCCCTCTGATTGTGCGATCGGGCGGTCAAAGAAACAAAGCGCGGCACGACCGCTCCGGTCGAAAATATGGTATCACATCGGAGGGGGTTTGTCAAGAATGAAATACTATAATTCTTAATAATATAAAAGGCCGGGCGGTTTCTGACCGCCCGGCGGATCCTTACGGCGTGACTTCGTAGAATTGACCGTTTTTCAGGTTTTTACGGTAAAGATTCCCCTGCGCGAGATCGGGGATGAGCACCCGTTCGAGGAGCTCGCCGCGGTAGGAAAAGAGGAGCGTCTCTCCTTTTTTCAGATTGAAAGGAGCGACGATCTGGCGGAGAGAAGCAAAGTCGATGTTGTTGTTCCCGTAGATCTTGAGCGTTTCCCCGGCGCCGACCTTACGCGAGGGGAGCGTCAGCCGTCCCGGCCTGTCCTCGCGGTCGGAGAGCATATAGCCGAGGGTGGAGACCTCGTGATCGTTCGGATTGAAGAGGACGACGTAGTCGTTCTCCGATCCCGCCGAAGAGATCTCGAGAAGGATGAGCGGCATCTCCTCCACTTTGGAAACAACGGCCGAAACGGTGAGGTTTCCGGCGTTGCCGTCCGTTTTGAGGACTTCGTCCGTGACTTTCCGGCCGTTGACGAGCCAGTGCTCAAACCGGTAGCCGACCTCGACGACGGGACGGACCGTGAAGCCGAATCCGACGATATAGGTGCCGGAAAAACTATCGCAGGCGTAGTCGCCGACGAGGAAAGAGGCGTGTCCGCAAGGCTCGACGTTTACCTGATAGCCGTTCTTGCCGACCGAAAAGGCCGCGTTCAGGTCGCGGATCATGAAAGTCAAACGCTTTTTCGCGTTTTCCGCCATCGTCCGGATGGTCAAATCGACGTTCTCGCGGGTGGTGGCGTTATAGGGGGAGTTCTCGAGATGGAAGGACAGTTCTTTATCCCGCAGGGCGACCAGTTCGTCCAGAACGGCCAGCTGATGCTCCTCTGAAAAGGCGCCGTTGACGATCTCCAGGCATTTTTCGATGAAAAAGGTCCTGCAGTCCTCCCGCTCCATCAGTCCGGTAAAAAGCCGGCTGAAGCGCGAGGCCTTCTCGTTGAGCAGGTAGACGTTGAGGATGTCTCCGTTCGCGGCGAGGGTGTTGTCGACGTCGTGGATGAGGAAGCGCCATCTCCCGTCAAAGACCGTCCCCTCGACGTATTCCTCCCCGGCGGCGCGGTAATAGCGGAAAGCCTTGTGGTTGTTGTATGGCCAGTCGTTGTTGTTGATCGCGCAGTTGACGGCGTAATAGAACAGATAATTCTCAACGTCGAGCTCCCGGCAAAGGGCCGCGTATGTCTCGTCATCGGTCAGATCTGCCCTGTAGTACCGCTGGTACATATTGTTGTAATCGTCATAGGCGTACTGCGGAAGGGTGTCGCTTTCGTACCGGGCGTCCGGCTTTTTGTTCTCGGGCCCGGAGACGACTTCGAACCGGCCGGGAAACTCGCCGAAATGGTCTTTGAAATACTCGTCGGAATAGGAGTCCATGATCCACATAAAGCCGTAGTATTCGGCGTTGACATAGACCGAGACCGGCGTGCAGAGCGTGGTATCGGGGAAGCCGGCGTCGCGCGCGAGCCGCTGGAAAAAGGCGTTTTTGATCATCCCGTTCCCGTTGTCGTTGCCCGAGGAATGCAGGACGAGGCGACGGTAGGCGGTGATCAGGCGGTTCTGCCCGTCGGATGAGTAGTCGGGGCCGAAAAAGGGATAATCGACCTCGTTGACTTCGTCGTAGGAGTAACGGGGGAAAAGTTTGAGCGATTTGAGTTTGCGCGCGCGCGAATACGCGCCGAAAGGACGGATCCCGAGCTGTTGGGAGAGGAGAAAAGTCCCGTCGGGCGCGTAGAGCTGAAAGGTCACTTCCCTTTCGGATTTCATGCCGCGCAGGTTGTAGCCGGCGGGAGAGATGCTGATGGCATTTTCTTCGGGATTGAATTTTTGGAAATCGTCGCGGAGCTTGCCCGCGACGAGGATACCGTTCTCGTACCCGAACAGGCCGGCCGGATCGCCCGAAAGGAAGACGACGGGCAGGTCGAACCGTTCGCGGGCGTCTTTGCCGATGAAATAAGTGGCCGTCGAGGTTTTCGACCACTCGCCGGAGGGAAAAAGAACGCGCGCCTTGACACAGAAACAGTAGGAAGGCCCGATCGCTTTCTTTTCGATTTCGCGGACGTAGCGGATCGAATACTCGTCCGGATCGGCGCCGTTCGTCGTGTAATAGATGGCGGCGCCCTCGCGCTCACAGGAAAGGGAGACGGAGATCGACTCGTCGTAAAAACCCGGCGCGGGAGAAAAGACGATCTCGTCCGACAGAGCGGCGGGCAAAGGCTCGGAGGGGGCGTCCGCGAGAAAAACGTCGCAGTAAAGGAAAGCCGCGCCCATCAGGACGACGAGGATAACGAGCGCGATCGCCTGTTTTTTCATTCGGCGTTTCCTCCTTTCCATACTTTACGCGGGGGCCGGTCCGGACGCCCGGGGACGGGAGCGCTTTGTCATTCGCCGGTGAATTCGACCAGCATGGCGCTGGAAACGCCTTCGAGAGCAAGCAGCTGATCGGGAAGGGTCTCTCTGCCGGTCTTCATTTTGATCTGGAGCGTGAGTTCGGTCTGCCCGGAAGTCTTGATCTTATTCTTGAGCTTGCCCTTCAGGGGGGCGACGGCCTTTGAAACAGCTTCGGAAGAAGCGTCCGCGTATTTGACGATAAGGAGGTATTTCCCTTTTCGGGCGCGCAGGAAGCCGACAAGGATGTAAACGACGGCGATGAAGATCGAGCAGATGAGAGCGAAGGGATAAAGCCCCGCGCCGCAGGTCAGCCCCGCGGCAACCGCCCAGAAGAGGAAGCCGACGTCGAGCGGGTCTTTGATGGCCGAGCGGAAACGGATGACGCTGAGAGAGCCGACCATGCCGAGCGAAAGGACGATGTTGCTGGAGATGGTCATGATGATGAAGTCGGTGACCAGCGTCACGACGATGATGAGGACGCCGAAGTTCTCGGAATAGCAGGCGCCCCGGTAGAAGAAGCGGTACATGCTGTAAATGAGCAGGGCGCAGAGCAGAGCCGACGTCATGCAGATGATGATGTAAGACGGGCTGAGTTCAAGAAGGAGACCGGACTGTTCGAGGCTTTCTTTGAAGGCATTGATAAGCGCTTTCATCTTGCTTTACTCCTTATTATGAATATGGGCTTGCAAGCCGGATATGGGCTTCGTTCAGCCGCTCGGTGCAGTAGACGAACTTGGACGCCGCCTCTTTCGGCCCGGCGTTGGCCAGCGCCTCGGCGATAAAGGCCGGAAGAAAATCGTCGTATTTGATCTCGAGGATGGTCTCGTCGCGGGGAAAAACGCGGATCTCGTTCTGCGGGGCGAACAGGTCGAGCGTGTTGACCGGGACCCGCAGAGCGGAATCGAAAGTGATGCGCGTGGTCGAGAGCGGGTGCACAAAGGCCTCGCGCGTATAGTTGACGATGACCGACGGGCGGAGGTAGCGCGCGTTCATCAGGGAAACGGTCTCCCGGGCGACGGGATGATCGATCTTTGAGAGAAGGCCGGTCTCCCCGGAATAGAGTTCGCGGTAAATATCCCGGTCGATGCGGACGCCCCGCTTGCAGACCATTCCGTTGACTTTTTCTTTGCATTCGAGGCGGATGAAATCGTCCGAGCCGTTGTAGACGCGGATCCGGTATTTGATCCGGTCGGGGGAACCGCCGACCTTTTCGTAAAACGCCGAGCGGTGGACGTCGTCGAAGTACAGACTCGAAATGTCGTATCCGTCGCCGTTGCGGTCGTGTTCGAGCATGGCGGCCATCCGGTCGCGCAGGACCCGGCGCGTCTCCCCGCGGAGAAGGATCTTGTATTCGTGACGGTATTTCTTGCCTTCCGCCAAACCGCGCGCCCCCTTTTCTTGATAGTTTTTTGTATACAATTTTATCATAACACTTTTACCGAAAAAAAAAAAGCGTATCGGGGGCTTTCGTTTGATTTTCGTCAAAACAACGAAAAAATGATATGACGTTTGTAAAGATTATCCATTATTTGAAAGGCTTGACCGCGACGCGAAAAACCGTTATACTGATGAGGATAAAACACAAAAGAAAGACAGGTGAGCATCATGCAGGAGACGGCGAGTTTGTACCATCTGCATTGCGTGAAGGGAGACGTCGGAAGATACGTCCTTCTCTGCGGGGATCCCGGGCGGGTGAGATCGATCGCCTCGCATTTCGAAAACGCGAGGGAGATCTCTTTTAACCGGGAGTTCCGCGTCTTTACCGGT
>JAEEGL014374370.1_pt1 | contig 18091 bp, 12 predicted proteins | sample 9134231 | NCBI WGS metagenome assembly JAEEGL01 (sample SAMN16246548, study PRJNA631951) | gut metagenome | biome: gut microbiome; feature: rumen; material: fiber-attached | host: Bos | place: Iran: Karaj | collected 2018-10 | reverse complement strand
CTTCAATCAGATGGAGGATGTTTACGAAAGCAGCTGCCTTTTCAATAACGCCAAGGCAGAACTGCGCAGCGGAGAGCACTGGCTGATGAGAAAGAACATCATCGAGCACCGTTGTGAGGATGGCATCGCCAATAACAACCGTTACAAACTGACCGAGGATGCCAAGCGCATGTTGCTGGCAGAACTGAAAATCAACACCATGGAGGAGAAAATCGCCGACATGATGGAGGTGGGGCAACTGACGGAGAAAAAACTGTTCTTCTCTGAGAGCATCGGTCGCCAAGTGAGCGACCTCGGCTCTTTCCTGCAGCCGGAGAACTTCAAAAAGGTGCAGGAGCGCATGAGGGACAGGGGCTTCCGCAACGGCTTTGCCTGTCTGTTCTACGGCTCGCCGGGCACGGGCAAGACAGAGACGGTGTATCAGTTGGCCCGCCAGACGGGGCGCAACATCATGGTGGTGGACGTACCCCAGATCAAGAGCAAATGGGTGGGCGAATCAGAGAAAAACATCAAGGCGCTATTCGACCGTTACCGCGAGATGGTGAAGAATGCCAAACAGACACCCATCCTGCTGTTCAACGAGGCCGACGCCATCATCGGCATCCGCAAAAACGGGGCGCAGAACGCGGTAGACAAGATGGAGAACTCGCTCCAAAACATTATCCTACAGGAGATGGAGTCGCTCGACGGCATCATGATTGCCACCACCAACCTGCAGCAAAACCTCGACCGTGCCTTCGAGCGCCGCTTCCTCTACAAAATCAAATTTGAGAAACCCACCGTGGAGGCCCGGGCACGCATCTGGCATGAGATGATTCCCGACCTGAGCGACATGGATGTGCAGATGCTGGCGGCAAAGTATGACTTCAGCGGCGGTCAGATAGAGAACATCGCCCGTCACTACAACATCGACAGCATCCTGTACGGCAACGACTGCGACACCCTCGCCCTGCTCATCCGCCACTGCGACAACGAGCGGTTGGAAAGCGTGGAACAGAAGAGAATCGGATTCTGAGATAAAGTACGGGGAGTTTGCCGGTCTTGATACAGATCTTTATTTGATGAAGAACTTATTCCAATTGGAAATAACGATGCCATGATAACTTGAGCCGACACGCTGGCCTGAAAAGTTATAAAGACGGGAATGAGCAGGCCTCGAAACCTTAGGCTGTGTGATACCTGATCCATCAGTTGCCTGATAGGCTCCGGCATCGATGCGAGTTGTCCGTGGCCGCCCGTCTTTATCTATCTCAGGCATATCATCCAGTGGGATACCAAAACCTGCAGCTGGGCTGTTGGATGGTATATGGAAGTCGGCTTCTTCGGCAGACGAAACAGGAGGCTGAATAAAGAGCGGATCAGCCTCTTTAAAATTGCCTGAGGCTCCATGGAGGTTGCCATTGAAATAGATGTTGTTAACGAACGACGCACCGCCGGAATCGCCAAAATTGGTGCAGTTGCCACCAGGTTTCGAATACATGATATTGTTCACGATTCGGTTGTTCTTGCCACTCTGAGAGAATATCTCACCATACTCACCATTGTAGCGTTGCTCATTCATGTAAGTGGTGTTATTGATGATATCGATGTTCTGAGCCTTGAAGGAGTGAATGCCCGATCCACCATTGAAGTAGCACACATTATTGGCCACGAGTGTCTTTCCACGGTAGGCACCATCGTTTTTGATTTCCTGTGGTGCTCCGCCATCGGGAGACAGATTGACATCGAGGATGATGCCATTGCCATCGGAGAATCGTGGATTGCTTGAGGTGTACCACTTGATTTTTGTATGGTTATTGTAGACGGTATTGCCTATGACCATGTTATGGTAGCCCTCCTTGTCGTCGCTATTGAATGGCATCAGTATGCTGATACCGCTGCAGGCGTACATCGTGAACCAGGCATTGTTGTAGACAATATTGTTCTCAAACGTCAGATAATCGGCCTGCTGTCCGTTTATACCGCCACCAGGGAAGTCATGCACCACGCAGTTGCGAATGATGACGTGGTGTGGATATGACGAGTTGCTGCCACCGGCACCGATACTGATGCCATTGGTATTATAGACAGCTAAGTCATTCCAGCTATTGTTTCTGTAATCCTTGGAGATATTGTCGGCAGACAGCGAATCAAGACTTTGGTTATTACCCTCCATCTCTATGCCGTCGAAGATGATGTATGAGGCCTGGATGTTGACACACTGCCACACACCCTTGCCGCCAGCTTTGAATTTCGGGCGGTTGCTGGTATCGTAGGCACGGAAGGTGATGTATCGGTCTTCGGCACCTGAGTGATTCTTCTTCAGATCGATGAGAGCCTTATAGGAGTTCTGCGAGGAGTATATGCCAGGCATGACATTAATGACATCACCGGCCTGCATATTGCCCAGCACCTTGGTGAAGTTTTTCCACGGTGTCTCGGGCGACAAGCCGTCATTGCTGTCCTTGCCGTCTGCCGAGATATACCATTGCCTTTGCGCTGCCGCGGTCAACGCCAAAAGAGCCATTAGTCCCAATAAGACGATCCTTTTCATCATATTTCTGCAGTTAATGCTTACCAGCTATTCAAGTAGTCGGCTCATGTTGAATAAAATACAGTTTTGGAGCCACTTGCATTCGTTTGGACAAATATAGTCAAATCTTCTCAATAAATCACTTTTTTGAAAAAATTAGTTTCAGAATTGATTTTTTTGTGATCAATAACTATATTATGCATACCATGAAATTAGAACCTCAAGATGTACAGGTGAATCGTCGGAAGCGTTTATTTTGAAAAAAGTAGTCGCTTTACAACCGCATTATAAAAAAAATGATTAAATTTGTAAAGACCATTAAATCATATAAAATACAAAGCGTTATTGATTTTTACCATTGACGTGACAATATTGTTATCGTAAACCCAATATTAATAAAATGAACCAGATACTTTATTTTGACATGGACAATGTGCTGGTCGACTTCCAGAGCGGACTCGACCAAGTGAGTGAAGATGTGAAAGCCAAGTTTGCAGACGAAGGCAAAGGAAACGAAGACATCCCAGATATCTTTGCTAAAATGAAGCCGATGCCGGGTGCTATTGAGGCAGTGAATGCGCTGAAAGATAAATACGACTGCTATATCCTCACCACATCCCCGTGGGACAACCCCACTGCCCTGCAAAACAAGCTCAATTGGGTGAGGCAGTATTTCGGTGATATTTTTTACAAGCGTATCATCTTCACGCATCACAAAAATCTGTGTTTTCAACCTGGTGCCTATCTCATCGATGACCGAACGAATCACGGTGCAGACCAGTTTGGCGACCACCACATCCTTTTCGGCAGCAAAGATTTCCCCAATTGGGAGAGCGTGCTCAACTATCTAATACCAAAGGCTGATTAAAGGCAAAAGATACTCTTGACGGATTCTCCCGGGGTCGTGTCGGCCTCACGGGGGAAGTAGATGGGCATATCTTTTTGTATGGGCAGGATGCGCAACTCAAGCTTTTCACAATCTTTGGGAAGTCGCCATAGCCCCATGAGGAAGGGTCGTCCATTATAGAAGTTATCGGCTATCAACCGTCCGTTGGCATATAGACGGGCACAATCGCCTTGGTAGTTGATCGTGAGCAGTCCGCTGCGTTCTTTGGGCAGGTCTATCGTATAGACGGCTGCAGCCTCGAAGTCCTCATCCGTCGGTTCCTCGGCCACCTTGTTTACGCCAATGGTGATGGTGCGCGGCGTGCCAGCCTCCTGTCGTTTTTGGTAATTGACAATTGTGGGGGCTCCAGCAGGCGTTTCCTTGGGCAAGAAGAGTCTCTCGGCCTGTTCCGAGGTGAGCAAGAAAATGTTACCGATGACCGGACGCTCCGTGCCCCGTGGTTTCAGGTTGCGTAGCGTCTTTCCATTCTCTAAAGCAATCGTGGTGGGAATACCCTTTACCTGCTCGAGGTAGATCTTGCCATCGCGCTTCGCTATCAGTTGTGCCGTTGCATAACGGATACCATCAATATTGACAGGGAGAATGCACATGGTGCCGGCAGGGACCGTCAGCTTCGGCAGTCTCACACCACAAGCCTCCAACTGCACATTACGTTTCTCAGTAAGGTTTTGCAGGCGTTCATAGTTGTTGATGAAGATAAAGCCACTGTTGTTCTTTGAGCGGTATGACCAGCGCAAGAACGAATCATCACCTTTAGGGATGTCCTGCTGACAGGGGAAGGTAGCCTCCATTGGTGCCAGTATTTCACCCCAATCCTGCATAAACAGATGCAGTTTTCTCAACATATAGTAATGTGGATTTTTCTGGCCGAACTCTCCAAGCGGAGCCTGGAAGTCATAGGTCTTCACGGGCATGTCGTTATAGTTTGTAGCCAGTGTGCGCTGCATCTCATTGAGCCAAGACTTGGCATCTGGATTCGTACCGCCATGATACATATAATAGCCCAAGAGATTTGAGCCGCTGCCGAGTTTCACGATGGCCATGGAGTAGGCATCCTCAGGATAGAGAAAAGGCCGTCGGTGGTAGGCTGTCATCATTCCTCCCCCCAGTTCACAGGTAAAATAGGGATATTGTTCATCACCCTTATTCAGCTTTTCCTTCTGCTCTCCCAACTGGTCGGTCGCGATGGCAGTCGAAGAACGGAATGCCTTGAAGTTGAATGCCTTGTAATAATTGCCCGCGGTCTCCTGAATCGAGCGTTCCCAAAAGCCATCGGCATAGTCGCCGTAGAGAGGAATCATCTCGCCAAAGGGGACTGGTGAGCTCAACTCCGGCCAACCCGTACGAGTGTAGAAGGGCAGGTCGAATCCAATCTTTATGGCCATCTGTTTCAGCGTCATCAGATAAGAACCAGGCCCCCGATATTCATTGTCGAACTGACAAGCGAAGACTGGTCCGCCGTCTTTCCATTGCAGTCCCTGCACCTGCGTGAATATTTGCCGGTATAGCCGTTCCACATACTTGAGGAATCCTGGGTCCTGCGAGCGCATCTTGCAGCCTTTTGCAAACATCCAGTCAGGGATGCCACCACAACGCGCCTCACCGTGACAGAAAGGCCCTACACGAAGCACCACGGGCAGCTGCTCTGCCTTGCACACCTCCAGAAAGTGCCGTAAGTCGCGCTGACCGCTCCAGTCAAAAACGCCCTCTGTCTCCTCGATATGATTCCAGAACACATAGCAGGCGATGACTGTTACCCCACCCTCTTTCATCTTCCTCACTTCCTCAGCCCATTCTGCTGCAGGAATACGAGAGTAGTGCACCTCCCCCATCACCGGACAGACACGACGCCCGTCAATCATCAGACTATATTTGTCCCATGTGATTGTTTGCACCTGACCGTGCGATGTCAGGCAGATACAAAATGTCAACAATAATAAAAAGCTTCTCATTATTCCCACAAAATCAATAGATACGGATAACTCAAATCAACTTTATGCAGTGAAATGCTATTTTTCTGATCAGGTCAATTATCTTTCACCTTCGTGAAATGCAGTTCTTTGTGGTCTTGATCATGACGGAAGATAGTAAATCCCTCTGGGGTAGCATTTCCAGGCGTCATGCTGAATTGATAATCAGCATTACCATTGGCGGTATTGATGATACGGAAATACTCCGCTGCATCATAGCGGTATTTTCCATGGAAAAGTAAAAAGACATACTCACCTTTGCCTGATTGGCCAATCTCAGGCACCGCCTTCTCAAAATGCCATCTTATGGTTTTGCCGTCTCCATTCATCCACAACGTGTCTTTGCCATTTACAAAGACGCCATTGTGTGGTGGGGGTTCAGGGGTATTGAGTTTTGGTGGCCTATCATTAACTCTACAACCAAAGAAAACTATCGACACGATGGACAATAAGAACAAATGGAATAGTCTTTTCATCTTTTTGCTATTTTTCAGACATAAATACAAACAGGAGCAAAACAAATGATGCCGCTGAGACCACAAAAGAACGGAGATTTCTGAGAAATGGCCATAAGGCAACCGAATGCTTCCTCGATTGCAAAAATACGCTTTTTATCTGAAAAGCAACATTTTTTTGACTTATTTTATGAACAAGCAAGTCATCATCACCATCCTCCCCTTGCCCACCGCTCTCAACAGACAGATACCATCAAGGACTACTTGATTGCTTTTCTTTGTTGAAATGTTAAAAAACTGTTTGAATCTAAAATTGTTTGCAAAATAATTTGGTTTATAACATAAACTTCTTTATCTTTGCAACGTGGTTCGAACACAAATGGCCCATGTCGTTTCTTTCTGCAGGAGAGCGGACGAGACCAGAGAACAAAAAACAATTCTGTTAAACGCAAAAAAAGTATTACAATGAAAGAGAAGGAGAATTTGACTGCAGAGCGCAGTCTGGAGATTATAACAGAGCAAATAGAGCGCAGCCGTCAAATAGTGGCAAAGGACACAGGTGAACTGCTCTTCACTTCCGGCCTTTGCATGATAGGCATCGCTATCCTTATTGGTTTCTGCATTTATTTTACAGGAAACATGGCATTCTATATTATGTACATATTGTTGCCTGCCATTATCTATGGAGCCGACCGCTATATGAAGAGAAACAAGCCGCAAGCCCCAACGGGTTTTGTAGGCTATCTGGTGGATAAGACTTGGCATACATTTGGCACCTTCGCCCTCTTATACTTTGTGCTTTTCAATATGTATCCCTTTGTCATGGGACAGCAGAGTACGGAGAATCTTTTGCAGCTGAATATCACCCCCTTCCGCACGATTGTTCTGCTCATGGGTATGACCATCGCCATCAATGGATACATACTAAAAAACCGTTGGATGGTATTCTTCGGCATACTCAGCGGTATTGGTGGGTTTGTATGGGAGATGTTCAACATGACGCAAGGTCTGCTGGGCTGGCTGGGAGTAGACACCAGTGAAAAAGGAGTCGCTTATGGCATGGTTCCCAACATCATCATTGCAATCATTGCCTTCATCGGTCTGTTGCTCCCAGGCTGGATGCTCAAACGTCAGAAATAGCCTATGTTCAAGTCGTTAAATCCACTACTTCACTCTGAGTTGCGACTGGCAATCATGTCGCTGCTCATCAGTACCGAAGAAGCCGAGTTCCCCTACATCAAGGAGCAGACGGGAGCCACGGCGGGCAACCTGAGCGTGCAAATTGACAAGTTGTCGGCGGTAGGTTACATCGAGGTAGAGAAGACGTTCAAAGGCAAAAAGCCCTGCACCCTCTGTCGCATTACCCCAGCAGGGCTGAAAGCCTTTGAGGAATACGTTGATGCATTGAAAAGCTACCTTAATCTGTCAAAATAAGGCCATTGGTGATGTAAATACCAATGAAATAGACAGTTGACGTGTCTGCCCTACCGCAAAACAATACCGCGAAAGGTGTCATACTATTTGCAAAAGTTAGAGTAGATGTGAGGTTAGAAAGTGCAACCAAGAAAAAGGGTTGCCTGGGTGTGGTCGCGTCCATTGCTATAGGCATTGGGCGCGTTCACTTTATGGTGCCTCACACTTGCACCCATATAGGTGGCCATGTGCGTGGCAGGAAAGCGGAACGTATATTTGGCGCAGCCTCCTACGGTGTACTGGGCTGCAGTAAGCCATTGGTGCTCGCGATAGAGCCAAGTATCCATTGTTGGTGAGGGGTGTTGCTTGTCGGAGGGCGCCACGAAGGTGAGATCTTCGAACGGAGCACCGCTGCCATTGAGAAAAACGCCCGAGAGTCTCAGCGAAAGCAATCCCTTGCGCAGCAGCAGATGACGCGTGGCCGAAAGCCCCCATTCCTGGTTGTTGAGCCGCTGCCGCCGATAGTAGGGATAGTCGTAGGCCGTCTGCTTGCGATGCATCCACTGGCAACTGGCGGTGAGAACCCATGTGGGCAGTTCGCCACAGATGCCCAGGTAGGCCGTGTAGGCCACCCGCCCCTCTACCCATAGTTTGTTGGCCGTCTTCACGGGGTCGTAATATTCATAATACGAGGCACCGCTGTCGTTGCGTTTCTCGCGGAACGACTCGAAGTAGTTGACAAGATTTTCGGCACCAATGATCAAGTCAAAATGATGGAGCGACGTCTTGGCACGGTATGACAACCTTCCATGGTAGTCATAGGTATGAGAGCGGTGGAACGAATATGAGTTGGTATACTCAGATCGCCGTCCGTAGTAGCCCTCGCGATAGGCGAACGAGGCCTCGTTGGCGAGCATGATGTTGGACCCCAAGTGAATACCCAGTTGCAGGCCGATGCCGTTGTGGTTGTTCACCATGGGCAACTCACGCAGTTTGTCGGTAAATCCGGAGTTGGCAAATTGTTCAGTCTCGCCGATGAACGGGCCGTAATTGATGAAAGTGACATAAGATTTGTCCTCACGTCCATAGAGATTGAACTTCACACTCTCGGTGGTGCGGCGATAATAATAGTAGGCACCCACGTCCACTACCCCGGCAATGGGCCATAACACTCCCGTGGTGAACGTCATGTCCATTAGTTTGTTCTTGTGGCGCAGGTCCTTGTATTTAGCAAAGTTGGCAGACTTGTAGTCAAGCCGTGCGCCCACAGAGAGACCATGCCACACATCGATGCCCACTCCGCCAGTCAAGAGGTAAGTGTCGCGGTGTTTCCTGCCCAGGTTGGTGAGCGAATCTTCCTCCAAGTCGAAAGGCAGTCGGACGGTGTCGATGAACGCCGAACCACCCATCTCCTTACCCGAGAAATTCTCATAGCTCATCAGTCCATAGCCCACGGTTCGGCTGCCTATGCGGTAGAACGACTCCACTTCGGCATTGGCGGTGATGGCATCGGGAGAACCAGAGAAGTCGGTGAATCCACCTTTCTCCCTAGTGAGCGACAACTGGGCGCTGGTGATGTTGCGTGAGGCGAACCGGGTGAGTGCGGCGGCATTACGGCTGGTGAGCCACGCGTCGGCATCCTTGACAAAGGAAAAATCACGCAAGAGCAGGGAGTCTTGCGCTTGCATCGTCAGTGAGGCAAAAAGCAGAAGCCCGACCGTTCCACATCGCCACGCCTTGAGGCATGCCGACTGTCCGCATGCTGTTGATGGCATGTGTGAGCAGGTGACGTGTGGGGTGGCGATGTGGAAATCGGGTAGCATGGTGAGGAAATGAATGATCGTTAGTCTCTCAGCGAGCAGCGCTGGCGCTCATGGAAGTCATCCGTAGAGTTATTGAAATCCTGGAAGATAATGTGGGCACCCTGTTTCATACTGGCCTCTGCGTTGATGCCACTGGGATCGGTGCTCTCGCCCACTCCAAGACTATAATCATAGACCAGTTTGCCGGTGTTCTCGGGCAGGGCCTCGGTGGCAGCCTTGTCTACATTCCGGTAGAGGGAGTGTCCCTGATATTTCGTGAGCCATACGGCACCTCCGTCGATGTCGGCGGTGAGGCGTTTCTGGCAGTCATCGGGATAGTCGTAGGAGAACACCTCTATGCCATCGATAATCCACTCATTGGGAACAGCGAAACAAGCAAAGGTCTGGGTGTTCTGTCCCTCGGGATACCAGATGTTGTTCACATCGTCGGCCCAAGCAGCGGCATCGATGCCTTGGGTCTGGAAGATGAAGAAGGCAGGAGAATTCACCGAGACAGTCCATCCATTGCCCAAGCCGATCTCCTTGGCTTTCAGGTAGTGCGAAGTGGGGATGACGCTGGCAGGAGTGGGATAATAATTGGTATGATTGTAACCGCTTTCAGGGTCGTACATACAGTAATAGTCGGAGTTAGCATAGTTGACCGACTGCGACACGGTCTGCGTGTTGTCGATGGCACCGTGGATGTTGACCACCACCTGCGAGTAAGGCTCTATCACCAATGAGCCCTGGAACCACCAGATGCCGTGCCATGCAGGGATGATGCCCTGCGACTCATACACCAGTTTGCCATTCTCATCATGGTTATTTGGAACCGAGGAGTAGGCGTTGGCAGGCGAGCCTACGCCGAAGCAGAGGTTGTTGACCACGGCTTGCTGTCCACAGTTGTTGTAGAGGATAACACACTTATCGTATTGGAACGACTTGCCGGCATCGTTGGTGCAGCCACCGTTGTAGAGTTCCTTGATGATGATCTGGTCGACGTTCTGGTCGGGCAACACAGGAGCCTCTGCCTGCACATAGGTGATGTTGTTAATCTCGTTGGTCATCAGTTCCATCTGTGTACCGTCGGCTTTGGTGATGACCATTTTCCAGTCCTGGGCATGAGCGCTCACTGCTGTCAGGGCAATGGTGAGCAATGTGAGTAAAGTCTTTTTCATCTTTTATGGATTTTGTTGTTATTTCTTGATTTTGTAACTCTGGTTGGGGGTGCGTAGGATATAAACGCCCTGTGGGAGGGTGCTGAGGTCGATGCTCACAGAGCCCTCATCGTTGGCCTTCATGCTGCTCAGCATCTTTCCATCGAAGGTGTAGATACTCACGGTGGCATGGGTTTTCAGCCCCTCGAAACGGGCCTGTCCAGGAGTGAAGACAGGCTTAGGGCTCTCCTCTATCATCTCACTGATGCCTGTGGGCACCTGCTCGAAGGAGAGTTGTTTGATGCCCGAAAGGGCCGTGGTGAACTGCTCATCGCCAGTGCTGACTACGAGGTTCTCGCCTTCATAGGTCACCATAGGCATGTCGGTGAGCGCGAAACGGTTGACGGTGCCATCGTTGAGCGTCAGCACCATACAAGTGACATTCTCCTCAGCCACACGGGCGAGAAGAACCTGTGCTGGCAGTAGGAGCAACGTCAGGAGCGCAAAGGCTCGGAGTAATGTTTTCTTATTCATGCGCTTGTTGTTTATTGATTGATAATTGTTGATTGTATTCTTATTGTATTCTTGTTGTATTCTTATGGGGATGATTTTAAGATTACTCATATATCCAACTTCTCAATGACTCTTATTGCACGATTCTTTTCTTCGACATTTTCAGCGTCAGTTCTAGGCGGTTGGTGCTGTCGGGCGAGATGACAATGAGGCTCCTCACCCCGTTGAAGATATAGCGCCACCAGATGTTGCCTGTGGAGTCGATGTACTGCGAGTTGGTGGTTGCCTCATAGAGTCCAGGTGGCAGGTTGAACCGTGCCGTTCCCGAGGCATCGGTGGAGTCGACATAAACCGATGAGGTGGCATCCTTCATCTCCACCCTCGCACCCTCATAGGGATCGATGGAATTGTCGGGATAGATGAGGCGCACGCTCACGGGGCATGTCGCCACCATCTCGTCGTAATCGCATGACGCCAGCAGGCCGATGGCCAGAAGGGTAAACAGCGAGGCCGCAGTCCATATAGGTGATATATAGTGATGTTTTCTCATTTCCATTGTTTTTAGGATAGAACCCACCTTTAGATTTTCACCCTCAGGGAGAGTCCATAATAATAACTGGGCACATAGGCACTGTCGAAGAGAGACGTGTCGAGGCCGGTCTGCGACGAATGTACCTTGCGCATGGTGTTGAAGAAGTTGTTTGCATAAAACGACACGCTCACATGGTCGCCAATCTCCTTTGTCACACTCAGGTTAGCAGAGTAGTATGCCGAGAGTCGGTTAGGATTCATCACATAAGCGTAATTGGAGCGCACCACCAGTTTGGCAAGATCGCTGTAGAGAGAAGGGTCATTTTCTGAGGCCCATTTGAATTTCTCAGCGAATGGGATGAGCACATCGGGCTCTTCCCATGTGGAGTAGTACTCAGGATAGAGAGCCATGAACTTATCGCGGCTGTTGCCGTCGTAGGGTTTTCCGAAGAAGTCAGACTGCTCTTCGAGCACATAACCACGCGTGCCTGTAGGCAGTTCGCTCAGAGGCTTGCTGTAACGCTGGAGTGAGCACTCCACCCTGAGCGAGACGACAAGCCGCACCTGTGGCACGTGGGTGGTGATGGTGGCGTTGAGGTTGGTCTGCCGGGTGAGCGCCCCGTTGGCGATGGCCGCCCCAGCACTGTAGTTGGCGCTGGTCACGTTACTGCCACGGTAGTAGCCCACATAGCCATAGAGGCGGTTGCCGCTCATCGTGGTATTCACGCCCGTGGGAATGTCGGCGAAGAGCACATCATCGAGGCCCTTGTATTGATAGAAGTTGCCGTCGAGCCGTATCTGTGTGCGCAGGCAACGTATCTGTGCGAAGTCGATGATCCATTCCACGCCATAGCGGTCGACGGGAGTGGCGTTGATGTATTGGTTGTTCACCGTATAGGTGCGGCGCTCGTTATAGTCCAGCGTTACGGGTGGTTGCGCTCCGCTGGCGTCACTCACGGTCACAACGCCCGTCTGGGAATCGATGCTGTATTGTCGGTTGGCGATGTCGATACCGATGCCCTCAAGCGATGATGGTGGTGTATATTTGTAGGCCATGGGGAAATACCGGTCGGTTGACATATACGCACGGTAAGTGCGGTGATGGAAAGCAGACAGGTTGATTCGTGTGCCTTTGATGGTAGCCTCGATGCCCACATCGGTCTGATTGGTATACTGCCACTTCAGGTGAGGGTTGTAAAGAGACTTGGTGGGGTATGTATGGTAGGCATAGAACGACTTGTTGTCGTCGGTGCTCGTTGAGGCGAATGCCAGGCGGTCAGCATATGAGGGAGTTGGATAAAGCACCTGGAAAGACGGCAACTTCACACTCTTACCCCATCCGGCATGCACGCTCAATTCGGATACCCACTGTTTGTATTGCTGGCGCCAGAACACATAGCGGCCATTGACACGTGGCGATAGGCTCTGCACCGTGCCGTAGTCGGAACCCTGAATGAAAGAGATGTCGTCACGCAGACCAGCGGTGATTTCGGCAGAGCCTCTGCGTGAGGTGGGCACCACCAACTTGTCTTCGGCGTAGATAGCCACGTTGTGCATAGTGGGCAGCACATCGTAGCGGTATGCTCGCCATGTGGGTGCTACGCGCATGTCGTCGTAATAGGTGCCCCAGCCGTGGTTGTTGCTGCCAGTATACTCGATGCCGAGCATGAGCTTATTCATCGACTCACCCAAGCGACGTGCCCACTCTCCCTTCAGTTTCAGCGACCAGTTCATGGGCCGTGAGTCATTGAACCCCTTCACATACCAGTACCCTGTAGGACCGAGGATGATGTCAGCATCAGGCCGCACGTCGTATTCCTGGGCGATGGAATAGCCTTCCTCGCGCGAGTGAATATAAGGTTGGGTCGATGCACTCGACTTGTTGGCATAGCTTTCGTTCTTGTGGTCGGAGTAAGCGAGCGAACCACTCATGGTGAGGTTAGTGATCCACGACTTGTTGAGCAGCCACTGCAGGCTGAAGTAAGCGCGCAGCGTGTTGTCACGCACTTTCTGGTAGTCGTCGAGGTCCTCATCAGGATCGCTCTCCGAGTTGTAGCCCCCCAGATTGCCTGTGAGTCCGAAACTCAGGGTGAGAGGTGTGGTGGCCCGCATGAAGGTGTTGGAGTAGCGTAGCGAGAGAATGTTGCGCTGGTAGGCAGTATGGGGCGAGGCGGCATCCGAGAACGAGCGGGCATGCTCTATGGAGGCATTGAGGAGTCCCCGATGTCCCCCCAGGTCGAACCCTTTGTTGAGCGACACCTGTCGGGTGTGCTGGTTGATTTTCCCCTCGATGATGAAAGGCGACTTTCCTTTACGGGTGTTCACCTTCACTACTCCATTGGAAAGGTCGCCATACTCTACCGAAGGCACACCAGTGACAATCTCCACACTCTCGATATCTGATGCACTCACCATGCGTGTCGATGCGCCAGCCGTCTCCCCCGTCTCGGCATTATTGCCTAGACGCATGCCATCCACCTCTACGGCGGTGCCAAATGAGGCGTTGCCTTTCTCTGTCGTTCCGCTGCGAAGAGCCATCCGTGGGTCAGACATAAGGGTGGAGTTGACGGTCTTGCCGCCAGGCAGCAGCGTGGTGATGTCGCTAACGTTAAGCAACTGCTGATTGTCAAGCGTGGTACGGTCGATCACATACGAAGTGGTGGCCTCATCGGTTTTCCGCTTCGCCACGATGGTCACCTCGTCGAGTTTCAAGTTCTCTTCTTTGAGTTTGAGCGTAAGGTTGGTCACGTTGCGGGTGATGGTCATCGGCCAACTGCGCCTCTGGTATCCCAGGCACTGCACAGTGAGGGTGATCTTGCCCATCGGCACGTTTCTCACCATGAACTTGCCCTCCTCATCGGTGATGGCCCACAGACCACTCTCAGACAATAAGATGGAGGCAAATTCCACGGGTTTTGCTGTTGCATCGTCGACCACACACCCTGTCAGCGTGGCATGCTGTGCTCTCGCACAACATACCATGCTAAGAAAAAAAATTATCATTGTTAGGTGCTGGTTCATAATGGCCTTGAATTGGTCGGCAATGGAGGGGTGAAATGCTTTTGACCATGATTCCGTTTCGTTTGCAAAATTAGTCAAATCAAAAAGGGCGGGCAATACTTAAAAATATGTATTTTGACTGCATGAATATTCACTATTTTTAGGTATGAATGGAGGTATTTCCACCATTTTGCAACATAAGAATACCTACATCAAATGAGCATCAGTAGCCATTATAACCCTCTGACGCCCAAGCCATCATCAATTGTAGGTATTTTGAATATCGGATGATGAAATATAGAATATTTATTCTTAATTTTGCCGCAAATCAACAACAAATATTACAATAATGAAAAAACTATCCATCGCATTTCTGCTGCTCGTATCGGCCTTGGCCAGCTCTGCCCAAGGGACATTGCCACAAGACCCTGCAGTGAGAAAAGGAACCCTGAAAAACGGGCTTACTTACTACATCCGTCACAACGCCAAGGAGGTCGGACTGGCCGACTTCTACATCGCTCAGCGCGTAGGGTCAATACTTGAAGAACCGCGCCAGCGCGGACTCGCCCACTTTCTGGAGCACATGGCCTTCAACGGAACGAAGAATTTCCCCGGCAAAGGTAAGCGTTTGGGCATCGTTCCCTGGTGCGAAACCATCGGTGTGAAATTCGGTGCCAACCTCAACGCCTACACCAGTGTGGAGCAAACGGTCTACCACATTGGTTCAGCCCCCCTGAAACGGGAGGGCATCCTTGACTCCTGTCTTCTCGTACTTCACGACTGGAGCCACTATATTCTCCTTGAGGATGCGGAGATCGACAAGGAACGAGGCGTCATTCATGAGGAATGGCGCACTCGAAGAGCCGGCATGGCCATGCAGCGTATGCAGGAGGACGCCCTACCCACGATCTACAAAGGGACGAAATATGAGGACTGTATGCCCATCGGGTCGATGGATGTGGTAGACCACTTCGCATACCAAGACCTGCGCGACTACTACCAGAAATGGTATCGTCCGGACCTTCAGGCCGTGGTCGTTGTGGGTGACATCGACGTGGACAAGGTAGAGAAGAAGATCAAGCGTCTATTCGGTTCCATCCCTCTGCCCAAGAACAGGGCAGAGCGTGTGTACTACCCCGTTGCCGACAATGACTCGATGATTGTCTCCATCCAAGTCGACAAGGAGCAGCCTATCGTCCTGGCACATCTTTATATGAAACGCGATGCCACGCCCGACAGCGAGAAGAACACGGTGGCCTACCTCAGAGACAGCTATGTGGACGACCTCATCAGATACATGCTCAACGACCGTCTGAGTGAAATCCGCCAGCAGCCCGATGCACCCTTCATGAGTGCCACCGGCCGTGCCGGCACCTTCTTTGTGAGCCGCACCAAGGATGCCTTTTCGATCAGTCTGAGCTGCAAACAAGACAACATTCTCGGCGGACTCATCTCTGCCGTGGGATCTGCGGAGCGTGCCCGTCAGCATGGATTCACCCAAGCTGAGCTCGACAGGGCCAAGCGACTCGTCATGGCAGCCACAGACCGGCAGTATAACGAGCGCAATGACCGGCGCAACAGTTATTTTGTGAACCGATGCGTGAACAATTTCCTCAACTGTGAGCCACTCATCTCGGTGGAGTATGACTATGAACTGACCAAGCGCTTCAACAGCGAGGTGACACTTGACGAGGTGAACAAGGCCGTGAAAGAACTCATCACCGACAAGAACCAGGTGATGGCCCTCTATGGTCCCGACAAGGAGAGCGTGCACATCCCCTCCAAGGAGGCACTACAGCAGGTGGTGCTCGCCGCACAACGGCAAGAATATGCACCTTTCCCCGAAGTGGCCGTAGCCGAGAACCTCATCTCAACCTTACCACAGCCGGGAACCATCGTGGAGGAGAAGCCTTATGACAATTACGGGTTCACCGAACTGATCCTTTCCAACGGCATGCATGTGTATGTGAAGTCGACCGACTTCGAAGCTGATGCCGTGACCATGACCATGAAGGCCGACGGAGGCACCTCTGTCTATCCCGACAGCGACATCCCCAATTTCTCACTCATCACCAGCGGTGTGACAGAGGGCGGTGTGGGCGACGTTGATGCCATCACCCTGAAACGTATGCTCACTGGCAAGGTGGCGCGCGTGAGTCCTTCTGTGGGGTCAAGGGGACAGAGCATCTCAGGCTCCTCGTCGGTGAAGGAGATGAAGACCATGTTTGAACTCGCATACCTCTACTTCACACATCCAAGGCGTGACGATGCCGCCTTTGCCGGACTCATCAACCGTACACGCTCGTTCCTCACCAACCGCAATGCCAGTCCGAAGGTGGACTACAACGACTCTATCAACGCCATTCTCTACAACCACCACCCGCGCCTTGAGCCCGTGAAACAAGCCACACTTGACAAAGTGAGCTATGACCGTATTCTTGAGATTTACAAGGAACGTTTCAGCGATGCGTCGAACTTCAAGACGGTGATTATCGGAAAAATCGATATGAAACAACTCCGGCCGCTCATCTGCCAATACCTGGCCTCACTGCCTTCCACCGGAAAACACGAACAGACCAACTGGACCAACGTGCCGCGCATCGTGAATGGCACCAGCGTGCACAAGTTCGTCAAGAAGCAGGCCACTCCATTGGCCAACGTGAGTATTGTCTACACCACCGACGTGGAGTTCACTGCGAAGAACGACCTCACACTTGACTTCCTGCGCCGCGTGCTGCAAATCGCCTATACCGACTCTGTGCGTGAGGAGAAGGGCGGAACCTATGGCGTGAGCGTGAACTTTGACCTTGACAAGGACGACAAGCCCAACACCACGCTGAGCATTCAGTATAATGCCGATCCCACCCGATACGCTGAACTCAACCCCATTATCTACAAGCAGTTGGAGAATATCGCCAACTATGGACCTGCAGCCTCATCGATGCAGAAAATCAAGGAATACCTGCTCAAGCAGTACGACCAGATGGTCATCACCAACGACTACTGGGACTATATCGTCTGGCATGAGTTAGAGGATGGTGTGGACTTCGACAAGGACTACAAGCGGTTGGTGACAGAGACCACTGCCGCCGATGTGCAGCAGATGGCACGCCGCATCCTTGATGCCAAGCGTTGCATTGAGGTCACCATGCTCTCAGAGTAAACCATACGCCTTACATAGGAAAGACAAATGGAAATACTACCCGACAATGATTCCTATTCCTCTTGCCGGAACATGTTCTTGACAAAGTAATAAACTGCCATCAGTGTGGAACCCATCATGGCCAGGGCCATGTCCTTCTGGGCATCCCAGACATCCCCCTGCTGGCCGTTGTAGTTGTCCGCCTGTTCCGGTGAGAGGACGATGGTGAGCAACCACTCGAACAACTCATATACCATGCTGCCTGTCTGGATGATGAGCCAGGCCATGAAAACAGCAGGTAGCGTTTTCAAGTTGAACCATTGCTTGCAAGCATATTGTAGATATGGGAACAACAACACACCAAAACATAAATGGACAAACCTGTCATAATGGTTGCGGGTGTCCTGAAAGAAGTCGGCATCGACAATGCTCAGGGAGACACTCCACTCCTTGTAGGGTACATAAGAGTAGATGTACCTTGCTCCTATGACATGGAGAATGGCGAACAAGAGTATTCCCACAAAAGCTGACATGGGCATCTTGTCCTTCACAAGGTCGGCAATGAGCGGTATGAGAAGGAGTACGGTTCCCGCATGTTGCAGGAACTGTTCTCGGGGATATACGGGGTGGATGAAGGTGACAGCCGTGAACACCAAAAATGCTATGATGAGTATGAGTTTAGTCTTGTT
>JAEEGL012055315.1_pt1 | contig 18093 bp, 10 predicted proteins | sample 9134231 | NCBI WGS metagenome assembly JAEEGL01 (sample SAMN16246548, study PRJNA631951) | gut metagenome | biome: gut microbiome; feature: rumen; material: fiber-attached | host: Bos | place: Iran: Karaj | collected 2018-10 | reverse complement strand
CCTGCTGGGCTTCGTCCACATGATCCCGGAAAAGGCCCGGGAGCGGATCCTGGACATCGCTGCCACCCAGAAAGCCGACGGCGGTGCCTACCATCAGTATCCGCCCCTTACCAAGAAGGGCAACCCCGACATCGGCGGCGGCTTCAACGACGACCCGCTGTGGCTGATCGCCTGCACGGATGCCTACATCCGGGAGACCGGTGACTGGGACATTCTTAAGGAAAAGGTTGATTTCGACAATGATCCTCAGCTTGCTGACACGCTTCTCGAGCACCTGCGCCGCAGTTTCAACTATACCCTGAACAACCTCGGCCCGCATAAGCTGCCCCTGATCGGCCGGGCCGACTGGAATGACTGCCTGAACCTGAACTGCTTCTCCGAGCATCCGGGTGAATCCTTCCAGATCACCGGACCGTCCGAAGGACCGGTCGCCGAGTCCGTCTTCATTGCCGGCATGTTCGTCAAGTACGGCCGGCAGTACGCCAACCTGCTCAGCCATCTGGGCATCAGCGAAGAAGCCGACAAGGCTTACCGTGCCGTTGAGCAGATGAGCAGGACCATTCTGGAAAGCGGCTGGGACGGCGAATGGTTCTTGCGCGCCTATGATGCCTTCGGCCAGAAGATCGGCTCTCACCAGTGCGACGAAGGCCAGATCTTCATCGAGCCGCAGGGCATGTGCATCATGGCCGGCGTCGGTGTAGAGACCGGTGAAGCTCAGAAAGCTCTGGATTCCGTCAAGGAAAGACTGGACACCCGTTTTGGCATCGTCCTGAACAATCCCGCCTATACGACCTACCGGCTCAACCTCGGTGAGATTTCCTCTTATCCGCCCGGATACAAGGAAAACGCCGGCATCTTCTGCCACAATAATCCCTGGGTCATCTTCGCTGAGACCATCATGGGTCATGGTGACCGCGCCTTTGAGCTCTACAAGAAAACCTGCCCGGCTTTCCTGGAAGAGATCTCTGAGATCCACCGCACCGAGCCTTATGTCTATTGTCAGATGGTAGCCGGCAAGGACGCCCCCACCTTTGGCGAAGGTAAGAACTCCTGGCTGACCGGCACCGCTGCCTGGACCTTTACGGTCCTTACTCAGGGCATCCTGGGCATTCAGCCGGATTATGACGGTCTGACCATCGATCCCTGCATCCCGCACACCGTCAGACAGTTCAATGTCAACCGGCTGTTCCGCGGCACCATGTACCACATCAGCGTTCTTAATCCCGACGGTGTGGAAAAGGGCGTCAAGGCCATCAAGGTCAACGGCGAAAGCGTTCCGGTCGGGCCGCTGCCGCTGACTGATGATAAAGAAGTAAAAATTGAAATCACCATGGGTTAAGGATTCCACCCCATTGTTTGAAGGAGAATCGCATGATCTATAACTCCCAAACCGCCAGAAGTGAATCAAACAGAGCCTCTGAACATGCTTCAGAGGTTTTTGGCAAAAAGCTTTGCGGCTGCACGGACGCCCTTTGGCTGTCCGCTGCCAAAGACCGCCTGTTTGCGGTTACCGGCCTGCCCTTTGCGGCACCGGTGACCGGAAAACTGCTCAACGACCCTTTGCTGTACCGGCTCTTTGAAAGCGGAAACGATCTTCTGCTTTCGCTCAGCCAGGACATCAGCCTGGAAAAAGACGGTCAGAGCGTTGAACTAAAGCTTCCGGAAAAACAGCGCATCGGCGAACTGCTTCAAAGCGTGCTGGCCGCTCCGGGCAAGCTGAACGAACAGGGAGAACTGCGCGTTGATCTTAAGGCACCGCTGATCGGCACTCATTACGCGGTCAATCTTCTGCTGGGTGACCGGGAAAACTATTCTGACCCGCTGCAAACGACTCCCAAGAGTGTCCTGGACCATTTCGGCCGCGGTTCCTTCCGTTCATCACAGGAAAAACAGGTGCTGGCCACCCGCTATGAGCTTAATCCCGACATCAATGGGGAAACCGCCAACCGGCAGTTCTACCTGACCGAAGACGGCCGGCAGATATTCTATTCTCTGGACAGCCAGCACAACGTCAGGGAAGCTTACTGCGTCCACCACAACAACTATTCCGAGATCACCTACAGGACTAACGGAGCTCTGGAAATAAAGCGTACCATCTTCATCCTTCCCCAGCAGGACGGCATGCCCTCAGCTGTAGAGGCTCAGCGCATCGCCATTACCAATAACGGGGAAAGCAGACGCGACTTAAGGATTGTGGTTACCGGCATGTTCGGCATTACCGATCCCGGCACCCTGACCAGCGACATCATCTACGCCAATGTCGTCGTGGAAAGCGAGGTCTGCTCTCTTGACGGCCGTCCCATCGCACTGAGCGCTCATCACCAGCCCAAGCAATGCAACGGCGAAAAGCGCTTTGCGATGCTTTTGCAGGACGGGGAAGGCATGGATGAATATACCAGTGATGTCAACGGTTTCCTGGGCAGCGGCAGTTATGAACGGCCGGAAGGCCTGTTCAGGCTGTCCAACAGCCACAGCCGCCGGGCCGCCAGCTTCTATGCCATGGCCAAAAGCTTTACCGTTGAACCCGGGCAGACCGTCTGTCTGGATGAATTCGTCGGCATGTGCGAAGACCCGCAGGATGTCCGCGAAGACTTCAAGAAGCAGCTGGCCTGCCTTTATGAACGCTACCGCGATCCCAAAGAGCTGGAGCTGGCCCTCAAGAAAGTCATCAATGACGCGGCAGACTACCGCCGCTATCTGTCCGTTCAGACTGATGATGAAGACCTCAATGCCTATTTATCCAACAACCTGCCCTTCCAGGTTCTCTATCAGACCTACATATCCCGCTCCTTTGCCTGGACCCAGAAATCCTACCGCGAGACCGGCTTCAGGGAGATCCAGGACCTGTTTGCCTCGATGTATTACCTGCATGGTCAGGGCAAGGATGAACTGATAAGAAAACTGCTCTCCTCCTGGATCGTAAATGTCTTTGAGTTCGGTTATGCCTACCACAACTTCACCACCAGAGGCAAGGAACCGGGCATGTGCTCAGATGACCAGCTTTGGCTGGTTCAGGCCGTTTACCGCTATGTCCGCTTAAGCGGTGATGCGGACTTCCTGAAGCTGTCCTTCCCGATGGCCGGCAGCTCGGCCGGCCGCCGGCTGATCGATACCCTGAAAGCCATTCTGATCTATTCAGGAAAGATCTCGGTCGGCAAGCATGGCCTGCCCTTACTGGACACCGCTGACTGGAATGACACCTTAAGGCTGGATAAGCACGTTTACAGCGGACCGCAGAAGGAAGAAGCTTACCGCCGGCAGTTAGAAGAATCCGGGCAGCCCTTCGGCGCGCCGTTGGAAAACACCCAGTCCGAAAGTGTCATGAATGCCTTCCTGCTGATGATCGCAGCCGATAACACAGAATACCTGGCTGATCTCATAAACGAAGAAGAAACCTCCCGCCTGGCGCGGGAAATCCGAAGCAGCACCCTATCCTCCGTTCAGGCTAACTGCTGGAAAAGCGATTACTTCGCCCGCTGTCTGATCAACGACGGACGCCGTTTCTGTTATCTGGGGGCAAGCGGTGACGGCCTGTCGCTGGATGACCGCATTGACGGTTCCTATTACCTCAACTGTTTCAGCTGGGCCTTGCTGGCAGATGCGGCTGATGAACAGCAGATCAGATCAATGCTGGACATCGTTGACCGTTATCTGAGATGCGATGCCGGCTTGAAGCTGGTCACCCCGGTCAACTACGACCTGCTGGATGTAATTACCGGAACGTCATTCTATTTCCCGGGAGACCGGGAAAACGGCGGTGTCTTCAAGCACGCGGCCATGATGGCTACCGTCGCTTCACTGAAAAAGGCCAAGAGCGTCAGCGATCCGAACTTAGCCGGACGGCTCCGCGACCTCGCCTTCTTCATGATCGACAGAACCCTGCCCTATAAGACACTGGAAAACCCCTTCGTGCTTAAGGGCAACCCCCGTTTCTGTACCCAGTACAACAACTCCCAGACCGGCGAGAACATCGGTCCGATCCTTTCCGGAACGGCATCATGGCTTACTCTTGCCTTATATGAAATCTGTGGAATCGACCTTAACGGTGACACCATCACCTTTAGCCCCATCATTAACCGTCCTCAGTTTGCCTACCGCCTGAACATCTGCGGTACGCAGCTGAATGTCATAATTGACGGCACAGAGAATTACCGTCTTAACAGTAAATCCCGGCTCTATCTTGACGGCAACCCCATCTCCTCCTCTCTCCAGGTGCCGAAAGATAAAGGAGTCCATGAAATTAGCATAATTCTCTAAAAGGAAAACAGCCCGCGGGCTGTTTTCTCATTCATAACAGTTTGACGATCTCCTCAAGCACGTCTTTCATGTGTTCATCGATGAAGCCGAAATCCATTTCCTTATAGCTCCAGGCAGCCCGGCCAATGCCGTGCTCCTCAAAGACCTCACTGATCATCCGATACCATTCAACCGTCTGCCGGGCATCAGCCAAGTTGATGACCCCGTACTCACCGCAATAAAGAGGAACCCCCCTTTCCTCAGCAACGTTGATCGCTTCAGCGAAGATCCGCCGGAAATAATCGGCGCTTAACTTCTCTTCACTTGGATCATAACCGACTAACGGCCTGCCGGTAACTTCCGGAGCTTCCAGTCTCATGATCGCCATGTCCTCATCGATGGCAATACGGTAATCATGAGGCATCGACGGAATCCAGTAAGCTCCCTGATGGGTAAAGACCAGCGGATTGTAACAGTGGAAGTTGTAGACGATGTTTTCATCATGCGGCTTTCGGAGATCCTTGACGGCCTCCACGCTGTTGTTGTAATAGCCGCCGATCAGAATCTTTATCTGCGGGCAGATCTTTCTGATCCTTTCCACGCACCGGTCAGCGATCTCATTCCAGATCTCGCAATAGGCCTTATCCGTAACCTCATTCAGCAGTTCAAAGGCTATCTTGTCGCCACGGCCGCCAAAGCGCCGGGCAATCTCTTCCCATAACCGATAGAATCTTTCCTGATATTCTTCCTTTTCGAAGAAACCTTCTTCCCCTTCCTTACGGTCAAAGCTGAAACCGTAGGTCTTGTGCAGGTCGATGATGACATTCAGACCGTATTTGAACGCCCAGTCGATGCCGTCCTGCAGATGGGCAAAACCGGATTCAAGATAATTCCCCTGCTCATCCTCAAACAGGTTATAGTCAACGGGAATGCGGATGTGGTCCAGTCCCCACTGACTGATTCGCTTAATGTCTTCCTCCTTGATGAAATCGCAGAAACGCTCTTCGCTGTAGTCGCACTGGGACAGCCAGCCGCCCAGATTGATGCCGTGCTGAAATCCTTCAAATCTTTTCATGTTATCTTCCTCTTTTTGTTCATTATACCATCATCCTGCCTTCCGACAATCTACTGGCATTTGCCCGCAAAAAAAGTCCCCGGTGTTGGGGACTTCTTTGTTTTCGTTTGTCAGTTATTACAGGCCAAACTCGTTGGTGTAGGTCACCAGATTGACGCTGTGGACGCCACTGATTCCCTGAACCTGTTTCATCAGAGCTTCGGTGGTCTTGTCATAGACAACCTCATAGGTCAGTTCACAGGTATCGTTGGCATTGGTGGACTTGCTCTTGAGTTTCTTCTTCTTGAATCCCTCCAGCACGGCTCTGACATTTTCCTCCGCGTTCTGGTGATAGATGACCACCATCAGATACTTGGTGGCCGCCTTGGAAGCGGACAGATAGGTCAGGTAGTAGAACAGACCCAATAACAGACAGCCGATCAGGGCGATGAAGTACAGTCCGGCACCGGACATGATGCCGACGGTAATGGCCCAGAACATGAAGGCGGTGTCAACCGGTTCCTTGATGGCGGTACGGAAACGGACGATGGAAAGAGCGCCGACCATACCCAGAGAAAGGGAGAGGTTGGAGTTGATGGTTCTGATGATCATGGCGGTTACCATGGCCAATAAGACCAGGGTAAGGGCAGTCGTGCGGTTATAGACAATGCCCGTGAAAGTCTTCTTGTATATCAGAACGATGAACAGGGAACCGGCAAAGGCAACCAGCAGGGAAATGACGATCATTTCCACGCTTACCGGACCGGTAAACTGTTCTACGATGGCGTTCCAAATCGTTTCAATAATATTCATGGATCTCTACCTCTCTTTACTTAACGCTGCTGCAGACGGCAAACTTGGAAACAGCCAGCCGCAGCTTGGGATAACTGCTCAGTATCGCCAGGATGTGAGCAGGAATGAACTCGTCACACTTGACTTCCATGACCACGTCATTTACCACCGGCAGAGTGTTGATGTTGGGGTCAAAGATGTTCAGATTGTATCTTCCCGAGCGGATGTTCTCATCAAAGGTGATGCGGACATTGCTTACCGGGTAGGTGAAGGCGGTGCGCCGGTAATCGACGACTACCGATGGGGCCAGACGGCGGATGTTGGCGTTGACCAGAAACTTGTTGAGGAATTCCCGCTTGCTCCGGATGGCCATGTAGCGTTTAGCCAGGATGACATCGGCTATCTGCCGGTTGATCGAACAGTCCTCCTTGAAGGTCATGTTGCCATCCTTGTGCTTGCATTCCATCTTGATCACCTTATCGGAATAGTTGTAGATGCGCATGCGGTACTTGCTACGGTATTCATTGCCTTCCCGCTTTTCATCCAGAGCACTGGAATAAGGGTCATCAAAGTATACAGACCGGATATCGTAGGAATACTCGCTGCTGACGGAATGCTTGTCCAGACTCATGACCTGGCTGAGCTGCTTCTTCAATGTCTCAGCGGTCAGTGAATTGATCAGGAACTTCAGCTCATAACGATATTCTACCATAAGTCAGGGAATATCTCCTTCATTTGGGCGTCGCTCAGCTTGAAGAAGTCTTTGGTCTGTCTGAGGACATAGGAATGACGGTTATCGATGAACTTCTGGATCTTTTCCAGATGAGCCCGGTAATTCTTCATCGTGGCTGCCGGCCAGCGGTTGCGGTCGCGCTCGACTTCGCTCTCGATGGCTCCGGTCAGCTCATCAAAGCGGTTCTGCATGTTCTGTTTCGAAAAGGTGTTGGTCAGGTGGTAATTCAGCCTTTCCAGCCACAACTTCCTGAACTCCTCGTTGGCAAACAGCTTACGGGGAATGGTATTGTCATAGGTGTTGTTGATGAATCCGGTCATGCCGTTGGGGTTGGCCAGATATTTGGTGTAATAGTTGGTGTCATAGTTACGGAAGCCGCAGTCCAGATCGTAGTAGATGTACTTCCACTTGCCGCCGTCCAGCTGAGTGTTGCAGAAGTAACGGACATTGAAGACATCGGGGTTGGCAACGATCATCTCACAGATCCAGTAGTCGGCCAGATTCTGAATGTCAATCTTCGAACAGATGTAATCGTAGTTTTCCTTTATTGCCATATCATGGCTTTTGGCATAGGCGACGGTCTGCTTCCAGTCGCTGGCGGAACCGCACTTTATCTCACCGTCAATGCGGACGATGCTGGTCTCGCTCTTGGGAACGTTGTAGCGGTCAGTGATGAAGCTGGCGTTGCACTTTTCGCGGATGCTGTAGATGCCCCAGTAACGGCCGTTGATGTAGACGATGCACTGCTTGTAGCCGAGCACGGTCAGGTCAGTGTATTCATCGACCAGAGAGGTGCACAGTTCATCGCGGATGATGCCCTTTTCCCAGTCGTTGGAACCGGTCCTTAAGACCAGGGCGTCATAGTCAGCGTTGTCGCGGTTTTCAAAGACCGGATAGACCAGATCGCTGGCGCCCCAGTCGCCGTCAAAGCGCAGGGCAAAGCTCTTCTTTTCATGCTGACGGGTATTGCCGCCAAACAGGGAGATCGAGCAGGGAGAATTGAAACTTCCCTTATCCTCATAGAATTCCACGTTGCACTGATACTCAGTGGTAGCGTAAGTATAGGTCTGTAAGGCCCGGAAGCTGTTTGGCTCCAGAGAAACGGAAACGACCGGCAGCTGATTGTTTTCATTAATAATAAAGCTGGAAGTAGCCACGCTGCTCATCAGAGCATCGTCCTGCCTGCCAGCAACCTTAAGTACGGTAGTGGAACTGAGTACCAGCGGCTCGCTGTAGACCTTTGATGAGGCCGTCGGTCTGGAGCCGTCGGTGGTATAGTAGATCGTTCCTTCACCCTCAACGCTTACCAGCACCTGCTCAACACCCTGATAGACGCCGGCCAGTGTCTTGATCACCGGGGTTGCGGTGATGGTCCGGGTACCCGCTTCATTGGCCTTGGCTGGGGTGGGCTTATCCATGTAATAGAAACCGTCGCTGCTGCCGCGGCCATAGCTGTAGTTTTTCGGAATGTTGGCAGCGTAAACGCTGTCGACGATCTCGCCATTACGGGAAAGGTAGAGCGATTCACTGTCAGAAAGTTTGAAGGAAGCGTGCTGATAACTCTGGTTGGAAAGTTCGCTGTTGCCGGAACACATGATGACATAGTATTCCCCGGCTCCCAGCTGAACGTCGGGAAGCCGATAGAGATTCAGGTAGTCACGATCATTGCTCAGGCAGAACTCCGCCAGCCGGATGGGCTGGTCAGAATTATTAAACAGTTCTACCCAGTCATAGTACTGGCCGCCGTTCTGTGGCAGCTGAGTATAGTTTCTGGTCATCAGTTCATTGATGATCAAACCCTTGGGATTGACCAGATAGCGGCTCTGGAACTGCTCTACGCCTTTGGGCGTATTGGGGTAGCCCGGAGAAATGGTCGGCAGAGCGGCATAACTGCCGTTTTCCTGACGCAGATAGGCTGTGCCGTTTTCCAGCTGACTGTAGGCAAGGGTCTGGACGATCTTGCCGCCCTTGGACAGGACGGCCTGGCCGTTCTTACCGTTCAGGGAGAAGCCGGCATAGGCGTTGCAGGCATCAGCACTTCCGTTACCGCAATAGATCAGATAGGTCGCTGACGGAGCCAGATTAACCTGTTCAAGCTGATGCTTGAAAGGAGCGGCAGGATTATTGGAAAGATTATACTGAGACAGATCGACGGTTCGGTTGGAAACATTGATCAGTTCAATGTAGCCTTCCCGCCGGCCGTCTTCATTGACGAAGTTGCCGTTATTGCGGGGCAGCAGTTCATTGATGACCACTTCCGGCTCTCCCTCAGCCTGCAGAGAGGCGATGTACTTTTCCAGTCCCTCCCGGCTGTTATCCTGACCCGGGGTAGCGTAGCCGTAGATAACCCACTGACCGCTGCCGTCTCTGGCCATGACCTGACCCTTGCTCAGGGCAACGGTCTCGACTGCATCGATAACCTTGCCTCTGGGATTTGTCAGAATGACATTTTCCCCGCCCTTGGAGGAAAGCTTGAAATCGGCATTGAAGCCGTCTTCCAGCTTGCCGGTCAGAGCGACGACGATGTATTCACCGGGTCCCAGCACGGTATTGCTGAAGGCCCACTTAATGCGGTCCTTGCGGTCGGAAAGACCGTAACCGTCCAGGTTGACCGTCTTGGCGGTGCCGTTATAGATCTCCAGAAAATCGCAGGCAGCACCCTTTTCATTGGCATAGCTGCCGTCGTTATTGGTCATGATCTCATTGATGACCAGCTTGCCGATCAGATTATCATAGCTGTCCGGCAGGTCAGCAGACCTGTTTTCCCTGACGCCATGAGAAAGAACCGTTCCCAGAACGAAAAAGGCAACGACCAGAAGGGCAAGTATGGAGATTAACAGAAAGTCCTTTTGGGGCTTTTCATAGACATGCTTTTTCATAACAAGTTAATAGTATCACATTGACCGGCAAAGTTAAAGTTGGCTATTCGCTGCGCAGGGCAACGACCGGGTCGCACTTGCTGGCCATCCGGGAAGGAATCAGACCGGCGATCAGGGTCAGAATGACGGAAATAATGGTCAGAACGATGGCGCCCTTATAGGGCAGGGAAGCCGTGATGGAGGCAATGCCGGTAACCTTGCGGACGATCAGACTGATGGGTATGCACAGTAAGACGGTGACCCCGACACCAAGCAATCCGGAGATCAGGCCGATGATGAAGGTCTCGGCAGAGAAGACATGACGGACATCACCCTTGGAAGCGCCCAGCGAGCGCAGGATACCAATCTCCTTGGTCCTTTCCAGAACGGAGATATAGGTGATGATGCCGATCATGATTGAGGAGACGACCAGGGAAATGGACACGAAGGCGATCAGAACATAGCTGATGGCGTTGATGATCGTAGTGATGGAGTTCATCAGGATGCCGGTTATGTCGGTATAGATGATGACACTTTCATCCTTACCCTGAGCCCGCATGTCGTCGTTATAGTCAGCGATCATTTGCTTGAAGGCGTCCTTGGCGGCGAAATCGCGGAAATAGAAGCTGATGGCTTCCGGGTCATCAGTACGGCTGTAACCCAGCAGTCTGAGGTTGCGGCTGTAGCTGGCTTCCGTGGAACTGTTATTCATGTAGGCGTTCATCAGCCGGTTCAGTTCTTCCTCATCCATGTCGAACTGGAAGGCACCGGCCAGCTTGTCTGCGTCTACGCTGAAGCCGGAGGCCATCTGGCCGATCAGCTGGGCTGACATTCTGACCATGGCCTGGCTGACGGTGATGCGCAGCCGCGTCTCGATAAGGGCCTGACTGAAAGGACTGACAACGGTCTCCATGATGAAACTGTTGCTCAGGAAATTGATTATTTCATCCAGATTTTCCCCGTTCAGATATGCCCGGTCACCGCCGGCCTGAACGCTGATGTCCAGATAGCCCTGCAGGATCCTTTCCAACAGCGGACTCATCATCATCTTCAGCATTTCACCGCTCATCCCGTACTTTTCCGCCAGAGCGTTCAAAACGGCTGTGCTCTGCTCATCGGCAAGGCCGGCTTCGATCATCGCCGGGATGTCTTCGCTGCCGTAACTGGCAACTCCTTCCAGGCCGTGATCATCGATGTAAAGCTGCAGCGTGCGCTCCAGCAGGACGGTAAAGGCACCGGCAACTTCACTGTTGGTCTGGGATGTGTCAATGGAAATGGCGGTCAGGGCTTCGTTAATCGAGCCTGATATCGTTTCCTTGATCTTGTTTTCATCAATGTCGGTATTGAACGCCTCTCTTATGGCGTCCTTGTCGACCTTGATCATGTCGGAAAAGTTGATGTTGGATTTTCTTTCCTTCTCATTCAGCTCATCAAAGCTGAGCCGGCTGAAGACATCTGTCTGATCATCGGCCACTTGCTGGGAGAGGATCTCCCGGCCACCGGACTGGGAAATGAGCCAGTCGATCAATTCCGGCCGGTAGGCAACACCCGGCTGCAGCGAAGAAGCGCTGATCCCGGATTTTTCGGTAATGATGCCCACGATCTTAAGCTGCAGGCCGTTGCTTACCAGCTGCTGCATGTAGCTGTCATCATCGCGCATGTCTTCCCAGACATCAAATTCCTTATTGTAGCGGTAGTAATCAGCGGAAACGACCAGCCGGTAGGTGAGGTTCAGGAAGTAGTCATAGTCAAAGATCATGCTTTCATGATCGATGCTGACGGCTTCGCCATTAAAGGCTTCCCGGGCCAGCTTGGAGAGTTCTTCGGGATCGCGGATGCCCAGGGTATAGAGCTGATAGTCGGAAATGGTATAACGGTCATTGAGCACCAGCAGGCATTCATCGTATTTCTGAGGCCAGTGGCCGGCAATGACATCATACTGGCTTTCCAGCAGTTCCTGATTGCCGATCATCTTCTGGAAGGTCTGCATGCCGAAGGATGATCTTGAGGATGAACTCATCAGCATGTTGGAAGGATTCAGCCTGATCACCTTGTCGCCAGTGTCCTTGTAGATCTGCGGAGTAATGCCGTAATCATACTGCAGATCTACCAGCAGCGGCTCGATCGCGGCCATGTTGTTCAGCAGATGGCGGCGGAAAGCCGTCAGGTTGTTGACCCCCAGCTGGGTAAGCAGCTCACTGACCAGCGGCACTTCGCTGATCTGGCCGTCTTCACGGACGGCCGAGGTAGCGGTGCCCATCATGTTGGCCGCCAGAGAAGTATAGTCGGCGCTGTTCTTCTCGATCCTGAGCGGGTAGGAAGACAGCGAATTGGTCTGCACATCGTCAATGTAGTTATTGACGCCGGTGGAAAGGGAAAGGATCAGGGCGATGCCGATAATGCCTATTGAACCGGCAAAGGCGGTAAGTATCGTCCTTCCCTTCTTGCTTAAGAGGTTATTAAGGGAAAGCTTGAAAGCCGTCAATAAGCCCATTTTGGCCTTGCCGATCTTCATGCCTTCATCGTTTTCATTATTGCGGAAGGGATTAGAGTCCGAGGTGATCTCGCCATCCCGGATCCGGATGATCCTGGTTGCGTACTGCTCAGCCAGCTCCGGGTTATGAGTGACCATGACGACCAGGCGGTCCTCCGCCACTTTCTTCAGGATCTCCATGACCTGCAGGGAACTCTGGGTATCCAGCGCACCGGTCGGCTCATCAGCTAAAAGAATGTCCGGATTATTGACGACAGCCCGGGCGATCGCCACTCTCTGCATCTGGCCGCCGGAAAGCTGATTGGGCTTCTTATCGATCTGATCAGCCAGGCCGACACTGGCCAGGGCTTCAGCAGCCCTCTTGCGCCTTTCGGCCGGGGAAATGCCGGAGATGGTCAGGGCCAGTTCGACATTGGAAAGGACGGTCTGATGAGGAATGAGGTTATAGGACTGGAAGACAAAACCTACCGAATGATTCCGGTAGTTATCCCATTGCCTGTCGGTATAGTTGGCGGTGGTCTTGCCGTTAATCAGCAGGTCGCCTTCGGTATACTTGTCCAGACCGCCGATGATGTTCAGCAGCGTGGTCTTACCGCCGCCGGAAGGACCGAGAACCGCGACGAATTCATTCTGCCGGAAGGCAATACTGACACCCTTTAAGGCGTGCACGGTACTGGATTCCATGACATAGTCCTTTTTCAGATTTCTTAATTCGATCAATCTAATCAGCTCCGTCTCGCCAGCTTTTTTCTGAAAACCGGCTGGCCTATTAATTATAAAGAAAGCAAGGGCTAATATCAATAAAGCCGCCTGCTGTCCGGCCGTCATTACAGGGTGAAGGAAGCCGGCTTATCTGTTATAATTCTCTTAATAACGGAGGTGGCATCATGAGCATCCGCAAACTGACCATTCTGCATAACAATGACATGCACGGCGACTTTCTGCCCCATCAGGCCGACGGGCATCTGGAAGGGGGCATCAGCTATCTGGCCAACTACATCCAGCGGGTCCGCCATAAGGAAGAAAGCGTCCTTTATGTCAATGCCGGCGACATGTTCCGCGGCTCGATCATCGACTCGGAATTCCGGGGCATTTCAACCATTGAACTGATGAACTATCTGGCTCCCGACGTCTTTGCGGTCGGCAACCACGAAGTCGACTATGGTGTCGCCCACCTGCTGTTTCTGGAGAAATGCGCCCGCTTCCCGATCATCAACGCCAACCTCTACATTAAGACCAACCGTTCCCGTCTGTTCAAGCCCTACCAGATCATTGAGATCAACGGGCTGAACATCATGTTCATCGGCGTAATCACCGAGGAAGTACTCTCCACGACCAAAAACGAGGAGATCATCGGCTCCTTCATCGACCTCTGGGAGGCGGCTGAGGAAGTCGGTGTCATCATCGACAACTACAAGACCACCAAGGTCGATCTGACCGTTCTGGTCACCCACATCGGTTTAGAGGCTGATAAGCAGCTGGCCGCCATGCTCAACCCCGAATGGGGGGTCGACATGATCATCGGCGCCCATTCCCACACCCTGCTGGAATCTCCGATCTTCATCAACGGCATTCCCATCGTTCAGGTCGGCCACGGCAGCAGTTACATGGGCCGCTGGGACATCGAGATCGATACCGATAAGGAAAAGATTGCCGAACTGTCCTGGACCCTGGTGCCCATTACTTCCGACACCTGTGAGCCCGATCCGATCATGGAGCAGCTGCTGCACTCCTACAAGGACCGCACCGACGAAAAATACTCCCGCATCATCACCACCTTCAAGCGGCCGCTGACCCATCCCAGCCGCTATCAGGAAACCGAACTGGGCAACCTGTTTGCCGATCTGCTGCAGGAAGACTCCTCCTATGAAGTCATGCTGATGGCCTCCGGCTCCATTCGCAAGGAAACTCTGGGTCCGATTCTGACCTATCAGGATCTCAAGGAAGTGGTGCCCTATGACGAAGCGGTGATCATGCTGTCGGTCACCGGCAAGCAATTCCGCCACATGATGCAGTTCATGCTGCGGGATGAGGCTCTGGCACCTGACGCCCACACCGAGTTCTATCAGTTATCCAAAGGCATGCGCATCCTCTATAACAAGACCACCAGGCAGATTGAGGAATTCAAGCTCAACGGCGAAGACATTACTGATGAGCGGATGATCCGCATCGCCGTTCAGGACGGTTTCCACTATAACAGTTTCACGGAATTCTTTGATGTGCCGATTGAGGAAGTGCTGGCCAACGCCAAGCCGCGCAAAGTCATCACCTCCCAGTTTGCCATCTTTGAGGAACTGCTTTCGTCCCGTCAGCACATTGATTCCCATGTGGAAGGCCGCATTGAGATAAAGGAATAGGAGGCACCAATGGACTGGAATGAATTCATGAAAAATTACGGCATCAGGATCATCTTCTCGCTGGCCGTCATCATCGTTACCGTCATCCTTACCAGGCTGGTAAAGAAAAGCGCGGCCAGGTTTGAAGACCGCAAGGGCGCCAACCTGCAGGGCAAGCTCATCAGCAACATCCTCAGAGTTGTCATCTGGGTGGTGGCCATACTGCTGATCGGTTCCCAGTTTGCCAGCTTTTCCAACACCCTGAACACCATCGTCACCTCCAGCGGCATCCTGGCTCTGGGCGTCTCCATGGCGGCTCAGGAGTCGCTTTCCAACCTGATCGACGGCATCTTCATCTCCTCCTACAAGCCCTTTGACATCGGTGACCGGATCACTTTACCGGAAAAGAACAACCTGACCGGCATTGTCAGCGAGATGAACCTGCGTCATACCATCATCACCACCTTCAACAATACCCGCTACATCATCTCCAACAGCGCCATCAGCAACACCATCATCGAAAACTCCTCAGACAACGACTCCTTCAGCAGCCCGATCACGGTTTCAATCACCTACTCCAGCGACATTGACAAGGCGATGAAGATCCTGGAAGAGATCGTTGCCGCCCATCCCAATACCGTCGATAAGCGCACTGAGAAGCAGAAGAAGGATGGCGTCAAGAAAGCTGAAGCGGTACTCTACAACTTTGCTGACAGTTCCATCGACCTGCGCATTCCGGTGATCACCAAAAGCGTAGCGCAAAGTTACATGACCTGCTGCGAGATCCGCTATCAGATCAAAAAGCGCTTTGACGCTGAGGGCATCGGCTTCCCCTTCCCCACCATTACCATTGATAACCCGCATTCCCAGAAATAAGCAAAAAGGTGAAGTTATGTGTGAACTTCACCCTTTCTTTTCTCCAGCGGATTATCTTTTATGCCTTGGCCAGCAATCTGGCCTTTTCTTTCTGCGCGGTCTTCAGTTCAACATCCTCGCTCATTCCCCATTCCTTTTCAAGCAGCTCAATGATCCGGTCATAGGTCTCCGCAGCCTTGCGGAAATCTCCGGTAATCTCGTAGATCTCGGCGATGGCCATCAGCTCATCCTGGAAGCGCGGCTGACGCTTTGAGCAGGCAAATGAACGTTCATAGTAGCCGATGGCTTTCTGATAATCACTCTTGCCGGCATAGTATTGGGCGGTCTCAAACAGGGCGGCCTCGTCCTGCGGATGCTCCCTTACCATGTTCTCCATGATCTCATCGGCCGTCTTTTCATCAAAGCGGGCCAGGGCAATGTGCGCCCGATAGGCTTCATTGAGATACGGATTACTACCGGGGAGGCTTTCCAGCTGCCTCAGGCATGCTTCGGCTTCGTCAGCCCGGCGGTCAGCCAGCAGATTATCAAGCAGGTATTCATATGACAACACTGACTGCGGATTCTCGCTGACCAGCTGGCGGTAGAAGTCGATGGCTTGGTGATGATTGGCCAGGTTCCAGTCCCAGATGGCGTGGCCGGCGGCTTTCGAAAGCACCCACTGATTGTTCTTGACGTCCGGATGATTGCGGACCGACTGGCTGGCATACTGCGCGGCCTTTTTGCCATAGCTGTTCATCCGGTGCCAGTACAGATAGGCCAGCAGATCAACGGCTCTATCTTTGTTCTGTTCATCCGTCAGCTGACTCTTCAGAAATTCCTCGTATTCCCGGAAGATGTCCGAAGGCAGTTCTTCCTCGACATCCATGCGGTTTTCAATGCGGTTGAGCCGCTGCTCGGCAGTCAGATCAAACAGGTCGTCAATGCTGACGCCGAAGATCTCCGCCAGTAAGGGTAGGGTAGTAATGTCCGGCATTGCCACGCCGGTCTCCCACTTGGAAACCGACTGCGGTCCGATGCCCAATCTTTCTGCCAACTGTTCCTGAGTAAGCTGAGCCTTGAAGCGCAGCTGTCTGATTTTCTTTCCTAATTCCATAACCTAACCTCCTGAATGAGTTCTCCTCTTTACAAGCCCATTATAGAAAACGGTACCTGTCGGCTTCCATAACCTGTTTTTACAGCGAACTCGCCTATTGGTGGAGATAAACATCGGGGAGACCCTGACGGTCTCCCTGAATGACATTTAATCAGATTTACGGTCCCAGTCGCTTTCAAGAAAGGCGACCGGTACCTGCTTAGTCAGCCAGACTCCGTTTGCGGAAAGGAAGAACGGATAGCCCTTCTCACTCATTTCCCGGGCTCTGATCCGATAGACAAAGGGTTTTCCATGACGGCTGCCCACCTTCAGGGCCGTCGGCAGATCGGCGGACAGGTGCACATACAGGCGGGACTTTGGTATCAGGCCGATCCGGTCGATCGACTCCCGGAACTTCTCGCCGGTACCGTGATAGAGATACTGAGGGGGAATTACCTGCTCAAGCTCAACATCGACCGGTATCGAATGCCCCTGATTGGCCCGGATCAGAGTGTGGTCCTCATTAAAACTGTAGCGCTGTTTCTCATCCTCAGCGACGATCTGCTCCAGAAGTTCTTCCGTCAGCTGATAATTCCGGCTGACCCCTTTGATAAGCTGCTGTACATCTGCCCAGCCATGTTCATCAAGGGTGATGCCAATGACCTCCGGCTTATGCCTGAGGATCAGGCTGATGAATTTACTGGTGTTCTTTAAGTCGCTCATGATGGCTCCTCTTCTAATGAACGATTACCGAGCCGCCGATGAATTCCCGAATGATGGAGTTGTTGGCGATTGTCTCGTCATCTTCCGCTGACTCAATGTAGCGCAGAAATTCCAATAACCGCTGAGCTTCCGCATATTCCGGCTCGCTTCGCGGGACTTCCTTTAATAACGGCTCGGCATATTTCTTCAATACCGCCAGCTCATAGATGCAGTTGGAATTGAAGAACACCGTGGCTTCCCCGCTGTAGGGGAAGATGTTCTGGTCTTCACCGCTTCGAACTTTCGGCCAGCTGGCCAGAGTTCTGGTGACCGGCCAGCCGCGGAACTGATAGTCTCTTACCAGTCGTCTTAACAAGCGACAGTCAGTCGTCGGGATGCGGTTATTGCGGTCAACGCTGATTGGGGTAAAGGGAGAAATGTAGATCTTGAACTTCTCTTCTTCATCAATACCTTCCGTCAGCGTGCGGTTAAGAGCGTGGATGCCTTCAATGACGATGACCTGGTCCTTGCTGATGGAGGTAACGCGCTGTCCATATACCTTGGTGCCGCTGATGAAGTCAAAGACCGGCAGGTCGACTTTCTTACCGGCCAAAAGATCCTTCATCTGGCTGACAAACAGCTTGGTGTCCACGGCCTTGATGCTTTCAAAGTCCTTCTCGCCATCCGGGCCAATCGGCGATTCATCTCTTTCCACGAAGTAGTCATCAGTGCCCATGTACAGAGTCTTGATGCCTAATACATTAAGCTGAATGCACAGCCGCTTGGCAAAGGTCGTCTTGCCTGAAGAAGACGGTCCGCAGATCAGCACGATGCGCTTCTTGCTGCGGCCAATGTCATCAGCGATGTCGGAGATCTTCTTTTCATGCAGGGCTTCCTGCATCAGATACATGTCCTGCGTTTGGTGGCTAAGGATTCGGTT
>JAEEGL011760474.1_pt1 | contig 18093 bp, 15 predicted proteins | sample 9134231 | NCBI WGS metagenome assembly JAEEGL01 (sample SAMN16246548, study PRJNA631951) | gut metagenome | biome: gut microbiome; feature: rumen; material: fiber-attached | host: Bos | place: Iran: Karaj | collected 2018-10 | reverse complement strand
CGGGTTACAGACATATTTCGGCGATGATTGTTTTATCAATTCTATCAAGCATACTTTTTTTGTCGGTTGTGATATTGTTTGTAGGAATTTTGATAAATTCGGCAGACGAGGCGGGCGGATTTATAGAAAACGCCTTTTCGGGAGATGGTCCGAAGATTTCTAAAATTTTGGGTGTTACGCTGATTGCACCGTGGTTTTTTGTCGGTTTTGAAGCCGTAACGCACATCGGCGGAAAAATCAACACTACTATAAAGAAAACTTATATTTGGACGGGTGCAGCGATTATTTGCGGCATGATAGTCTACATTATGACCACGCTGATTTCTTCAAAAGGGATACCCGAAGGTAGCAGTGTAGAAATGTCCGTACTTTACAACGCTGAAAAGTATATGGGCAAACCCGGTGTTTGGCTTGTCTCAATAGCCGTTATGTCAATGCTTCTAACCAGTGTTACAGGTTTTTACAAGGCAACGGCAAGACTTTTCAAAGTCATGGCTGATGACGGGATTTTGCCGGCGAAATATTCTGTTACCGACGAGAGGGGCGTGCCGGTAAAAGCGGTAAACCTTATTATGCTTTTGTCGGTTCCCGTGATATTTTTAGGACGGACGGCAATAGGCTGGGTTGTTGACATCGCAACGCTTTGTGTTTCGGTGGTATATGCATATATTTCGGTTTGTGCTTATAAATCAGCAGATTACACAAGAGAAAAAGTTTGGGCAGTTTTTGGCGCAGTAGCCTCTGTTATTATGTTTATGGCAATGATACTCCCTAACTTGATGTCGGAAACAATGCTTGCAAAAGAGGCATATATAATTCTAACGGTTTGGTCGCTTGCTGGAATGTGTTATTACCATTATGTTTTTAAACATGACACTGCGGGAAATTTCGGAAAATCAACCGTCATGTGGCTTGTAATGATTTTCATTCTGTTTTTCTCGACGATAATGTGGAACGATTTCAGCCTTCAACATTCTTTGGAAAATAGTTTTGATAAACAGACCATACATACTTTGATTATAAGGGACGGTCTTATTCAAATGGCGGTTGTGGTGATTGCGTTATTTTGTCTTTTCAGTCTTTTTACGCTGATGTTAAAGCGTGAACGCGAAATCATCGAAAAATTTACCGAGTCGGAAGAAATGCGTAAAGAAACTGTAACCGAAAATGTACTTCTTGCCGATTTTAACAGCGTTCTTGTAACACAAAAGGCTGAGGTCGAAATCGAAAAAAAGAAAATAGAAAAGCAGAAAACCCAAATTCAGTCGTCCATCAATTATGCGTACACTATTCAAAATGCGCTACTTACGCCTAAGAACAAAATTAAAGAGATTTTTCCAGACCATTTTTTGTTTTATCAGCCAAGAAGTGTTGTCAGCGGCGATTTTTATTGGATGGATGTGTTTGGGGATAACAAAGTCTGCATAATCGGCGACTGTACCGGACACGGCGTACCGGGAGGTTTTATGTCGATGCTCGGAATTGCAAACCTCAACTACATTGTCGGAATAGAACTTTCTCCCGATATGATTCTCAATAAGTTGCGTACGGCAATCATTAACAGCCTCAGACAGCAAAAAGCCCTCAATCGGGACGGAATTGACGCGATTGTATACGTTATCAACGAAAAAGAAATGACCCTCTCTTACGCAGGCGCAAACAATCCGCTGATTATTATACGCGGTAATGAGGTAAAAGTCTTGAAAGCCGACAAAATGCCCGTCGGAATTTTTGTCAAGGAAAAACCTTTTACAAAACAAGTAATAAAAATCGAAAAAGGCGATTGTATTTACGCTTTTTCAGACGGTTATCAAGACCAACTGAATTGCGACACAAAACAAAAATTTTTAAGTTACAATCTTCGCAAAAAACTCCTCGAAATCCACACCGAGCCGATGGAAAAACAAAAAGAAATACTCGTAAAAATTTTTGAAGCATGGCGCGGTCCAAAAGAAAAACAAGTAGACGATGTTCTTGTATTCGGAGTAAGAATTTAAAGGAATCGAACATTTTGTAAAAAAAAGACGTAAAAAATTCACCGAAAATTTTAAAAATGGTACATATTTTGTATTTTTTTATCAGTAAAATATTAAATAAACCATTTAAAATAGGAAAAAATTATGGAGAATACAATCAGGGTAGAGAGGGCAAAGAAAAAAATAACTCAGGCGGAGTTAGCGGAAAGAGTTGACGTTTCCCGTCAGACTATTCACGCTATTGAAACGGGAAAATTCATACCTTCAACCGTTTTGGCTTTGAAAATTGCGAGATATTTCAAGGTAAGGCTCGAAGATATTTTCAAACTCGAAGAAAACGACTGATTTTTTTTCTCGGTCATAAAAAAAATTTTTTTTTTTGAAAATGCGTTCCGTCTTTTTTTTGTACGGAACGCATTTTTTATGTATTTTTGGCGGAAAATTACTAAAAAAATACTTTTGTTATGAAAAACCTGTTTTTTCTGACCATTTTATTGGTAGTATTTTCCTCTTGTTTTAGGACGCACGCCAAATCTCAGGAAGAAATTGAGGAGGCACAGTTGCGCGATTCTTTGCGTATGGACTCTATCAACAAACGCAGAAATACGCCTGATACAGTAACGGTTTCATTTCAGAGGGCAAATGTCTGCGACACTACGCTTGTGATAGTTTTTGACCGCATAAAAGTGCTTTCAGGCGACGAGGCGGCTGAATACGCACTCAGACACAAGCGTTTTGGAAATAATCTCAATGTTATTGTAAATAAGGAAGTTACGCTCGAAACCCTGCCTATAAAAGAGGACGTGCCGGTGTATGTTTTTAAGAAAAATTTTTATCACTGCGATACTTTAAAAGACGGTAACGAATACATCAAAACCGATTTGTCGGCCTTTGTCCGCGACAAAAACATCTTTGTTGCAGACCAACTTATGGAAATAATCGTTCTGCATAGAAGCATCGTTTATGTAAAACAAAAGGAATTGGAATAATTTTTTTGAAAAAAAATTTATTTTTATAAAATAATTTGACTAATTTTGTACCTTGAAAAAAAGTATAATTCTTTTGTAATGGAACTTCAAAGTATAAAACAGCGGTTCGGTATTATAGGCAACAATCCGGAACTCAATAGAGCCTTGGATATTGCTGCTCAGGTTGCCCCTACTGACATATCCGTACTTGTTATCGGAGAGTCGGGAGTCGGCAAAGAGCACATACCGCAGGTGATACACGCTTTGAGTAGCCGCAAACACGGACCGTACATAGCGGTAAACTGCGGCGCAATTCCAGAAGGCACCATTGACAGCGAACTTTTTGGACATGAAAAAGGCTCGTTTACTGGTGCAAACGATACTCGCAAGGGTTATTTTGAGGTGGCAGACAAAGGTACGATTTTTTTGGACGAAGTTGCCGAGTTGCCGTTAAGTACTCAGGTAAGGCTTTTGAGAGTATTGGAAAGCAAAGAATTTATGAAAGTTGGTTCGAGCAAGGTGCAAAAAACCGATGTCAGGGTGGTTGCTGCAACTAACGTCAATATGACAAAAGCAGTAAAAGACGGACGGTTTCGCGAAGACCTTTATTATAGGCTCAACACGGTGCAGATTAATATGCCGCCGTTAAGGGAAAGAGGCAACGATATTGTGCTGCTTTTCAGAAAGTTTGCTTCTGATTTTGCTGAGCGTTACAATATGCCTATTATAAGATTGACAGAAGATGCGCAGCATATAATTTCGTCTTATCATTGGCCCGGAAACGTAAGACAGTTAAGAAACGTTACTGAACAGATTTCGATAATAGAAGAGCAACGAGAAATCAGTGGCAGTATTGTCGAAAAATATCTGCCTGATTTTCAGACAGAAAAGCATCCGGCAATAGTGCCGACAGCAAATAGTCAGAATGTTGGTAATAGTGCAGAAGATACGTTTGCTTCCGAGAGAGAGATAATATATAAGGTGTTGTTTGACATCAAAAACGACATAGCAAATCTCCGCAAGGAAATTCATCAAATGTCAAGTGGCGGAGGAATACACCATATTGACAAAAACAATGCGGCTGAGGCTTATAATATTGAAGAAGTTCAGTTTGCGCCCGATGATGTTATGACAACGATAAACCGACCGATTGTAACGCCGGTACATAAAGACACAAGCGTAATACACGGCTCGGAACTTCATAACAACAGCAATATTATTGACACTGAGGAATTTACCGATGATAATCTTTCGCTTATGGACTCGGAGTATCTCTTGATACAAAAGGCCTTGGAAAAACACGAAGGTAAACGAAAAGCGGCGGCAAAAGAACTCGGAATTTCTGAGCGCACGTTGTACAGAAAACTCAAAGAATACAATATCAGCAAATGATAAAGAGAATTTGTATATTATTAATATTGCTGACAACAGTATTTTCGTTTCAAGGTTGCGGAATTTACTCGTTTACGGGTGCATCTTACGGCACTGCAAAAACGGTTTCAATAGATTATTTTCAAAACCGTTCTACATACGTAAACGCCGATTTGAGCAACACGATAACGGAAGCCTTAAAAGACAGATTTGTTAGTCAAACGCCGCTGACTCTTGTAAAATCAGGAGGCGATTTGCATTTTGAAGGCACGATAACCGGTTACACAATAAGTTCGGTAGGTATTAAAGCGGGTGAGACTGCAAGCCTTAACCGCTTGACTATAACACTGAAAGTAACCTTTACAAACGAAACTGCACCCGAAAACGATTTTGATAAATCGTATACGAGATATTCGGATTATGATGTCTCGAGTTCGTTCAACTCGGTAGAAAGTGCGTTGGTGGAAGAAATAACTAAGCAGTTGATTGACGATATTTTCAACGATTCGGTTGTCAACTGGTAAACTTTAATATTAAAGAAAAGTACAAGGAATAATAAATAAAAAAACTCTGCTTATTATGATTAGTTCAAAACAATTTTTTAAATACCTGCAAGAGCCGGACCAACTGACTGATAGTTCGGTTGTTGAAATGGAGCAGTTGATAAAACAATTCCCGTTTTTTCAAACGGCGCATCTTTTGTATTTGCAGTCGTTGAAAAAAATCAATAAGAAACTTGTCAGGGAAAAATTGCCGGTAGAATCGCTTTACGTAGCCGATAGGAAAATCCTTTACTCGCTCTTAAAAGAAGAACTACCCGTTGCACCTAAAACCGAAACTAAATCAGAGGTGAAGACCGAAGTAAAAACTGATGTCAAAACCGAAGTAAAAACGGAAAACAAGCCGGAAGTAAAGGTTGAAGTAAAAACAGTAGAAAAAAAGGTTGAGGAGAAAAAAGTTGAAGTACAAAAAGAGGCTGACGAAAAGAAAGTTGAGGAGAAAAAGGCAATAGAAAAAAAAGTTGAAGAAAAAAAAGTTGAAGAAAAAAAAGTTGAAGACAAAAAAGTAGAGGACAAAAAAGTAGAAAATACGGAAAAGAAAAAACTCTCTCACGAGGAGCGCAAAGTCAACCATGAGCAACTCGTAAAAGACTTTTTCGGTGAAAAAGAAGACGGTAATTACACAACTGTTGCAACAAATATTGCGGAAGACGGTTCAATAAAATCTGCTGCCGCTAACTTTGCCAAAGACGAAAATGTTAATCAAGCCGTTGTTGTAGGGGCTAAAAAAGAACCTGAAAAACCGGTTGAAGTAAGAAAAGTTGAGGTAAAAACCGTAGAGGTAAAAAAAGAAGAGCCGAAGGTTGAAATAAAAAAAGAAGAACCGAAGGTTGAAGAAAAAACTGAATCAAAAGACAAAATTTTGGATAAAATTGCTTCTTTGAGAAAAGAAAAAGAAGAGGTAAAAAAAGAGATAGAAAAAGCAAAAGAAGCCGAAGCAGCAGCACAAGCAGCGGCAGAAAAGGCAGCGGCAGAAAAGGCAGCAGCGGAAAAAGCAGCAGCGGACAAGGCAGCAGCAGAAAAAGCAGCAGCGGCAGCAACCGTTACTACAACTACCACAACAACTACGGTTGTTACGCAAACCGTTACGACAAAGGTTAAAGATGAAGAAGAAAAACTGCCGGAAAAGAAAGAAGAAAAGCCCGAAGAGAAAAAAGAACTTTCGGCGGCAGAAAAATTGTTGGCAAAATTGAAAAAGAATTATCCGACAGAAGACAATAACAAGACGGAAGTAAAAACCGAAACAGTAGTTACGGAAGTAAAAACCGACAACAATACTTCGCTCATTGACAAGTTTTTGCAGGATTCTCCGCATTTGGATAGAAACAAAGAAGTTGCCGCAGGAGACATGGGGCAGGATTCAATCAAACAACCTGAACTCGCCTCGGAAAAACTTGCAAAAATATACATAACGCAAAAACTTTTTGACAAAGCAATCGCAAGTTATACGAAACTTGTAAAGGATTATCCTGATAAGAGCGAATATTTTAACGCAAAAATCAAGGAAATAGAAAATATGAAAAATAATCAATAATAAATCATGTATACAACGTTAATAGTATTAATCGTAATCGCAGCCGTATTGTTAGTGTTAATAGTATTGGTTCAAAACAGCAAAGGCGGCGGCTTGGCATCGGATTTGAGTGCCGGCACACAATTTGGAGGAGTTGCAGAGCAAAAGAGCAAACTTGAAACTTACACTTGGGGCTTAGTAATCGCCATTGCAGTTTTAAGCATCATTGCAAGCGTAAGCGGCGGAAGCAGCGTTAAACAAAGCAATCAGGATTCGGGCGTTAAACAGATTTTGATAAACCAAAATTCTGTTCCGGCTATTCCTCAGACTCCATCGTTGCAAAACGCACCTGCAAATTAGGAATGTGATACAAACTTAATTTTTTTTCGGGATTGTCTATCATTTTTTAGACAATCCCTCTTATTTTGTCATTATGAAAATTTTTCTGTTAACCTTTCTCGTTTTATTGGCTGTATCCTGCGCAGAAAAACAAGAGCCGAAAGAAAATTCGGTATATTTTTGGAAAACGGTATACAAAAATGATAGTACCGAAAATGCTTTTTTAGCCGAGCACAAAATCAAAAAAATATATATGCGGTATTTTGATGTCATTGTTGACCCAAAAACGCAAAAACCAAAACCTAACGCCACAATCACTTTTAAAGACATTCCCTCAAAAGACATAGAAATAATTCCAACCGTTTTTATAACTGAAAATTGTATTCAGAAAAATCTTGACACCCTTTATAAAATATTGGCAGACAGAATTTTACAAATCAACAAAACTCATAAAATTCCTCAGGCAAAAGAAATTCAGATAGATTGCGATTTTACGGCAAAGAGTATGAAAAAATATTATAATTTTTTATCTTTGCTGAAAAATTACCTCAAAGAAAAGGCCATAAAACTCTCCGTAACAATAAGGCTTCACCAACTTTCGATGGAAGTTCCGCCTTGCGATTACGGCGTGTTAATGCTTTATAATACAGGTAATTACAGAGATAAAAAATGCGAAAATCCGATTCTTGGTTTCAAGGAAGTAAAGCCGTATCTGAAACATTTGAAAAAATACGGGCTGAAAATGCGGGCTGCGCTGCCTAATTTCAAATGGCAGATACTTTTCGGTAAAAACGGTTTTAAAAACATCGTTTACAATCAGAATTTAAAGGACAGCACTCTGTTTCAAAAAATTAGCGATGACGTTTTCATGGTTATCCGCTCTAAGGATATTCCCGTCTACATAAGTACGGAAACATTCAACGTGATGATGTCAATTTTGGACACTATTTACGAAAAAAAAGCGGATTTTAAGGAAATCGAAAAAGTAATGACGGAGATTTCTGAAATACGAAAGGATATTGTGAAAAGCACAATAATTTACGATTTGAACTCAAACAATATTAACAATTTAACTATTAAAGAATATGAAAAGATTTTTAATTTTGATGACAGCACTGCTGCTTTCTAACTTTTTGAAAGCCGATGTCTCGTGTTGGTATTATCCGACTTACAACTATTACCTGTTCAAAATTTTCGAGCCCGGAAAAGAGGACGAAGATTTTTTGAAGTTTTGGAACGATTACGCGGGCGGTAAAACGCCGGTCTACTCTTATGATTTTTCTTCCCGTATAGACGAGATTTTGTCAGACATCGAAAACGGCAAGAGCGACAAAGCCGCACTAAATGCTGCAATTCAGAAAAAAGATGCCGAAATGCTTGATTATCTGAAAGATTTGTCAACATATCTTAATGTCAATCAAGACTTCTATAATCAATGGGAATACCCCGATGAGAATCAAATCAAAGAATACAAGGAAGTTTACGAAAAACTGTTGGAAAAGGCAACAAAATATAGCGGACAAAGGCTCAAAGACCGTTACAACCTGATGGCAATGCGTTGTATGTTTCAGTTGGAAAAATACCCCGAAGTAGAAAAATTCTGGCTTAATGACGGCATAAAAACTCAGGACGAATATTGCAAAAAACAGATGACGGGTCTTTTTGCCGGCGCACTTTACCACCAGAAAAAAATAAATGCGGCAATTAATATTTTCTTGCAAATTAATGATATTCAGAGTGTTAAATTTTGTCTTGACGAAAAACGCAATTTAGACGGAATACGCGAGCGTTACGACAAAGACAAAAACGACGGTGCTTTGGTGTTTTTGGTTCAAGACTTTGTCAACATGTTTCAAGAAAACATTGACAGCGATGAGTATGGCAAACCGTTTGATTACAGAAATATCGATCACGCCGACGCTCAGGATTTCATAACTTTTGCCAATCAAATTGCCGACAAAAAAGCCTCTAAAACGCCTTTAATGTGGAAAACTGCCGCTGCTATGCTTTCTTATTATCTCGGTGACATTGCAAACGCGAAAAAGTATGCTGAGCAAACCTCTAACCTCGAAGGAACGCAAAGAATGAAAGATGTTGCAAGGGTTATCAGATTTTTCCTTTCAACAAAAGGCGAAAAATATTCACCTGCAAAAGCAGCGTATTATCTGAGCGAATTTCTCTGGCTTGACAAAATGGCTGAAACCGACGGCTTTTTTGAAAACGCAAAAAGCAGAATTGTTTATCAAAACCTTTTGCCGCAAAACAAAAATACAAACTTTTATACTTTGCTGGCTTCAACGGATTATTCTACGATTAACATTTTGACGTTGAACGCCGCAGAATTAGAAAGTTATCTCGACTACATAACGCAGGTGAAAAAGTTGGACAACTTTGAAAAATACCTTTTAACCAAATCGCATGTCAAAAGGGAAGATGTTGTCGAAAAACTCGGAACACGCTATCTCGGTGAAATGAATTTCATCAAGGCAGAAGATTATCTTTCGCAAATTCCGCTTTCGTATTACAAAGAAAGTCCGCTAAAACTTTATATGACTTTGCGTGATTATACTAAGGAGCGTTGGAACGAAACTCAGGACTGGATAGAGGATTGGGAAGACAATAACGGCGGCGAATTGGAAGAAAACCAAAAACTCAAATTTTGCAAAGAATTAAAAATGCTTACCGAGGTTTTTGAACGGTCAACCGGCGACAAACGCTATTCTACGGCAAAACAACTTGCCACCTATTTGACTCAAGCCTCTCGCTGGGGAAATTGCTGGTATCTTTTGGAATATTCTTGGAGCGTTTACGAAGACAGAACAAAGGCTCAGCAAAAATACGAAGAAAAAGCCTTGGAATATCTTGACGAAGCCATAAAATCTTCCGATAGCAAAACAAAATACGGAGCCTTGTACGGAAAAACATGGCTGCTTTGGCATGATTACAACTATTACGCTTACGACTACATGGTAAACCATGAAAACCAAACCGTAACGCCGCAAATGGAAAAATCAATGTCCGATCTCAAAAATTATTGGGACGGAGTTTACGGCGTTGGCGGTTGGACAATAAGTTGCGATTGCGTAATGGATTACGTAAGAACACATTAAACTACAAACGATTGCAAATAACCTTCAATCGCCTCGCGGTTGAGTTTTTTGCCGATGAAGACGAGTTTGGTAAAACGTTTTTCACCGTTTTGCCACTCTTCGCCCTCGTCAACCATAAAATACTGACGGACAGATTGAAGAATGTATTTTTTGCTGCGTCCTGCAATTGACAAAATGCCTTTTACGCGGAACACCGTTGCAGAATTGTACTGCAAAACTGCTTGAAGCCAGTTGACGAATTTTTCTTCGTTGATGTCGCCTTCCACGGTAAAACCTTCCGAAACAATGCTGTGTTGAAAAGCATTGTTGTGTTTGTTGGCGGGATTTTTTGCAAAATTAGGCTCTGAAAAATCTGCATCGAGCATATCAAATTTCAATGGCGTGGCGTTTTTGAAATCTACAACGAGTTTTTCGATGTTTTCTTTTGTGTAGGCGAAAGTATCAAGAACCTCACAATTTGTAATATCAGCATGAGATACAGCGTAAAGTTTTGCCGTCGGATTAACGCTGCGGATAAGTTTTTTTACTCTTTCGCCTTGTTCGGGACTTACGTCGCCGATTTTGTTCAAAATTATAATGTCCGCTACGGCCAACTGTCGATGAACTTCTGGCTGCTCCTCTGCACTCTCCTCGTAAGTTACCGCGTCAGCAAGGCAGATAACGGAGTCGATGACAAATTTTCTCAAAAACTCCTCGTATGCCACAAAATTGTCGATAACGCCTGCGGGGTCGGCAATGCCTGTGGTTTCAATCAGAAGGTTATCAAACTGATAACGTGAGGTCAGAAGGTTGTCCAACGTTTTTTGCAGTCCGTCCGAAAGGTTGCAGCAAATGCAGCCGTTGGATAGTTCGTACATGTTTTCGATGTTGCCGACGATAAGACCGCCGTCAATTCCGATTTCACCAAACTCGTTTTCGATAACAGCAAAACGTTTGTTGGAATATTTTCTGATAATGTTGTTCAAAAGCGTGGTTTTGCCCGCACCCAAAAAACCCGTTAAAATAGTAACGGGAATTCTACCTGTTGTGTTTTCCATTTTTTCTTAGAATAAAACCGCACAAAATTACAAAAAAAAATTAAATATTCCGGCAATCACTTTGACGATTTTTTCTACCCAAAAAAATAATTTCAGTGAGGTAGCAAAAACTCCTTTTATTTTTGCCTTAATTAATTAAATAGTCCGATATTTTTTTTAACTTTGCCCCTGAAAAAAGTTTTTTTACCGTGAATATTGCAATCATAGATTATAAAGCCGGCAACATTAAGTCGGTGGAGGCGGCTTTGCAGCGTTTGGGCTGTAAGACTGTCCTGACAAAAAATCATAACGAAATTTTGAGTGCCGACAAAGTGGTTTTTCCGGGTGTCGGCAATGCGGGTGCGGCTATGCAAGCCCTTAAAAACGAGGGACTTGATGTTCTTATACCGACCTTAAAACAACCTGTACTTGGTATTTGTCTTGGTATGCAACTTATGTGTGCTTTTTCAGAAGAAGAAAATACGCAGGGACTTAGAATTTTTGATGTTACTGTCAAGAAATTCTTACCAAAAGCCGGCGAAAAAATCCCTCACATGGGTTGGAACAATGTTTTTAATCTAAAAACGCCGTTGTATCAAGGTGTTGCAGAAAATTCGTTTGTGTATTTTGTTCATAGTTACATGGTTCCCGTGTTTGAATATACGGCGGCTGAGTGCTCTTACGCGGAAAATTTTTCGGCTTCAATCGCCAAAAAAAATTTCTTCGGAACGCAGTTTCACCCCGAAAAAAGCGGAAATACGGGGCTTAAAATCTTAGAAAATTTTATAAAATTATGATAATAATTCCTGCAATCGACATTATTAACGCCCGCTGTGTCAGACTTGAACAGGGCAAATACGAAAATGTAAAAAAATACGACCTTGATCCCGTAAAAGTTGCCGAGGGGTACGAAGAGGCGGGTTTGTCGCGGCTTCATCTCGTAGACCTTGACGGTGCTAAAAAAGGTGCGCTTGTCAACACGGAAGTACTTTCTTCTGTTGCGCAAAAAACGTCGCTCAAAATCGACTGCGGTGGTGGTATCAAAACTTTGGGCGATGTAGAAATGCTGTTTTCGCTCGGTGCGTATGCGGTTAATCTCGGCAGCGCGGCTGTCAAAAATCCCGAAATGATGACTTCATGCCTTAAAAAATACGGCGGTGAAAAAATAATTTTGAGTGCCGACGTTTTGGGTTCTGAGGTCAGAATCAACGGCTGGCAGTCTGACAGCGGTATGAAAATCAATACCTTGATAGAAAAATTCTTGGGCGACGGCTTGCTGCGTGTCTGCGTTACTTCCATAAAATGCGACGGTATGTTAAGCGGACCGGACATTGATTTGTACAAAAAATTGCAGATGGAGTTTCCGCAAATCCGTTTTACGGCAAGCGGCGGCGTTTCGTCGGAAGAGGATTTAATAAAGTTAAACGAAATTGACATAGATTCCGTTATTGTTGGCAAAGCAATATACGAAAACCGTATTTCGCTCGCCAGACTTGCGGAAATAACATCGGAATAAAAAATGTTAGCAAAGAGAATAATAGCGTGTCTTGACGTTAAAGACGGTCAGACTGTTAAAGGCGTGAGTTTCGAGAACTTACGTTATGCTGGCGACCCCGTGGAACTTGGCAAGGCGTATTCAGAGCAGGGCATCGACGAATTGGTTTACTTGGATATAACGGCAACTAACGAGGGAAGAAAACAGATTTATTCGCTTGTTGAAAAGGTGGCTCAAAATCTTTCTATACCTTTTACAATCGGCGGCGGAATTTCAGACATACGGGATGCCGAAAATCTCTTAATTTATGGAGCCGACAAGATTTCTGTCAATTCGGCGGCTGTTAAGAATCCTCAGTTAGTGAGCGATATAGCCAAAAAATTCGGCTGTCAGTTTGTTGTTACAGCCATAGATGCCAAGATGATAGACGGCAAATGGATTGTTCACACTCACGGCGGAAAGCGTCCAACCGACAAGGAACTTTTTTCATGGGCAAAGGAAATCGAAGACCGCGGCGCGGGAGAAATTCTTTTTACTTCTATGAATCATGACGGTCATCAGACGGGTTTTGCTAACGAAGCCCTCGCCAAACTTTCTGAAATCTTAACGATTCCCGTTATTGCTTCGGGCGGGGCAGGGGAGATGTCGCATTTCAAAGACGTTTTCTCAGTGGGAAAAGCAGACGCGGCTCTTGCGGCAAGTATTTTTCACTTTGGAAAAATCGCTATCCCGGATTTGAAGCAATATCTCGTAAAAGAAGGAATCAATGTAAGGAGATAAAAAATGAAATTTTCTATACAAGAAATATCCCTCGCAGTTTCGGCAACAGCCGTTTTTGGTAATCAAGACCTTGAAGGCGAGGGAATTATAATCCGTTCGGCTTGTACGGCGGCAATGAAAAACTCCGTGTTTTTCGATCTCAAAAAATTCAAAGACCCTGAAAAACCGATAGAAAGAATGTACGGTTTGGGTGTCAGGATTTTTGTCGTTAAAACTTTGCCCGAAAACTATGAAACAAGGTTTCAAGACGCGGTCTTTCTGATAGTAGACAACATTCCGCGGGCAATCAATAGTTATATTATAAAAGTGTTTTCGATGTTCAAAGGCAGAGTTATCACTGTGCCGGACAGAGAAAATACATGTGCCGTAAAAGATTGGATGTATGCTTTGTTAAGACCTGATTATAAGGTTTTTACAACGTTAAGATATGTTAGTGAACTTGACTTTTTGGAAAACGTATCGCTTCTTAATGATGATTTTCAGGTGGCAATTCTGCAAATCCCCGATAAGTACGAATTTACTTCAATCGGCGAACTTGAAAAACTTGACAATGTGATTTTTGAAGAGGACGAGTTTTCTTTTGACAGTCAAATTAAGGAAAAAAACACCGATATTACGCTTGAATACAACGACAAAAAAATCACTGTTACAATTCCTTTTTGCGATAATATTCACGCCGAAGATGCCGCACATTGTCTTTGCTACTTGGTAAAAAGCGGACTTTTTAAAGAAAGCCACAAAAAGATTTTTGAGGCTCTCCGCCTCCCCGACGACCAAATAAAAATGCGCGACGCGGAGTTTAATATGGGACTGATTTCGTGTTTTTCTTCTGTCAACAATCTGTATTCAATTTCCAAAACTTTTGACTTTTTGGCGCGGCAACATCAATTTGAGGGGCGTTGTGCTGTGATTAAAAATCCCGACTTTGAAAATTTCAGCGCAGAAGAGTTTTTTGAAGGACTGTTTTTTCTTGCAAAAAGTGCAGAAATCAGGAAAATAGTTTTTATAGGATATTTTTCGCAAATTCCTTATAATGAAGATATTAGGATTACTAAATACGATACGGTTCAGGATTATATCAACAATTTCAGTTACGGGGAGTATCAAAATTATGGCATAATTTTCAAGGGCGAAAAGTATGAAGATTTTGCCGATGTTTTCGACTTTTTTAACATCGGTAATCACGATACGGTTTTGGAGGTTTCGCTTACGGCTCTCAAACACAACCTCAATTATTACCGTTCGCTTTTGCAGCCGCAGACCAAAATGATTGCGATGGTAAAGGCAAACTGTTACGGCTCAGGCACTTATCAGTTGGCAAACACTTTGGAAAACAACTCCGTAGACTATCTTTGCGTGGCTTTTGCCGAAGAAGGCATCGCGTTAAGACGGCGTAACATAAAGTTGCCGATAATCGTAATGAATTATGACCTCAGAAATTATAAGCAGTTGGCAAATTACCGACTAGAACCCGTACTTTTTTCGACGGAAAGAACCGAGAAATTTATAGAAATTTTGCGGTCGAAGAGTATAAAACATTACCCTGTTCATATAAAACTTGATACAGGAATGCATCGTTCGGGTTTTATGCCGGAAGAGTTGGACGATTTTTGCGCGTTAGTCAACCAAAATAAGGACGTTTTGGATTTGAAATCCGTGTTTACGCATTTTGTGGCTGCAGACGACGAAACGGAAGATAGTTTTTCGGTGCTTCAAACCGAGCGTTTTACCTCTATGGCGGATATTGTCTGCGCAAAAACTGGTTTAAATCCGTTAAGACATATTTGCAACTCGGTTGGAATTGAGCGTTTAAGACAATATCAGTTTGACATGGTAAGGCTCGGAATCGGACTTTACGGTGTGGCTTATCAGGCAACGGACAAGTTGATGGGTATTTCAAAATGGAAAACTAACATCGTTCAAATAAAGAACATCGCGAAAACCGAAACCGTGGGCTACAATCGACGTGGCAAAATCAGTGAGGACTCCCGTATTGCGCTTATTCCCGTAGGTTATGCTGATGGCCTTAACAGAAAATTTGGTAATGGCAATCTGTTTGTGGAAATTAATTCAAAACGTGCTCCTATCATCGGCAATATTTGCATGGATATGTGCATGGTCAACATCACGGGAATAGACTGCAAGGTAGGCGATGAGGTTGTGATTTTCTCCACAAACAAAAAACTTATTGAAATGGCAAACTCAATAGGCACAATACCTTACGAGATTTTAACGGGTATAAATCAGCGTGTCAAACGGGTTTATGTGGAATAGCAGAAAAAAACGGGAAACGCCAGATAAAACGTTTTAACAATCAGTGCGTTCCATGGTTTTTAAGTTTTTTTTTGAAAAAAAATCGAAAATAATTTTGTCAGTTCAAAAAAATGTTTCTAAATTTAGATACTGAAATTTTAACGGTTTTTGAAGACCATTTAAAATACGAAAGGCGTTATAGTCCGCATACTGTAACGGCATATATTTCGGATTTGAAAGAGTTTTTTGAGCATTACAAAAAAGAAATGTTTTCTTCGGATTTGAGCCTTGTAGATTCTAAAATCGTAAAGCATTGGCTTATGACCCTGAAAACCTTAGGTTGTTCTCCTGTAACGATTAATAGAAAACTCTCGGCTTTGAGAAAGTTTTTTAAATGGGCTATGACAAAAGGCGGAATTGCAAAAAGTCCGACAGAGGGAATCAAAAACGTTAAAAAACCTGTACGTCTGCCGCAATTTGTTCCGGAAGGGAAAATGGACGAATTGCTTGATAATATGCCTTTGTTTCAGGAGGTTGACGAGGGGTATAGGGATAGGCTCATTTTAGAATTGTTTTACGATACGGGTGTCAGAGAAACCGAACTTATTAATATCAAGTGCGGCGATGTTGACAGAAAGAATCTTAATATAACGGTTCACGGTAAGGGCAACAAAACCCGTATTATTCCAATTAGCAAGGAATTGCTTGAAAAACTGCAACCTTTGTTTGCTGGGCTAAACGATTATTTGTTCAGAACAAGAAATGGCAAGAAAATGTACGCAAAATTGGTGTACAGAATTGTTAAAAAGTATCTTGAAACAACGAATAGTGTTACGCAAAATTCGCCTCATATTTTAAGACATAGTTTTGCGACGGCTCTTTTGAACAACGGTGCAGATATTAATGCGATAAAAGAATTGTTGGGGCATGCAAATTTGCAAGCAACGCAGATTTACACGCATACAACATACGAACAATTAAGTAAAATATATAAACAAGCCCACCCCCGGGCATAAAAACAATGGAGGAAAAGAATATGAACGTAACAATTGAATCTATTCACTTTAATGCAGATGCGAAGCTCGAAGAGTTCATTCAGAACAAAGTCGCAAAATTGGCGCAGGTTGCCGACGACATTATCAAAGCGGAAGTTTATCTGTCTTTGGAGCGTTCGCAGAGTAAGAATTATGACAGCAAAGTAGCAAAAATCCGCGTAGAGGTTCCTGGTGCGGACATTTTTGCAGAGAAATCAACGAAGGCTTTTGAGGAGTCTGTTGATACCGCTTTGGAAGCGTTGCGTATTCAACTGCTAAAACGTAAAGAAAAACAAAAATAATCTCTTAACGAAATACCAAATTTAAAGTTGGATTTTAGGATAAAACCCCGTTGAAATGGCATTTATACCGTTTTAACGGGGCTTTTGTTTAGTGGAGATCATAATAAAACGTGGGTATAAAAAAATTTTATTGACAATAAAAATATCATTATCTTTGCACTTGTAGACAAAACTTATTACACTATGAAACCACTACCAATCGGCATACAGACGTTTTCGGAGATTGTCAACCACGATATGGTTTACATCGACAAGACCGACTTGATATACCAACTTGTCAAGCCGCAGAAATATTTTTTCCTCTCCCGTCCGCGACGCTTTGGCAAATCGTTGCTGATAAGCACGTTGCAGGCGTATTTCGAGGGCAAAAAGGAACTATTTAAAGGTCTGAAAATAGAGCAATTGGAAACCGAATGGACGGAATATCCTGTTGTTAATTTGAGTTTTGCCAAATGCAAGTCAGACAGATTGGAAGAGATTGTCAAATTTGTGTCAAAAACCTTGTCAGAACAGGAATACAAACTCGGCATTGTTCGCGAAGTAGAAAACCTGACCGAAGACCAAAAGCCAAATATCAGTTTCAACGACCGTTTGCAGAGGATTATCGAAACCGCCAACGCAAAAACTGGACGTCCAGTTGTCCTCCTCATCGACGAGTACGATGCGTTGATGCTCAACACTATCACCGACAGCGAAACCCAAAAAGCCGTGCGGGTACATATGAACAATCTCTTTTCGCCGATTAAGGATTTGGACCCGATTTTGAAGTTCGTCTTCATAACGGGCATCACAAAATTCAGCCAAATGTCGATATTTTCGACACTCAACAACCTGACAGACATTTCGTTGAATAAAAATTATGCTACACTTTGCGGCATTACAGATTCCGAATTGACTACGACTTTGAAAGATTATGTTTGCGAGTTTGCCGATACGATGAACGTTGATTTTGAAACAATGGTGTCAATTTTGAAACAGCGATACGACGGCTACCATTTTTCAAGAAAGAATGTCGGAGTTTTCAACCCGTATAGCCTGTTTAGAGCATTGACAGAATGTGAGTTAAATAGTTATTGGATTGAAACAGCCACTCCATCATCGCTTATTGCTCTTATGCGTCAAAACAGCAATCTGCAAATCAACGAGTTGGAAAATACGTATATGAGTGCAGGACGTTTCAATACTCCCATTGAACGCATTTCTGACATCGTCCCATTCCTCTATCAGAGTGGCTATCTGAGCATTAAGAGTTATGATGCAGACTTCGACCAATACATTATTGGCTTCCCAAACAAGGAGGTAAGATACGGATTTTCAGAGAGTTTGATTAAAAATTATATCGAAGAAGACATCGGCTTCAACAACGATATTTTCCG
>JAEEGL014544432.1_pt1 | contig 18094 bp, 11 predicted proteins | sample 9134231 | NCBI WGS metagenome assembly JAEEGL01 (sample SAMN16246548, study PRJNA631951) | gut metagenome | biome: gut microbiome; feature: rumen; material: fiber-attached | host: Bos | place: Iran: Karaj | collected 2018-10 | reverse complement strand
GATGTTGTTTATATAACCATAGGAACCGGTATCGGAGGCGGTGTGCTGAGTGGCGGAAAGCCTGTACACGGCATGTTGCATCCCGAGCTTGGACATATGCTGATCCGTCCCAGGACAGATGATCCTTATGAAGGAAAATGTCCTTATCACCACAACTGTCTCGAAGGCATGGCCAGCGGCCCGGCGATCACAGATCGTTACGACATACGCGGCGAAGAACTGGATGACCGGCAGGATGTATGGGATCTCGAAGCCTATTATCTGGGACAGGCCGTTGTCAATATCATTCTTACTCTGTCACCTAAACGTATCATTCTCGGCGGTGGTGTGATGGAGCATAAGCAGCTGTTTGATCTGATCCGTGGCTATGTGCAGGAAATGTTGGGCGGTTATATCAAGGCAAAGGAACTTAATGATCTGACGGAATATATCGTTCCGGCTTCGCTTGGCGGTGAACAGGGAATCAAAGGATGTCTGTATCTGGCGGATATGGCTTACAAAAATGAAAAGATAAAGTAACTGAATGACAGCGGATCGCAAACGCTTTTGACATTACAACTTATGAAGTCAAAGCTACGGTGCAGAATATCTGATCATTTGTCTGTGATTTCCATTTTGTATGAAATTATGGTATGATAGGAAACAGTGAACCGTCATCATGACGGCAGATAGCAAATAAAAAAAAGGAGGAAGCAGTATGGAACAAACAATCGTTGAAAAGGGACCGATCACGGATGAACTCCTCGAAAACATGAATCGGTTTTGGAGAGCGGCCAATTATCTTTCGGCAGGGCAGTTATATCTGCTGGAGAATCCGCTTTTGAAAAAACCGCTGACAAGGGAGATGGTCAAGCAGAAAATTGTCGGTCACTGGGGAACAGTACCCGGACAGAACTTTATTTTTGTTCACTGTAACCGTGTGATCAAGCGATATGACCTGGATATGATCCTGTTATCCGGGCCGGGACATGGCGGAAACTTCTTTATTGCCAATGACTATCTGGATGGTTCCTACAGTGAGATCTATCCGAATATCTCGCAGGATGAAGCTGGTATGCAGAAGCTCTTCAAACAGTTTTCTTTCCCGGGCGGAATGCCTTCTCACTGTGCACCGGAAACACCGGGCTCCATTCATGAAGGCGGCGAGCTGGGATATTCCATCGCACACGGCTGTGGCGCGATTTTTGACAATCCGGATCTGATCGCTACGGTTGTTGTGGGTGATGGCGAAGCGGAAACCGGACCGCTGGCAACTTCCTGGCAGTGCAATAAATTCATCAATCCCGTAGGTGACGGAGCTGTGCTTCCTATCCTTCACTTAAACGGCTACAAAATTGCAAATCCGACGATCTTCGGACGTCTTTCCAAACAGGAACTGACGGATTTCTTCCACGGAAACGGCTGGGAGCCCATCTTTGTGGAAGGCAGCGATCCGATGCCGATGCACAGGGCTATGGCAGAGGCTATGGACACTGCCATCGAGAAGATTAAAGATATCTGGAAGCATGCAAGAAGCACCGGCGATGCAACCCGTCCCGTTTGGCCGATGATCGTGCTTCGCACACCGAAGGGCTGGACCGGTCCGAAGGTAGTGGACGGCAACCGCATTGAAGACAATTTCCTGGCGCATCAGGTGCCGGTTATGATGGATAAGCCTGAGCATCTGCAGATCCTTACCGACTGGCTGAAAAGCTATAAACCTGAAGAGCTCTTTGATGAAAACGGCAAGATCTTAGATGAGATTGCAGCGCTGGCGCCGAAGGGCAATGCAAGACTGGGCATGAACCCCCATGCCAACGGCGGAAAACTTCTGCGTGACCTGCGGCTTCCGGATTTCAGATCCTATGCATTTGATACCGGCGCACATGGCTCAAAGGACAGCCAGGATACACAGAATCTCTCAAATTATATCCGCGACATCTTCAAGCTGAATGCCGAAGCCAAAAACTTCCGTATCTTCTCACCGGATGAGAACAATTCCAACCGTTTCTCCTCTGTCTTTGAAGTGGAAAACAGAGATTGGAATGCGGATCAAACTGACCTTGATGATCATCTTTCAAGATTCGGACGTGTCATGGATTCCATGCTTTCCGAGCATATGTGTGAAGGATGGCTGGAAGGATATCTGTTGACGGGACGCCATGGTTTCTTCCATACTTATGAAGCATTCTCAAGGATCATCGATTCCATGGGTGCGCAGCATGCAAAATGGCTCAAGGTCTGCAACCAGCTTCCCTGGAGGGAAGAGATCGCTTCCCTGAACCTGCTGATGTGTTCCACAGTATGGCAACAGGATCATAATGGCTTTACCCATCAGGATCCGGGATTCATGGATCATATTGCCAATAAGAAGGCTGATGTTGTCCGGATCTATCTGCCGGCAGATACTAACTGCCTGCTTTCCACCATGGATCATTGCCTGAAGAGCCGCAACTATGTCAATGTGGTGATCGCATCCAAGCATCCCCGTCCGCAGTGGCTGTCCATGCCCGAAGCGGTAAAACACTGCACTCAGGGTATCAGTATCTGGGATTGGGCATCCAATGACCAGGGCAAGGAACCGGACATCGTGTTTGCCAGCGCCGGCGAAACGCCTACGTTGGAAGCGCTTGCGGCTGTTTCCATTCTGAGAAAAGAGCTGCCTGAGATCAAGATCCGCTTTATCAATATCGTAGACCTGTTCAAACTGGTTCCGCATAATGAGCATCCTCACGGTCTGACAGACGCGGAATATGACATGCTTTTTACCACAGACAAGCCCGTGATCTTTAACTTCCACGGCTATGCGACACTGGTACACGAGCTGACATACCGCCGTCATAACAACCGTCTGATGCATGTTCGCGGCTACAAAGAAGAGGGCACCATTACAACAGCTTTTGATGTGCGCGTACAGAATGATATCGACAGATTCCATCTGGTACAGGATGCATTAAAGCTCCTTCCGCAGCTTGGCAACAAGGGCGCCTATCTGTATCAGCAGATGAGCGACAAGCTGGTAGAGCATAAACAGCATATCAGCGATTATGGTGTAGACCTTCCTGAGATCGTTAACTGGAAATGGGAAGATCTTCGCGGATGACGGATTTCTAAAGTCCTGCAAGCCAATATAAAAAGGCCTGCAGGACTTTGTTTCAGGCAACATACGGTATCTTTATAAAAACACAGGACGATCCTATGTCGGTAATTTTTTTGGCGATATTCTTTGTATTTACATCGCTTCATCTTTATGGATCCGCAAAGCAAAATAAGCGGCTGCGAAACCTGACCAAGCCGTTTCTTCTTTCCTCGCTTTTCGGGTTTTATTTCTTTACGGCAGGAAATGCGCTGCCTTCCATCCTGATCGCCCTGTTTTTCTGTTGGTTGGGAGATATCCTTCTGATGAAAAGCGCCATGAAATGGCTGATTGCAGGCGGTATTTCCTTTATGATCGGCCATGTTTTTTTCATGATCGGCTACAGCAGAGATATCACTTTTTCTTCGGAGCATTTACTGCCGGCATTATTACTGGCCGCGCTTTTCGTTTTCGCTGCGATCTCCATTTTTCTGAAAATGAAACCGGACCTGCCGCAGCCGATGGTCCTGCCTATGATCGGCTATCTTCTGATCAACGCTGCAATGAACTGCTTTGCGATCCTGAGAATGATCTCAATGCCGGGAATCCCTGCCTTTATCACCTGTATCGGCGCAATGCTGTTTTTTGTGTCTGATTCCTTCTGGTTTTATGTACGGTTCAAAAAAGAAGGCAGACTGAAAACACATTTTTGGATCATGCTGACCTATTCCCTCGGAGAACTGATGATCATCATCGGACTGATCTGAATAAAAATACGGCCAAAAATTGAAAATTACGCGAAATTTGGCGCAAAATATGGTAAAATATATAAGTTAGTGAAGTTGCATAAGCAACAGGCGACGAAAATCAGAAAGAATCAGGAACGCAAAATGGGAATCATTTATATTACAGGACATAAAAACCCGGATTTAGACAGTATCTGCAGTGCCTATGGTTATGCGCGTCTGATGAATCTGCAGGATCCGGATAACACATACATTCCGGTCCGGTGCGGTCACATGTCCGACAGCACGAGAACGATCTTGGAGCAGCTTGATATTGAGATCCCGGCTTATAAGCGGGATGTCTATCCGAAGGTACGGGATGTAATGCTCAGCAAGGATACGGGTATTGATGCCGATGATCTGCTTACAAGTGTGGCAGCCATCTACGAAAAAAACAATCCCAGTGCCATTCCCGTATTTGAAAAAAATGAGTTTTACGGTCTGCTCACGGTGGATGATATCACGAACTGGACCATGCGGGAGCTTTCCAGAGATAACAAGATCACCAAGATCCCGAAAGTACGGGATATTATGACGGCGCAGGAACCCGGTATTGAAACGGATGAACTCTTTGATGAAGGAAGATCCATGCTGCAAAGCTCCAGCAAGCGTGGTCTCGCCGTTTATGATGATGGTAAGTATGCCGGTTACGTAACCAGGCGCTGCTTTTTGAAGGCACCGAAAAACTCCGTGATCTTAGTGGATCACAATGAATCCCGTCAAAGCATTCAGGGCATTGAGACCGCGAATATCATCGGCATCATCGATCATCACAGGCTTGACGCCATCAAGACCGATCAGCCGATCTTTATCTGTGCAGAGCCTCTGGGCAGTACCTGCACCATCGTATATCAGCAGTTTATCCGAAACAACAGAACCCCGGATCCTTTAACTGCAAAGGTTCTTCTGACCGGTCTGATCTCAGACACACTGATCTTAAAAAGTCCGACAACCACAGGAGATGATGCAGTAGCAGCGCATGTTCTGGCGTCCATTTGCCGAATAGATTTAGAAGAATACGGACTTTCCATGTTCTCGCGGCTTGAGGGCTTGAAGGAAAGAGAACCAGGCGCAGCCATCGTGTCCGATTTCAAAACCTATACGGAAAGCGGGCTGAAGATCGGTATCGGTCAGTGTGAAGTGACGACACTGAATGACCTGAAGGATTACGCGGAAACCTATGCAAAAGCCCTGGAAGAAGTCCGCGTGATGCAGGGACTGGGCTGGGCAGTTTTGATGATCACGGATGTGATCCACGAACACAGTGCCCTGATCTGTACAGAGCACAGGGGCAACCGGCATCTGCCGTATAAAACAATTTCAAAGAACATTTTTGATATGCCGCATGTCATGAGCCGGAAAAAACAGCTTCTTCCTGAGATCATACATGCAGTTGAGGACTATTGAGTATGAAGAACCCGAAAGGGAGTTCCATGAAGCAGGGGAAGAAACAAAAACTATTGAAAATCAGTGAAACGACAGCAAGGATCACGCTTTGCTGCCTGTTTCTTTTTAATGCATATCTGTTTATCTACTTTGGTATTATCAACAGGGGCAATGTACCCGAAAGGGAACCGCTGTATTTTATCGAGACCTGGACAGTCTCTGATGAAAGCGGCAGCTCTTTTACCACGCAGCACTCCTTCAAATCCGACTTTGATCTTTCCGGACAGGTTTCTGTCACGGCCACACTTCCCGAAGATATCAAAGACAATGAATATCTCTTTTTTGACATCAAAAGAGATGTCGCTGTCTTCGTGGGCGGAGAGTTTCGCAAAGATTTCATCGAAACAAGAGATGTCAATGTACTTGGCGGCCTGATCAAAAGTTTTTATATGATGGTTCCGCTTCAGGACAGCGACAGCGGCAAACAGGTAAAAATGGTTTTCTCATCGGTCAGCAAGGGGGATCAGATCTTTGAAGAATGCCTTGTCAGTACCAGGTACGGGTCGTTCAGTTATCTGATGCAGAAAATCGGTCTTTCCTTTTTCCTCGCAAGCATTATTATGATCTTTTCCCTGGTTGCTTTTATTGTCAGCGTGGTCCTGCGGATCGTTAATAAGATGCGCATCAATATGTTGTACGGAGCTTTGACAACCTTTGTTCTTTCTGCCTGGATCATTACGGATTCCTATCTTTATCCTTTTACTTTCGGCACCTATCATGTCAACGGCATCTTAAACTATATGTTTTGTTTCATGCTTCCCTTTGCGCCGGCCATTTATCTGAACTCAGTCCAGCGCGGCCGCTATCAGGTGAGCATGTCCGTTATCATGATCATATCAAGTATTAACGCAGTGCTCTGGCCTGTGCTGCATTTTTGCGGGATCCTGAGTTTCTTTGTTGTCCGCATCCCGGTCAATATTGCACTTGTGGGGATCTGCGGCTATGTGATTATTTTGCTCATCGTTGATGCTGCACGCGGAAATGCCGGCTCTTACCGTTATACCTTTATCGGATTCTTCGGATTTCTGATCTGCTGTATCTTAGAGCTTGTTCTTCTGATCGTTATCACAACGCTGGAAGAACCCATTCCCATGGTCATGGGTCTTGGCTTTCTGCTGGCCTTTGTTGTCATGCAGCAGGTGGATGACCTGCGAAAGATCAATCTGGAAAAACAGCACGCCATCGATATTTCCGAAGCCAAAACACGTTTCCTTGCCAGCATGTCCCATGAGATCCGCACGCCGATCAATGCGATCCTGGGAATGAATGAGATGATCCTGCGGGAAAACAGCGACCATGTGATCTCAGATTATGCAAGAAACATCAAAACCTCCGGTAAGATGCTGCTGATGCTGGTCAATGATGTCCTTGATTTTTCCAAGATCGAAGCCGGAAAACTTGAGATCAATGAGGCGCGTTTCCTGATGAGCGATATGCTCTATGATGTGATCTCTCTGGTAAAGGAACGGGCGGATGAAAAACGGCTTGCCTTAGAAACCGAGATCACAGCCAAAGTGCCGAATGAAATGCTCAGCGACGAATTCAGGATCCGTCAGATCCTGGTAAATCTGATCAACAATGCAGTCAAATATACGGAAAAAGGCACCGTTACCCTGAAGATTGGCGGAACCTTCCTGCAGGATGATACATATATGCTTGATCTGCGGGTTAAAGATACCGGAAAAGGGATCAAAAAAGAAGAGCAGGAAAATCTGTTCGAAGCCTTTTCAAGAGCAGATGTCAAATCCAATGTCAATATTGAAGGCACCGGTCTCGGCCTTGCCATCGTTAAAAGCATTGTGGATTCCATGAACGGTGAAGTCGGTGTGGAAAGTGAATATGGCGTTGGCTCAGAATTCTATGTAAAACTTCCCGTGAAAGCAATCTCCAGGGAACTGCTTCCGGATGACTTTATGGAAGCGAGATCTTCTCATGAAGCTTGTGTGGACCACGGACTTTTTACAGCACCGTATGCAAAGATCTTAGCGGTGGATGATAACCAGTCCAATCTGACGATCGTCAAGCTGTTTTTGAAACGGACAGGCATTGTGCCCGATCTGTGCAATAACGGAAATACTGCGGTCGAAATGTCCCGGAAGAAGAAATATGACTTGATCTTATTAGATCATATGATGCCGGATCCTGACGGCATTAAGACGCTGCATCTGATCCGGAATGATGAAAAGACGCTGAACAAAGATACGAAGGCAGTTGTGCTGACCGCCAATGCTGTAGCCGGCAGCCGTCAGATGTATATGGATGAAGGTTTTGATGATTATCTGACCAAGCCCCTGGATTCAGGTGTGCTCGAGCAGACCGTGATGAAGATGCTGCCGAAGGAGAAGGTTACGCTGGCAGAAGAAAACGAGATCGATGAAAATGTCGAAAAAAAGATAGCTTCTGAGATGAGAGAGAGTCAGAAAACAGCCTCTGAAAAGGTGGAAAAGAAAAAGGATATTGATGGTATCATGGAGTTTGATGAAACCATGGAATTTATGCCGCAGCAGATCGAACAATCCTCTGCGTTTAAAGAAAAACTGACTTCCATCGAAGGCCTCGATTATGAGAAAGCACTTCATTACAGCGCAGGAGATGAAGGCTTCCTTGCACAGATTGTGGATGATATCGCCTCGGAAGGTATCAAACGAGTGGACAGATTGAAAGAAAGCCTGGCCGCGGGGGATCTGAAATCCTATCAGATCGAAGCCCATGCCGCAAAGAGCAACATGGCGACATTAGGCCTTTCCGATTTCAGTGAAAGAGCAAAAAAACATGAGTTTGCGGCAAAAGAGAACAATATGGCGTTTATCAGGGAAGACAGCGACGACTTTATCGACGCCTATTTGAAACTATGTCAAAGACTTCTGTAAGATCAAATATCAAAACGCCAGAACAATATAAATGATCATCCAAGGGGAATAAGTTATGCGATTGTCAGAACTATTGAAATATGAAAATATCGTGATCCAGTGTCATGACAATCCCGATGCGGACGCGCTCTCATCCGGATATGCCCTGCATTGGTATCTTATGCAAAAAGGGAAAAAACCGCGTTTTATCTATCGCGGCCGAAATCAGATCAGCAAGAGCAATCTGGTGATCATGGTGAAGCAGCTGAGTATTCCCGTTCGTTTCGAGCCGGATTTTGACGAGATCCCGGATCTTCTGGTGACGGTAGACTGTCAGTATGGACAACAAAACGTGACGCATACAGAGGCGAAGAATATAGCTGTGATCGATCATCATCAGTGCACTGTCGAATTACCCGCGCTTTCCGAGGTCAGGAGCAATATCGGTTCCTGCGCGACGATACTTTGGGATATGATCCGGGAAGAAGGCTTATCCTTCGACCGTGATCTGCTGTTGTCTACCGCACTGTACTATGGACTTTTTACAGATACAAACAGGCTTTCCGAGATATCCCACCCTTTGGATAAGGATATGCGGGACAGTCTTTTGGTCAATAAGAGCATTATCACACAGATGAGTAATTCCAATATCTCACTGGATGAACTGACGATCACGGGCAGAGCGATCCTGGATTATGAGTATCAACTGAAAAATCACTATATCCTGATCCACGCTGATCAGTGCGATCCGAATATCCTTGGTGTGATCAGCGATTTTACCATGGAAACCGTAGGAGTCGATGTCGGACTTGCCTATTATGTAAGTCCTCAGGAGATCAAGTTTTCCGTCAGAAGCTGTGTCAAAGAAGTTCATGCAAATGAACTGGCTGCGTTTTTGGCAGACGGACTTGGCGGCGGTGGTGGCCATATCACCAAAGCAGGCGGAACCATCCGACCCGAAAAGCTGGCGGATCCTTCGGCCGTGCGGGATGTATTCAAAGAACGTCTGGACCTTTATTTTTCCATGTACCGCGTCATGTATGCAAAGGATACGACGCTTGATACAAGCAGCATGAAACGGTACGAAAAGAAACCACAGCACCTTGGCTGCGTCAGGCTGACAGATGTTTTTCCGCCTGATACCATGATCGAGATCAGAACGCTGGAAGGGGATATCAATGTCCGGGTCGGCATCAGCCAGTATTTAATGATCGGGATCGAAGGTGAGGTATATCCCATCACAAAGGAAAAACTGATGAAGAGTTATCAGATGAGCGATCTGCCTTATGATAAGACGTTTGATTATGAGCCTTCCATCAAGGATGTATTCACCGGTGAAAAAAAGAATGTTTCCGCCTTCGCAAGGTCTGTCCTGAGCACAGGAAACGTAAAGATCTATGCCCGTCCTTTAGAGGAATATGTAAAACTCTTTACCGCCTGGGATGAGGAAAAATACTATTCCGGAAAACCCGGTGATTATATTGCGGTCAGGGAAGATGATGAGCATGATATCTATATCATCAACGGACAGCTGTTCGACCAGTTATATAAGGAGGTAAACTGAAATGGAGCATTTTAATGCGTTTATTTCCTATAAGCATGCGCCGGAGGATAATGTCGTTGCCGAGGCTGTCCATAAAGGACTCGAACGTTTTCATATACCCGGCAAGATCCAAAAGAAGACAGGCATGAAAAAGATCAGCAGGATCTTTCGGGATAAAGATGAACTGCCCATCACCAGTGATCTGAGCGATACCATCGCCCATGCATTGACGGATTCGGATTATCTGATCGTCATCTGTTCGACCAATACCAAAAAGTCTGCATGGGTACCAAGGGAGATTGAGTATTTCCTGAAAAACCATACCAGAAGGCAGATCTTTACGGTTCTGGTGAATGGTGAACCATATGATGTGATCCCGGAGATTCTGCTCTATGAAGAAAAGACCGTTCAGGATGAGAACGGAAATGAACAGATCGTAAAAGTCCCCATAGAGCCGCTTTCCTGTGATTACAGGATGCCTCTGTCCAAAGCCAAAAAGACGGAACTTCCCAGACTGGCTGCCGGTATCATCGGCTGTTCTTATGATGAGCTGATGAACCGGCACAGGCAATACAGGATGAAGCAGTTAACGGCAGTTTTTTCCGTGGTCCTTGCTGTGGCACTGGGCTTTGCCGGATATATGTTCTACAGCCGGAATCAGATCCATAAAACCTATTTGGAATCACTGAAAAACCAGTCACGCTACCTGGCCAATGAATCCGGAAATCTGTTGGAAAAAGAGCAGCGCATCGCCGCCTTGCAGTTAGCACTTGAAGCGCTCCCGAAGGATGAAAACGATGACAGGCCCGTGACCGCTGAGGCCGTTAAGGCACTGACAAATGCAACATTGGCCTATGAAGGCAATGACGGAAACAATATCCATGCCGTCTGGAATTATCAGATGCCCGGTACCATTACGGATTTTCAGGTTTCACCGGAAGGGACGTCCCTTGCCGCTTTCGACAACGGCAATGTGGTCTCTTTATGGAACACAAAAACGCATGAACGCAGCCTGTATCTGGATCGTTTACAAAAGACGGTTCTCGGGATCCGGTTTTTGTCGGATGACCGACTGGCTGTCTGGACATCGGAATCCATGATGTGTTTTGATGCAAACGGAACGCAGGTCTGGGAATACACGCCGGAGCGCGAACTGCTTCAGGATGATGATAATTTCATGACAGACGGCAGTTCAATATGGATATTGACGACTGAAAAAAGGTATGTAAAGATTGATTGTGCAAACGGGAAAATGACCGATTCCTATCTGGTCCCCGAAAAAGAAAGTTATGAAGATCTTGGTATCGCGGAAAGCGTACTATCACCCGATGGCAGTAAGATCGCAGTCAGATGCATTGCGGGCTGGAACAGTTACGCTTATGGTGTTTATGATCTGAAGAAACAGGATCTGATGCTTTCGCCCATCCTCGAAGAAACCATCAAGGATATCGGCTGGGCCGATGACGATGTTCTCATGGTGGCAAGCAGCTATGTGGATATGAAAGGCAGCATGTCCTTTGGAAACAGGGACATCATTTCCACGGATCATTCTCTGATCAGGTGCGTGGACGTTTCGGACCTTTCCGAAAAATGGAACTCTGATTTTACCTGCAACGGGGTAATGCTGGGCAATGATTTTATCGATCTGGGGGATGGAAAGATCGGTTATTATTCCGGCAACGTGATGACGGTCTATGATCTGTCTTCGGGAAAAGAGCAGTATTCGAATAACGCAAATGACTCACTGATCGATGTCAGTGATAATGACGGTGACGGAACCCCGACTTATATCACGGAAAACGGCGGACTTGCCTTCCCGGCGCTCAGTGTGGACACAGATGCTGTTTATTATACGAAATACTTTACCGATGAACTTCGGCAGGCCAGGATCAAAAACGGCGTCTTTGTCAGGAGCCACCTTTCCTCAGAAGTGATCCATTATGTATCACATGTCTATGATGAAAACTGGACTGCGCTGCCGGGAGATACGCTCATTCCCGACACAGCCGGTGAATATCTGATGACAGAGGAAGCTCTTGCGATCCTCTATTTGGATGAAGACAAGACATTGCTTGCATTCTTTGATCCCACCGGTGAGCGCGATCCGGTCCGGATCGATCTGGGCGATGAGAATATTTTTGCCTATCAGCTCCTGGGAATCTGCGATGGTGTTTTCTATCTCGGTTATGAAAAAGACTTTTCATATTATCTGAAAGGATTTGACATGGTGGGAAATACGACGGGGAGTGAAGAACACTTTGATCTGTCAGCAGGCTTTGATCATTCCGCCGTGTTGAAAGACGGGAAACTGGTATCTGTCGGCAAGGATGAATCATATGATGAATACCTTTCCTGTCTGGATCTGAAAACAAAACAAAAAAGCCGGGTCAAAACACCGGATGATTTGGGATACTTAAACCATGCGCCCTTATATTATGAAAAAGAAAACCTTGTGCTTCTGTCCGGAGATGCGCAGTACCTGTTTGATCTGACAAACTCTGCTTCCATAAGAATCGAAACACCTGAAGGCTGGGCTGGCGCCTGCTGTTTTTCTGATAACAGCGCTGATGGATCGATCGCTCTTTCCGACGGGAAAGCGATCCTTCTGGTTGACAAAAACGGAAAAGTGATAACTGAGATCGCCTGTCCCGGCATAGCACCCATTGGTATGACCTTCATCGGAAAGGAACTGCTCGTCGTCTATCAGGATGGCGGCCTGTACCGATATGCAAAGGACGACGGCCGGATGATAAAGAAATCCGAAGTGACGACGTCTTACGGTTTTCGTGATGATGTGATCTTTGATCAGGATGAACAAAACGGTCTGTTATATATTCAGATGAATGATCTTACGGATGTCGTCGATTTAGAGAGTGGTATCCAGATCACGCATATTACGGATTGTTTCGGCCATCACAGCGGCAAGGATATCTTTATCACAGGTGCATCCGAAGAGAACCAGCAAAAGAGGATCGGTTATTATAAAAGGTATAAGGTCAGTGAATTGATCGATAAGGCCCATGAGATCCTGCAGAACGCAGAGATATCAGAGGATATGAGATCACGGTACGGGATTGAGTGATCTGCTCTTGTGTTAAAACCTGTTTTATACGGAGTTGAATAAATTTGCTTGTAACTTGAATATCAGACCGTATTATGCTAAAGTTAGTTGTGCATTACTTTAACGATTAAGCATGTTTCTATCATATATAAAGGAGAAAATTATGAAAAAGAAAACGGTAACGCTATTGTGTGCGGCTTTTACAGCTGCCATGCTGCTCGGCGGCTGCGGCAATACGCAGGTCAATGAAATGACAGAAGTCGCGCCGGAGCCGGTAGTGGAAGAGACGCAGGATACGGCTGAGGAAGAAGCTGCCAAAGAACCTGCCGAGGAAGAACCTGCTAATGAGGATACCCAGGAGGAAAATGATGCCGCAGATGCATCGGATGAGAATATGATCGAAAACGGTGATTTCTCAGAAGGTGTCGGTGTCTGGCAGACCTATTTAAACAACGGTGAAGCAGACCTTGTAGTGAATGATGAAGGACAGCTTGAAATCCGCATCAAAAATGCAGGCGACCTGGATTACAGCGTGCAGGCCTATTATGACGGTATTTCCATCGATCAGGGCGTGAAGTATCTGATCGCATTTGACTGTGCTGTTTCCAAGCCGCGTACCGTGGTATGGCGCGTGCAGGTGAACGGCGGCGATTATCATGCGTATTTTACGGATGAATTCAAAGCAACGGAAGAGATGGAGCATCATGAATATGAAGTGACGATGGAAGAGGAAAGCGATCCCGCGCCCCGTTTCTGCTTTAATGTCGGAAGCTACGAGGGCGACGGTGATCTGGGCGAGCATGTCGTTACCATTGATAATCTGGTGATGAAGGTGCTCGATGAGTCCGGTAAGGTTGCTGCAGGCGGGGTTGAGCAGGCAGATATCCTGGTTAATCAGGTTGGATTCCTGCCCGGTGAGAAGAAAACGGTTACCTTCCGCGGCGATGCCATTGGAAGCGATTTTGAAGTGGTTGATACTGACGGAAACAGCGTGGGTTCTTATAAGCAGTCGGATGCAAAAGATAACTCCGGCACACAGGAAAGCTGCAGCAGAGGTGATTTCACGGATCTGAAAACAGCAGGCACCTACCAGATCAAAGTCGGCGACAAGCTGTCTGTGCCGTTTACGATCGGTGATGATGCGTTAGATGAGCTTTTGAAAGAAACTACTTATCTGATGCATATGCAGCGCTGCGGGGTTGAGCTGACCAAAGAAGAGGGCGGTGATTATGCACATGCGGCATGTCATACGGAAAAAGCAAAAGTTCTGGATACCGGCGAAATGATCGATGTGACCGGAGGCTGGCATGATGCCGGTGATTACGGAAGATATATCGTTCCGGCAGCAAAAGCAGCCGGCGACCTGATGCTGGCAGCAGAAGATTATCCTTCCGTCATGGGAGATGTTCTCGATGAAGTTTCCTACGAACTTGACTGGATGCTGAAGATGCAGCGGGAGGACGGCGGCGTTTACCACAAGGTTTCCTGCGCGAACTTCCCGGGCACTGTCTTCCCGGATGAAGAAACCGAAGAACTGATCGTATGTCCTGTTTCCAACGCGGCAACAGCTGATTTTGCAGCCTGTCTGGCCATGGCTGGCAGGGTTTATGAAAAATCCGATTCGACACGTGCAAAGACCTATCTTGATGCTTCAAAGAAAGCCTTTGAATATCTGAAAGCGCATCAGAACGAAGGTGGTTTCCACAATCCGGACGGTATCGTTACCGGCGAGTATCCGGATGAGGATTGGAAAGACGATTATTTCTGGTCAGCGGCTGAGCTGTACCGTACAACGGGCGATGACGCTTATTTGAGCGTAATGAAGGAGCTTGGCATTGATCATGTTTCCGAAGGCATGGGCTGGGACTGCAACGGTTTTTATGCAGCTTATGCATTACTTTCAAAGAACCCGGATGATGAGCTTTCGAAGACCGTGCTTGCCAAGGTCGAAGCCGCGGCAGATTCCTTCGTGGCTGCAGCCGAGAAAGACGCTTACGGCAGCTCTATCGTAGATGATAACTATCCTTGGGGATCCAATATGTCTGTTGCAAACCACGGCATGCTGATGCATATGCTCATGAAACTTGGCCTTTCCGCCAGCGCAAAACTTGAGAAATATAAATCGGCAGCAACCGATCAGCTGTCTTATCTGCTCGGTCAGAACGGAACCGGTTATTGCTTTGTCACAGGCTTCGGAACGCTCAGCACAAAGAAGCCGCATCACCGTCCGTCACAGGCTGTCGGCACTGCTGTAAAGGGTATGCTGGCCGGCGGACCGAATGTAGGACGTGAAGATCCTTATGCACAGAATGCTTTAAAGGATAAGGCACCGGCTCTCTGCTATGTAGATGCTGACCAGAGCTATTCTACTAATGAGATTGCGATCTACTGGAACTCACCGCTTGTTTATCTGATCGCGGCTGAGAAAGCAGAAAAGTAAACTTGTATCATAATGTGCTATATGATACAATAATCTATGTTGCTAATGTATGGGGAAACATGAAAATCCGGTAGTGTAAAGCACGGTAATCAAAAACGGCGCCAAAAACTACTGAACAATTTATGAGAGGAGATTATGAAACATGTGGACAAGAAGTGTATTAAAGGAAAAGGCAAAATCAGCTTTTGCTCGTAGCAGGTGGGGACTCATCTTATGCTGTCTGATTCTTTCCGTTGTATCCGGCGGTTTTTCAGGCGGTACCAGTGGTTATACCAGAAACATGCAGAACAGTAACGGCTCGGCCGGCACGGAAGAAGCGCAGACTTACGCGAATATTTTCAAGAATTTCAGCAATGGTGATGTTTCTCCTGAAGTCATCACGACAATCCTCGCTGTTTTTATCGGTGTTATGCTTGCTGCCATGGTCGTCAGCATCATCCTTTCCATCTTTGTCATGAATCCCCTGATGGTAGGCTGCACGCGATATATGGAGGAAGCCTGCTATGAGCAGAAAAAAGTCGGCGATCTTGGTCTGGTAGGCTATGTATTTAAGAAAGGACGCTACGGAAATTCCGTAAAAACCATTTTCCTGATGCAGTTGTATGAGTTTTTGTGGACGCTGCTTTTCATCATTCCGGGTATCATCAAAGCATATGAATACAGAATGATCCCGTATATCGTTGCCGAAAACCCTGAGATCGATACAAAGAAAGCATTCGAACTGAGTAAAGAGATGATGACCGGAAATAAGATGGATGCTTTTGTACTTGATCTTTCCTTTATCGGATGGCATCTTCTTGGGATCCTGACCTGCGGTATCCTGGAGATCTTCTACGTTATGCCTTATGAGTATATGACGAACGCTTTCCTATATGATACGCTGAAGCAGAACGCTTCTTTTGATTATTTCGATCACAACCTTGGCGCTAAGACTTATGCTTCAGCAGCTGCTTATGACACCTATCAGCAGAATTATCAGGATGCTTATCAGAATGACGCCAATAATACTTATGAGGAAGAGCCCCTTCCGGTAGATGATCCGAATCAGCGCGGTGGCTGGATGCCTGTTTACAATCCGGATCAGAGCAATAACACATCGCAGGATGATTCGGGCAGCGATACAAACAGCGATTTATAAATCAACGTTTGACAAATCATTTGATTTGTGATAAATTGATTGAGTGTGCCGCATGGCGAGGTTGAAGCAGTTTCTTTCATGAATCCCATTCAGGATCGGGACTCACCACAGCCAGCGAGATTATAAATAGGAGGTGCCTTATGTACGCAATTATTGCTACCGGTGGAAAGCAGTACAAGGTTTCCGAGGGCGATGTGATCTGCGTGGAAAAGCTTAATGTTGAAGAAGGCGGGGACGTAACATTTGACAGCGTTCTTGCAGTCAGCGGCGACAAGCTTCTGGTAGGCGGAGAAGTAGCTTCCGCTACCGTAACCGGCAAAGTGTTAGAGCAGGGCCGTGGCAGAAAAGTCATCGTTTACAAGTATAAACCGAAGTCCGGCTATCACAAAAAGAACGGTCACAGACAGGCTTATACAAAGGTTCAGATCGACAAGATCAATGCTTAAACAATGACAACGATAACAGTTTTTGATGATGCCGACGGCAATCATATCGGATTTGAGTTATCAGGACATGCTTTGTTCGCAGAGCATGGAAAAGATATTGTATGTGCGTCAATTTCCATATTGGCCATCAATACGGTAAATGCCATTGAAACGTTCCTGTTACAGGAAGATGAGTACGAAGAAGTGGCTGACCCGCAGTCGGGTCTCATCCGGTTTATGATGAAACGGACAGATCCTGAAACGCAGTTAATGGTTGATTCCATGTTATTGGGACTGCGCGGGATTGAAAGTCAGCATCCCAAAAACATAAGACTCGTGTCAGCAAAAGGTATGGTATAATAGATAATACTGCACCGAGAATACAATGATAAATTAAGGAGGTGTAACCGATGATTCTTTATGACCTTCAGTTTTTTGCTCATAAAAAGGGAGTTGGTTCTACCAAGAACGGTAGAGATTCCGAATCTAAGAGATTAGGTGCCAAGAGAGCAGACGGTCAGTTTGTAAAGGCCGGCAATATTTTATATCGTCAGCGCGGAACCAAGATCCATCCGGGAATCAATGTAGGACGCGGAAATGATGATACGCTGTACGCTCTGGTAGATGGCACACTGCGTTTTGAGAGAAAAGGCAGAAGCTTAAAGCAGGCTAGCGTTTATCCTGTAGAGGACTAAAGCAAAGCAAAATGATCAGACAGGCTCAAGGCTCGGTTCGGATTTCCAGACCGCGCATTGAGCCTTCTTTTTATATGTTTTATTTGTTTTTTTGTAATGGTGTCAGATATAGAAACATAAACACCGATCAATTCAGAAAGGATATCCCATGGGATTTGCAGACAGAGCGAAGATCTATATCAGAAGTGGAAAAGGCGGTGACGGACACGTTTCTTTCCGCCGTGAAAAATATGTGCCGGACGGCGGTCCGGACGGCGGTGATGGTGGAAAAGGCGGTGACGTGATCCTCGAAGTCGATCTTGGTCAAAATACCCTGGCTGATTACCGACATGTGCGGAAATATCACGCAGGAGACGGTCAGGAAGGCGGAAAACGGAACTGCCGCGGGAAAGACGGTAACGATATCGTCTTAAAAGTACCGGAAGGAACCGTAGTCAAGGAAGCAGAAACCGGAAAAGTCATTGTGGACATGTCTGCGGATACAAAACGTTACGTGATCCTGAAAGGTGGCCGTGGTGGCAATGGAAACCAGCATTATGCAACATCATCCATGCAGGCGCCCAGATACGCACAGCCCGGCCAAAGTGCCAAGGAACTCGAAGTTCTGTTGGAACTGAAAGTCATTGCTGATGTGGGGCTTGTCGGCTTTCCGAATGT
>JAEEGL014509114.1_pt1 | contig 18094 bp, 18 predicted proteins | sample 9134231 | NCBI WGS metagenome assembly JAEEGL01 (sample SAMN16246548, study PRJNA631951) | gut metagenome | biome: gut microbiome; feature: rumen; material: fiber-attached | host: Bos | place: Iran: Karaj | collected 2018-10 | reverse complement strand
GCAGCTCCGCCAACTCTTTCTCGCGGTCGCAGAAATACTCCGCACCCGCGTATCCATTGAAAACAAAAGGGTTATCCATATTCTTCTTCATTAATTCCCACTGCAAATATACAACAAAATCCCGACTTAACAAAATGTTATTAGCAAAATGTTAAGTCGGGGTATATGCAATGGATTCTGGAAGATAGAAAAGAGTCCCTGCCGCAGTGGCAAGGACTCTCTTTACTTATTGCGTGCAGCGGAGACTGCCTTCGAAAAAAATAATTTAATCCTGAACATGGCGTAAGACGAGAGGTCGAGAATCCCATTCTCGAGACCGAGACATAGCCATGTCTGCGTCAGCGAACGGGGCGTACGGAGAACCCGCGGCTGCGATAGTCGCTGACCGTCGCGAAGAGTTGGGCACCGTAGAAACTTATTTCGTTCGCACATTCATAGTCATTGTAGGGCGTGGACGCCCAATAGTAGCCGTGGTTGCCCACATATCTGACAACCGCGCCGTAGCGGTCGCCCGCCGCAGGCAAGAACACTGCACCAGCTGCCTCCATCTGCTTCCACTGGGCAAGGGTGTAGCTGTTGCGTGTCCATTCATAACCAAACCCCGCAGTGAACGAACAACCCATAGGCAGTGTCCAACTGTCGGGCAGGATAATCAGTCCACCCACACCGTTGATGTTGCCATTGCCAAGTTTGGATGAGGCATTCGTGCGACTGAAGAGGAGATAGTTCCACTCAGATTGTGTCAAAGTGCGCCAATGATGGGCTGCGTTACCCCCATTGCTGATGGCGTTGTGCCACGCCCAGTCGGCCTCGGCGTATGCTCCTGTCAAACCATTGGTGTATGAACCGCCAGGAAAATAATCGCGGTTTCTTGTGCTAATTGACCACGGCTGGTAGCAAACCGCCCCGCTGTTCCACCCGCTGGTACCCCAGCCGAACAAGTCTATCCAACCACCGTAGGTAGAACTGATGTTACTATTGTCATCGCCCACATAATCGTATTGGTGCTCTGCAAAACGCCAAGTATCGCTGCTGGCCTGGTACTGTAGGTTGCCCGGCGAAAAGTGTACCTGCAGAGTGTCGCTCACTGAGAAGGCTCCTGGAAGACTCCTGTCGGTTACTATTTCAGTGATGTGTTCTTTTTGGCAGCTTGCCAGCATCATTAATCCAGCCATCAGGCTGACTACCGCTATTGCATTTATTCTTTTCATAATACCTTAATTTTTTTATTTTGTTTAACGTTCACTCACCACTGTTCTATCTCAAACGATCCTTTTAACGCTGCAAATATACAACTTTTTTTGCAAACAATGAATCTTTAACTATTCTTCCCTGCCTGTCAACGGTCCCATTCCAGTCATTTTGTACCTAAAAAAGAACAATTTTTGTCGTTTTTTGTACTTCTTTCGTTACATTTTCGTATCTTTGCAAAACGAAACGTTTCTCAACCGTTTGTCCTATTTAGCAATATATATGTTAGAAAGATTATATCATACCTATCTGCAGTCCCGCACGGTCACTACCGACTCGCGGCGTATCACCCCCGGCTGCCTCTTCTTCGCCTTCAAGGGCGAGACCTTCGACGGCAACGCCTTCGCGCCCCAGGCTCTCGAACAGGGTGCCGCTCTTTGCGTCATCAGCGACCCTCAATACAAAGTCGACGACCGCTGTATAGTGGTGCCCGACGTGCTCGCCACCCTTCAGCAGCTTGCCGCTCACCATCGTCGGCAACTCACCATCCCCTTCGTAGGCATTACTGGCACCAACGGCAAGACCACCACCAAAGAGCTTGTCCATGCCGTCCTGTCAAAAAAATACCGCACTCATGCCACGGCTGGAAACTTCAATAACCATCTCGGCGTACCGCTCACGCTCCTTGCCATCCCCGCTGACGCCCAGATTGCCATCATCGAAATGGGAGCCAACCACCCCGGTGAAATCGATGCCCTCTGTAAAATCGCCGATCCCGACTTCGGCCTCATCACCAATGTAGGCCGCGCCCACCTCGAAGGATTTGGCGGTTTCGAAGGCGTTATTAAAACCAAAACCGAGCTTTATCGCCACCTTGCCGCCAAGGGAGGTACCGCCTTCGTCAATGTCGACAACGACATTCTCGCTCAGCAGGCTAAGCTCTGCCAACTCACTACCATCCCATACGGCCACACTGCCCCTGCCATGCCCGGCACCCTTGTCGGAAGCGATCCATACCTCCATTTCTATTTTGAAGTGGGAGACAACGTCTATAATGTCCACACTCACCTCTTGGGCAACTATAATTTTGATAACTGCATGGCTGCTGTCGCCATTGGAAGTCATTTCCATATCGAACCTTGGGACATAAAAGAAGCCCTCGAGCAATACGAACCTTCCAACAAACGTTCCCAGTACAAACAGACTGCCCGCAACACACTCTTCCTCGACTGCTACAACGCCAACCCTTCAAGTATGAAAGCGGCTATCGACAACCTCGGCAGTCTTTCCATGCCCGGCAAGATGGCCATCCTCGGAGCCATGCATGAACTCGGGGCTGAAAGCCATAGTGAGCACCAAGCCATCGTGGATCGTCTCGCCGCAATGCCCGACCTCCAAGCCATCTTAGTCGGTCCCGAATTCAGCTTTGTCAACGACAATCCTGACAATAGCCGCCTATTGTGGTTCCCCGATGTCGAGGCTGCCAAAAAACACCTCACCGACCATCCCCTCACCGGGCATACCATTCTCCTAAAAGGCTCCAACACCACCCGCATGTGGCTCCTCGAAGAGGTCTTGTGATTGCTTGATTGTTTGATTACTTGATTGTTTGATTGCTTGATTGTTTGAGTGATTTGTTGATTGTATGATTGTATGATTGCTTGATTGTTTGAGTATTTTTTCACTCAAGCATTAACACATTCAAGCATTCAAGCAATAATTCAAGCATTTACACATTCAAGCAATAATTCAAGCATTACAACGGCCCCCCCTCGCTCCACCCGAGCTAAATATAGGAATAATGGAAAAATTAGGCTGAATTATCCGGTTACTTTTGGATGGAATTCATCATCTCTTCAGTTCTTCGGTCTATTCTTCCGACATCACCTGCACCTTTACACTGTCCTCCACCGATGCCTGTACGCGTTCCAACTGCTCGGATGTGACAATAATCTTTTCCAGTGGAGTGTCGAGCGCATGAAGCACTCTGAAGGCTGCACAGTTGGACAAATCAATCTCTTTGATACTCGTTTTGCGGATATAAAGCACCTCTAACTCTGGATTGTGGCTGATGTCGAGTTCTTCTATTCGTGGCGAAAATATGCAGAGCAACTCCACTAAATGTGTATTATGGCTCACATCAAGACTGTCCAGATCGGTATAACTAATCTCCACCACCCGCAGACTGTCGTTCCGGCTCAAGTCCAACTGCCGTAGCGGCGTCTCTAAAGCCACAAACTGCCTTAGCTGTCGCAAATTGCCCAATTCCACCTCCTTCAGCGGATTCTCGCTGCATACCAGCACCTCCAGGCTTCCAAGCAGTTCCACACCCTTTAGCGACCGTATTCCTTTGCCATATACTTTCAGCACCTTCGCCTCACGTCCGGCTGCGGTACTTTTCAGTATCTCCCGCCGTGGTGTGAACACCCCCCAGCCATCCATACTGCCCTTATACGGCTCTGCGTAGCCCTGCTCAAGCAGATAGGCTCTGAATATCGGGTCCGGCACCCGTGCCACCTCCACGACACTGCCGCCCTCCAACTGCGGCCGCACCGAGGCGCAGCCGCAGCAGAGCAGCACCAAAGAGATGAAAACGGCAAGTCTCCGCATAGGTTACTTTAACGTGTAGTAGATAGGCATCACATACTTCGACCGTACTGGCTTGCCCTTGAATGTGGCGGGCTGCCATTTCGGCATGGACTTCACCACCCGCAGAGCCTCAGCGTCACACTCGCCGCCAACGCCACGCAACACAGTGGCCTCCGCTATACTGCCGTCGGTATCAACAACAAACTGCACAAACACCTTGCCCTGCACCCCGTCGGCTTTGGCCTTTTCGGGATAGACGACCGACTTGGCAATATAATCGGCCATAGCCTCAAAACCTCCCGGATATTCAGCCAATGCAAACCCCACGTCTGGGTCTTCCTCGTTCCACCACGACAATGCCGTTGTGTCGTTGCTCCATGCCACATCATACCATCGCGCCACCGTGCTGTCGTCACGGTTCACCATAGGCATAACCACATATTTCACCGGTTGTTCAAGTCCTTCGGCAAAGTGCACAGCCTCAGCCGAGTCGGCAAACACTTTGTGTTTTTCCAACTCTTCAAGCGGAAGCAGAACGCCCATAAATTCGCGTTCCACCAACTGTCCGTCGCGGTAAGTGTCGATGAACGGTGACACCTCATAACTGCCGTCGGGGATGGTGGCCTGCTCCTGAGCAGACTCTTGGTTCTTACAATTGGCAAAGAGCAGCAAAGCTGCCACTGGCAAGGCTGCTAATGCCTTGACCCACCCTTTGTGGGATTTAGGTTGTTTCATCATGGTAATACGTTTTTTGATTGTTGAAAAATGAAAACTATTGACTATCGGGACATACTTCATCCCAGAGATTTGACAATACAGCAGGGCGAGATAACGCTTGTACGACCCCTCATCACCTTGCCGCAGCACTGCCTCGTCGGCCAGATACTCATGCACCTCGCACAAATCGCGCTCATACAGCCACACAAACGGGTCAAACCACAACAGGCAGCACACCAGTTGCACCGCCAGCCTGTCCCAACTATGACCCTGAGCGGCGTGCAACCTTTCGTGGCACAGCACCTGCTGCAACTCGGCATCGCTCATGCCACCGCGACCCACTACAATATAGCGGAAGAAAGAGAACGAGGGTTCCTCGCTGTCCGTCACCGCCACATGAAAACGCCCCTGACGGACATACGTGTACCTGCGCAGCTTGTGCCACAACACACCATAACGCACTGCCAGCAAAAGCACACTCACCGCTACCCCAGCCCAATAAATCACGCCCAACACCGTCCAGACATTCAAACTACGGGCCACCGCCACATTTTCCCCAACCACTGGCTGCGGCACAACGTCCACAGGAGCAGACTGCCCAGGAGCAGGCAACTCCAGCAGATAGCCGCCACCCCCCATAGCAGATGGCGCGACAACGGCAACCTGCGGATGCACCAACGGCAACACCAGACTCAGCGCCAAAGTCGACAACAAAAAGAAACGGTTCACATTCAGGCAATGCTCCCGCCGCAACAGCAAGCGGTACAGCCCCCAGAACAAAGCAGTGCCCACAACGGCGAAAAACAGATAGCGTATCATTTCTCTAACTCTTTGGTTAATGATTCAAGATCTTCGAGTGTCACCGCCTTCTTGTCGACCAAAAACGACACCATGCTGCGGAACGACGACCCAAAATAATTCCTCGCCATGCGGCCCAACATCTGTCCCGAGTACTCCTCGCGGCTGACGATGGGATAATAGCGGTTCGACTTGTTGAAGGTCTCGTGAGCCACAAAGCCCTTCTTCTCCAATATCCTTACTATTGTAAGAATGGTATTATAGGCGGGTTTTGGTTCCTCAATGGCATCTGAATCATCGTTGCTCCCATTCGGTCGCGACGATATTGCCGCCACAATCTCGTTGGCGAACCCCTGTCCGACGGCCCAAATCGCCTGCATCACCTGCTCTTCGGCCTTTGTCAATTCTTTTGTTTCCATATTCTATAATGTTTTTTGTTTATTCAATATATCTATCCGAAACGCTGCCGCTAAAAAGCGGCAAGCCACTCGGATAAAGCGTCTCCATGGCTTCAAGCGTAATACCCCGCTCCTTCGCCTCCGTGAGCAGCATTGCCTTGCCCGGCAGCTTATCCAGTCGGTGAAAAAGATTTCTCCCGCTATTACAAGCGGCAAAACCCAGAATCAGACAAAACAATACACTCCATAAAAAAGCCTTGTTCATAATACAAATTAATTATGTAACTATATTTTTAGTTTTATAACGGCATTTTAATTGTATTATTGTACGAAGACAGAAAAAAAATTATTTGTGACCAGTAAAACGTGCCAACGGCACGTAATCCTGTCAACCTCACACTTGCAGCGTGGGGTTAATGGAATTACGTACTTTCAGCACGCAAGCCCCCATCATTATATCAAGTTCACATTATTGCAATATATAAGCATTTACACGACCGTTCGTCCATCCTTCGACCTCAGTTCTTCCTCATTTCTCCTATTGAAATGGGAGAACGATGGGAGAACGATGGGAGAACTGAGGACTAAGGAGCGACGGAAGTGCAACCGAACCTATATCGGACTCCGGGGCGGACAACAGAATAAAACGGTCATTATCAGTCTTTCTGTTTCACATGTCTCCGCTTTGCTCTTGGAGAGCCTCCGCTGAAGGCTTAGTTAACCTAATGACCGATTTGGATTGAACAACACTTCTCAATTGCTGTTCGCAGATTGACGCTCGGTTGTTCTTCGGTCAAACAGCATAGAACAATCGCCGGGGCACCTCCCAACCGGCAACCAGACAAAAACAGAAACAAAAAAAAGTCCTGCTATCACGCAGGACTTTAAAAAATGAAAAAAGAAAGAATTTACAAAACGAAGCGGATACCGAATTCGTGGATTTTCTTGTCGCCCGAAGTGTAGGTGGGGAGGAGATTGAAATAAATCTCAGTACCGGGAGAGAAGATGAGCCAACGGCTCTGGGTGCCGACAGCGACATCGCAACGGAACTGGTTGAACTTGGCGTTAGCGGCGTTTTTGGTTCCGAAGTTGATACCGGGGACTACACCAAGATACCAGCCATGGTCATTGTCTTTGTTGATATGGCTGAGCTTAATGGGTATCACGACGGTGCTGAAAGTTCTGGACTCCTCTTTGCCGTTGAACGAATCATGGGTCAAAGGTTGGGCGAGTTCGGCACTGCTGAACAGGTGACTGTAGGTGAGATAAGTGAAGCGGTAGCCGATACCGACATTGAAGTCCCAACGCTTGGCAATGGGGCGATGATAGTCGAAGGTTACACCAACATTGGCACCGATACTGTTGTAGAAACTGTTCTGGGTGTAGATACGACGGTCGGCAAGGATTGAGACAGAGGGGTCGGCGGTGAAGTTGGGATGGCGGTTCCAAGCTGCGTAATGTTCTTGGCGTTTACGTTTTTTCTCAGCTTTCTTCTGCTCGGCTTTGGCTTTGTTCTCGGCCTTTACCTGCTCGCGTTTGACACGATCCTGCTCTTTCTTGGCGGCTTTTTCGGCTTCTTTCTGCTGCTCTTTCTGCAGTTTTTGCTGTTCCTTTATGCGCTCTTCCTGCTCTTTTTGAGCGGCTTTCTGCTGTTCTCTTTGCAAGCGTTCCTGTTCTTTTTGTTGCTGTTCGAGCAGTTCACGTTGTTCTTTCTGCTGCTGTTTCAACAATGCTTCCTGCTGTTTGGCGCGCTCAATAGAGTCGTTGCTCTGAGCAAAGGCTGTGCCGGCAGTGAGAGCCATGGCGATTAAAAGAATATAAAATTTCTTCATAATATATAGATTTTAATTTGGGATGATAACGAAGACTATCCAATAATATTGTACTATGTTAATAAAAAAATAACATAAAAAAAGAAAGAGTTTTCATGAAACTCTTTCTTCCTTTTCAGTCGGGGCGAAAAGACTCGAACTTTCGACCCCTTGCACCCCATGCAAGTGCGCTAGCCAACTGCGCCACGCCCCGAACTTTATTTGTTCCGATGGTGATTATCTCCTCTCGAAAACGGTTGCAAAAGTACTACTTTTTTTTATTCTAACCAAATTTTTTTTGAAAAAAAATTTGATTCAACTTCTTACAATCAACTCAATTATCTATATTACAGAACACTATCACTTTCTAAATAATTCCACAAAGACAGCATCTTTGACATTGTCAAGAGGTGCTTTTTCCCCGTTTTCAATACCGTTTTTGAACAAAATACGCACATCGGAGGGCAAGCATGATTTTAGGTATCGTTGTATATTGCTGATTCTTCGTTCTATAACCAAATTTGCATACATCTCGTCATCGGTCTGCGAACTATATAACGTAAACTCTGCCACAATGTTAGGATTGTCGCGCAAATAATTAACGACTGGCCGGAGAGTTTCTTCGGCTTGGGGGGTAAGTTCTATGTCGCTGCTTTCGGCGTAAATATTGTCGAATATCATGACACGGTCGAACGGAAGACGTGAAAGTGTTATGTTCTGAACCTGGGAAGCAATGAGCAAGTCCTCGTTGGGACGGATGAGGGTTACCGTTTTGGCGACATGGAAGAATTCGGGTTTGGAGACTTGGAGACAGTAGTCGTCGCCCGGTTGGGAAAAGAGCCGGTAGGTGCCTGTTGAATCGGTCTGCACGGCGGAGACAAGGCGTCCGGAGTCCAAAAGCCGCACGTCGACAGAGGGGATGAGACGCCCATGGTCGTCGGAGACAATACCTGTGAGCATGACACCATCAAGGTCGCCGCTGAAAGTGAAAAGCTGGTCGTGTCCGTTGCGATTGGAAAGCCAGTAGCCTCGGTTGGTTTTGAGGTCGAAAGCCATCTCCCTGTCGTCGCCGGCACTGTTGATAGGTTCCGGCAAGGGCTGAACCACATAATTGGCAAAGATGACATCGTCGACTTTTGAGCTCTGAGGTATGCGGACAGCATAAAGACTGAACCCGGCAGGGGCTCCGGGCATGCCATTGGAGGAGTAGACAAGGTAGTTGCCATAGAAAACGGGACAGATTTCGTCACCCACGGTATTGATAGTGTTGCCCAAGTTGACTGGCTTTGACCATCGTTTGCCATTCCAGAATGAACACCAAAGGTCATAACCGCCCAGACCTACTTTGCCTTTGGAAGCGAAAATGAGGGTGTTGCCGTCGGCGGAGAACACCGGATGGCAGATGTCACGAAACCACGATTTGATTTCCACATGGCGGTTTTTGAAAAATCGGGCATTGGTGTGGACATTGAAACTATAAGGAGGTGTGGTTTCGGCAGTGGTGAAGTAGAAAAGACTGTCCCCACCGTTCCGAACCACATAATTGGCACCGGTGCAGAGACGGGCGACGGTGGTATCGGGATTAAGTGTACTGATAACACCGTCGGTGGGTGTGGCGCAGAAAAGAACACCGTTTTGATTGGCATAAAGCCGTCCGTCAATCATGGTGAGATTGCTGAGTCCCCACGGGAGGGGTACACTGGTGACAGGCGTGACAGAGATAGGCGGCTGGGCGTTGACCACGGACAGAAGACTCGCCACAAAGATAAAAATGGATATGATCGGTAGTCTCTTCATGTTTTATTCTTGGCCAAAAGCGATGGGGAGTGCCTCTTCCATGTCGTGGATATAATGGAAGGTAAGACCGTTGAGGTATTCGGCAGGAATCTCTTCGATGTCGCGGCGGTTGTCTTCACACAGGATAAGGTCGGTGATGTCGGCTCGTTTGGCTGCAAGAATTTTTTCCTTGATACCTCCCACGGGAGTGACAGCACCGCGGAGGGTGATTTCGCCAGTCATGGCAACGGTGGGGATGACCTTGCGATGGGTGAAAGCAGAGACCATGGCGACAAACATGGTGATGCCTGCAGAAGGGCCGTCTTTGGGAGTGGCCCCCTCGGGAACATGGATGTGGATGTTGCTGTTCTCGATCTTTTCCATGTCAATATTGAAACGGTCGGCATTGGATTTGATGTATTCGAAAGCAAGGGTGGCGGATTCTTTCATTACGTCACCTAAATTGCCAGTCATGGAGAGAGTTCCCTTGCCTTTGCTGATGCTGGACTCGATGAAGAGGATTTCGCCTCCCACTTGGGTCCATGCCAAGCCGGTAACGACACCTACTTTGGGCTCTTTGCCACGACGCTCGCTGTTGTGTATGGGTAAGCCGAGGATGTCCTTTAGTTCTGTGGCTTTGACTTCTTTGGTCAACTCGTTGCCATTGGCTTTCTGCACAGCACGGCGACGGACAATCTTGGCAATGGTTTTGTCAAGCTGACGGACACCGCTCTCACGTGTGTAATCATTGATAATGACTTTAAGCACATCGTTGCTGAACTTGATGTCGCGTTTGGTGAAACCGTGTTCTTTGAGCTGACGGGGAATGAGATGCCGCTGAGCGATTTCGAGTTTTTCTTCGAGGATATATCCGCTGAGGTCGATAACTTCAAGCCTGTCGAGCAGAGCGGGTTGGATGGTGCTGAGCGTGTTGGCAGTAGCGATGAAAAGGACGTTGGAGAGGTCGTAATCGAGTTCAAGGTAATTGTCGTGGAAAGCCTTGTTCTGCTCGGGGTCAAGGACTTCGAGCAACGCCGACGTGGGGTCACCGTTATGGCTCATGCCTTGCACTTTGTCTATCTCGTCAAGGACAAACACGGGGTTACTGACACCGGTTTTTTTGATGTTCTGGATGATACGGCCGGGCATGGCACCCACATAGGTCTTGCGGTGACCGCGGATTTCGGCTTCGTCGTGCAAACCACCGAGAGCGACACGGACATATTTGCGATGCATAGCTTCGGCAATGCTTTTGCCTAACGAGGTCTTGCCTGTACCCGGAGGGCCCACAAGACAGAGAATGGGGCTTTTCATGTCGCCTTTGAGGCTGAGGACAGCAATATATTCGATTATGCGCTCCTTGACTTTTTCCATGCCGTAGTGGTCGCGATCGAGTATTTTACGGGCATGGTCAATGCGAAGGTCGTCTTTGCTGAAAACATTCCATGGCATGTCAAGCAGGAGCTCAACATAATTCAATTCGACTGTATAGTCGGGGGTTTGGGGAGGGGTACGGCGCAGTTTTTCTATGCTACGGGAAAAGGCAGCCTCAACCTCTTTGCTCCATTTTTTCTGTTTGGCACGCTGCATGAGACGGTCGATGTCCTGGTCGGAAGGGCTGCCGCCAAGCTCATCCTGGATGACACGCATCTGCTGGTTGAGGAAATATTCGCGCTGCTGACGGTCCAGTTCTTGGCGCGTTTTGCCTTTGATGTCTTCACGGACACGGTAATACTCGTTTTCTTTCTGAAGCTGCTCGAGCAATAGTTCGGCACGACGCTCGTATCCAACGACCTCAAGCATCTGCTGCTTAGGGATGACCGGGATGTCAAGATGGGAGGCTATGAAATTTATAAGGATTTTTTCGCTGGAGATATTGCCGAGAGAATCGAAAACATCCTTGGGATTGAGTCCGCGACCACTGTTCTTCAACTGCTGCATGTCAGAGTACTCCTTGCGGATGGCCAAGACACGAGAATGGAAAGAACGGGGATGAACCAAGGCACCGTTCTCGTCAAGGAGTACGGCACAGCCACGATAATAAGGTTCAGTAGCGATAATGCGAAGCAAGTGGCACTTCATGGTGCCTTGCAAGATGGCCATGTGATTGTCGTGAGGGAGGTCGATGACACGAAGAACCCGCGCAATGACACCCGTCGAATAGAGGTCGTCGTATTCGGGTTCGGACACATCGTTGCTCTTGGCGACGACAATGATACGCTCGTGCTGCTTCTCAGCATCACGCAACAGTTTGAGCGAGGACTTGCGACCTACGCTGATAGGAAGCACCACCCCCGGGAAAAGGACATTGCCATGTAGAGGCAGCAAGGGCATATCGTCGGGTATGGAATCCTCGTTGAGCAGAAAAGATTCGTCGTCCTTGGTGACAAGGGGGATTATCTCGGCTCGCGCCGAGAAGCCATCGGAATCGTCAGGCTCGAAAATGTCAATATCTTGAAAAATATCCATCTCTATATTCTTGTAGTAATCTTAGTTGCAACTATTGGCTGCTTTTCTCTTCACCATGATGCAGCCCGGCTTGTATATAACACAATGAAACGATTGTTTATACGCAAAAAGGGCAAAAAAGTTTCAATTCTTTTTGTCTTGATTCCTGTTTTCCAAGAAAATTTCTATATTTTTAATAATCCAGTTGATGAAAAGGATGACAGCCACGGCTATTGCAGACTGGCGCCAAAGTCCATAGCCACACATGCATCCCACGGCGGCACTGCACCACACGGTGGCAGCACTGTTGAGTCCATGAATGTTCAGCCCATCCTTCATGATGACACCGGCACCTAAGAAACCGACACCAGTGACCACTTGGGAAAGCACACGAAGATTGTCGTTGTTGACTGGGCCTCCCGACAAGATTGCCGAAGCAATGACGCTCTCGGACAACAGGATAAAAAGACAGGCACCCACTGATACCAGCGAATTGACTGCCAATCCAGCATTGCGTTTGCGCAATTGGCGTTCGGCGCCGATTAGCACACCTCCCACGAGTGCACAGATGAGACGGTTAAGAAATACATCGTATGGCATGTTCTTTTATAGTTATTCTACTTCCTTTTCTTCATTATTAGGGGTGCCTGGGTCTGGGTCAGCCTCGGCCGAGACAATGACCACAATCTCACCCTTCACTTCTTTCGCGGCAAAATGGTCGTGTACCTCTTTGACGGTGCCACGAACCGTCTCGGCATGCAGCTTGCTGATTTCGCGCGACACGCTTACTTGACGGTCGTTGCCAAGTACAGCTTCCAACTCTTCAAGTAACTTTACCAGCCGGTAGGGCGACTCGTAGATGACCATGGTACGTTTTTCCTCGGCCAATTGCCGGATGGTCGTTTGGCGGCCTTTCTTATGTGGCAGAAAACCGAGAAAGACAAACCTGTCGCAAGGCAGACCGCTGTCTACAAGAGCTGGGACAAAGGCAGTGGCACCTGGAAGAGTTTCAACGGCAATGCCGTTTTTGACAGCCTCACGCACCAAAAGAAAACCCGGATCGCTAATGCCAGGAGTGCCGGCATCGGTTACCAGTGCTATCACCTGTCCACTCAACAGACGCTCGATGATACGATTCAGTGTCTGGTGTTCGTTGAAGATATGGTAAGGCTGCAACGGTGTGGTAATGCCATAATGCTGCATCACCACCCGCGACGTGCGGGTATCTTCGGCTAAAATAAGGTCTGCACTCTTCAGCACCTCGACGGCACGGAAAGTCATGTCGCCGAGGTTGCCTACCGGAGTGGGGACTAAGAATAATTTCATTATTCCTCTTCGAAATCGTCGGGAATCTCCATGTCGTGGAAGACGTTGGTAACATCATCGTCCTCTTCGAGCATGTTGATAACCTTCAACACCTTGCGCATGGAATCCTCGTCGATTGTACGGGTGGTGTTGGGGATACGCTGCAACTCGGCGCTTTCACACTCGATGTTCAGTTCCTCGAGCATCTTGACCATGTTGCCGAAGTCCTCGTAGGCGGTGTAGAGGGTGATGTAGTCGTCATCCACTTCCATTTCTTCGAGACCACCGTCAATAAGAGTCATCTCCAGCTCGTCGATGTCCATATCGGGTTTGCGGGGAATGACAAACACACCTTTGCGGGTGAAGAGGAAATTCAGGCTACCATTGGTCTCCATGGTACCGCCATTCTTGTTCATGATGCTGCGGATATTGGCAACAGTACGCATATTGTTGTCCGACAGACACTCGATAAACAAGGCTATGCCATGATTGGCGTGGCACTCGAAGGTGATTTCCTGAAGTACGGCAGCATCCTTGTCGCTGGCCTTGTTGATGGCGCGCATCAAGGTGTCCTTGGGCATATTGCAGCCACGGGCATTCTGAACCAACAGACGGAGACGGGGGTTGCTGTCGGGATCAGGACCGCTCTCGCGGACGGCCACGGCTACTTCTTTCAGAATTTTCGAATACTGTTTCGAGCGCTTGGCATCGGCTGCACCTTTGGCTCTTTTAATCTTTGACCATTTGTTATGTCCTGACATAATGATTATATTTATATATTATTAAAATGATTATTCTTATTTTATATAGAACTTGATATAGGTGATGGGCTTCCCTTCGGCCAGAAACATCCGTTCATAGAAGGTTTGCGTCATCTGAGCTTCATGCAAGCACGCAATCTCCGGATGCTCGTCGGCTGGTGTGGCATACAGATTGTCGGTTGCATATTCCACCTTGTAGCCCATCGGTGCTATCACTTCGTCGCGGGTGTATTCATGCAGCTCTAACGAGTCGGTCTTGAGGTGGATGGGAGAGCCTTGTTTGAGAAATTTCTTGTAATAACCGAGAAAACGCTCACAAGTCAATCGCTTAAACTCCTTTTTAGGCTGTGGGTCGGGGAAAGTAATCCATATTTCGGACACCTCATCTTCGGCGAAGAAATTCTCTATCAACTCAATCCGGGTTCTGATGAAAGCCACGTTACCCATATTCTCTTCGTACCCTGTTTTGGCTCCGCGCCACAACCGTGCACCTTTGATGTCAACACCGATATAATTCCGGTCGGGGTGGATGCGTGCCAAACTGATGGTATAATCACCTTTGCCACAACCCAACTCGAGCGTAATGGGATTGTTGTTGCCAAAATGCTCGCTCCACTTACCCTTCAAGGCAAACCCCTCCTCCTTCAGCGTCTCGTACGGCACCTGAAAAAGATTGGGGAATGTCAAATTCTCGGCAAATCTCTCTAACTTGTGATGACCCATAGGCTTCTCTCGCGTCAGATAGAAACTTTACTCGTTGAAATTATATATCTTCACGTCGCTCTTATACCACGACTTGATGTGCTTCTCCAATGCTTCGGCGGCAGTGCGTGTGGGCGCTGAACCCATACTCACATAGTATCCACCCGATTTGCTGATAATATAGGCATCGCTTCCCAAAGCTTTCAATTGGTTGGCACACTTGTTTGCCGACTTCTTCGACGTGAAGAATCCTGCAACAATATCGAAACCCTGTTTACTATCCTTGAAAGTGGGAGCCTCGGGCACTATCTCCTCATAAGGCTTGTCATTCACAGTCTTGGCGGGAGCAGCCTTGCCCGTAGCACCGGCGCCACCGTCAAAGCCCTGTCCGCGTCCATAGCCAAAACCATCGGCACGCAGACCCAACGACACCACCACATCGTCCAGTATGCTCTCCATCAAATCGGCATCCATCAGTTCGCCCTGCACCTTGTAGCGGTAATAACGGGCACCTGCCGACTTATATTCAACATAATGACTCTTCAACCACTTATTCTCATGCGGGAAGAAACGTTTGGGGCTATAGCCCTCAACCATCAACTCATGCAGACGGCCGTTGGCATACTCGTCGACCTTAGCCATCACAGCGGCAAAAGCATTGGTGTAATGACGGGAGGCTAAGAAAGCATGGACATATTGCTCCATATAATTATGCAAGTGTCCGACATTGTAAAGAATATCCTGTTCTTGGAACTTCAACAAGGGGTAATCCTCTTCGGTGAACGGTTCGGGGTTCACCAATTCCACCTTCTGCGCACAACTCTGACCCTTCGCGGCAGGCGAATACACTTGGGTGAAATAATAAATAGCTGCTAACAACAGAAGCAACAAGAGGATAATTATCCACAGCAACCCGCGTTTTTTCTTTCCCTCTTTCTCTTTCTTTTTCTTTTCCTTCTTGACCTCTTTATTCACTTTTGCTTCGGTCTTCAGCATGGCACGCTCAGCCTTCTCTTTCTCCTTTGCGGCCTCTTTTGCTGCTTTCGCTGCTGCCTTTTCCTTATTGCGTTCGGCCTCTTCGGCAGCCTTGCGGGCCTCTTTCTCGGCCTTCGCGGCAGCCTTTTCTGCACGGCGGGCTTCCTTGGCATCCTTGGGCGACGAAGGAATTTCATCCAACATACGTTTCACCTCCGACAAATGATCGGTCTGGGGTGCGGCAGGTTTCTGCACTTCGACTTTGACAGGCTCAACCTTGACGGGCTCAACTTTGGCAGGTTCTGGCACAACGGGTGCCGGAGGAATCACAGATACAGGCTCCTGCACTGGTGTCTCCACCTTCTTCTCCACCACTGGGGCAGTCTCTTTCACTTCCGCCACTGGGGGATTGGTGGCTGCAGGCTTGTCGAAAGCTGCAAACGGGTCGGCCACAGTCTTGGGAGTATACGTAGCAATATTCTCCAACGGCTGCTCATGTTTCTTACCAGCATCCAAATCCAGTCCCTCCAAAGCTTCGAACCTGACCTTACTACCCACTATACGCATAAAACCCATGCCGGGAAATTCATGTCCGTTGGGATTGCGCTGCAACTTATCCTTCAATGCAGCGATATAGTTAGCCCACATCTGCTCGGCAATCTCGTTTGTGACACATTCCTTTTCAGCAATACGGCGTATAATGGCCTTGTTCCCCGTCAGTGTCTCTGCCATTGTCACCGTACGGCGGGCAGGATGATATGTGCCTGTTGCGGCATCGTGATGGGCACTGACATTGTTGCTGGACAACGTTCCCATGCCGGGAAATTCAACAACATTACCCTGCTGGATGAATTCTACGATAAGATCTGTTATATTCATAAACTTAATTATTTTTCATTTCTGTATATCTTTCAAAAAACGCTCGGCTGCAGCCATATCTTCGGGAGTGTCTATGCCAATGTTGGCAATGGCTGTCTCCCTCACACTAATGCTATATCCATTCTCCAACCAACGCAACTGTTCGAGCGATTCGCTCAATTCCAACGCTGTTTGAGGCAGCTTCACCAACTCCTTCAGCGTCGCCGTTCGGAAAGCATAAATGCCCACATGCTTGAAATAAGGCTGATGCTCCACCCATTGCTCTGCCTCCACACCGCGCAAATGCGGCAGTGGCTGACGGCTGAAATAAAGGGCGTTCCCTCGTCTGTCGCACACCACCTTCACATTGTTGGCCGAGAACAACTCCTCGCTGCTGCGGATGGCCGTCTTCAGCGTGGCGATGCAAGTGCCTTCGTCGGCAAAACAATCCACCAACGAACGCAACTGATCCGGCTGGACAAAAGGCTCGTCTCCCTGCACATTGATGGCCACATCGTAATTGCCGCCTTGCGCCTCCATACGCTCCACCACCTCTCCGCAACGGTCGGTACCGCTACGATGGTGACTGCCTGTCAGCATCGCCCTTCCACCGAAAGACTCCACCGCTCCGACTATCCGCTCATCGTCGGTAGCCACAACGGCATCCGTCAACTCCGGCATGGCCGACACTCGTTCCCACACCCATTGCACCACCGGCTTCCCTCCCAGCAGAGCCAACGGCTTGCCAGGAAAACGGGTTGACGCATACCGCGCTGGAATTATGACCAAAACCTTCATATCACGAAAACAACGAGTTTATTTCAGCATCAATCATATTATACACCACACCCAAATCCTCATCGTGGGCCACGAAATCAAGCTTCGACAGGTCCACAATGATATATTTCCCCTTGTTATATTTCTCCATCCAGTCCTCATAACGCTTGTTCAGCCCCGTCAGATAGTCCAGCCGGATGCTATTCTCATACTCTCGTCCCCTGGCCTGGATATGGCGTATCAGCGTCGGCACATCGGCACGCAGATATATCAACAAATCGGGCGGCTGCAAAAAAGACGACACCAACTCAAAAGTATGCTGATAGTTGTCAAAATCGCGCGTGTTCATCAACCCCATGGCATGCAGGTTGGGTGTAAAGATATAGGCATCCTCATACAGGGTACGATCCTGTATGATGTTCTTGCTCTCCTTTCGGATGTCAAGCAACTGACGGGTACGGGTATGGAGATAATATATCTGAATGTTGAACGACCATCGGCGCATATCCTCATAAAAACTGTTGATATACGGATTCGTTTCCGTCGACTCATAGATAGGTCTATACCCATAATGGCGTGCCAACAATTTGGTCAGCGTCGTCTTTCCCGAGCCTATATTTCCTGCAATAGCAATATGCATAATACGTCATAATTCGCCTATCCGTTTGGGGGACAAAAGGATAGGCTTAATATTTTATTATTTTATAAATGGCAAATATACAAAAAAAATCCGAGACCGCAGAAGTTTTTCTTAAAAAAGCTCTTGCCGCGCCCCTTTTTCCCTTCCTCTGCTGACTCAATGCCGGCTCACTGGCTTCACTCCACCACCAACCGGCGGCGTTCCGATGTCCTGTCGCGGCAGCTCAGCGTCACCATGTACGTCCCCGACGGCAACGCTCTCACATCCACTCGCTGCGCACTGCCGTCCCTCACTTCGCGCCTCAGCACCTCTCGCCCCTGCATGTCTGTCATCGTCAGCATCCCCGGT
>JAEEGL012389143.1_pt1 | contig 18094 bp, 11 predicted proteins | sample 9134231 | NCBI WGS metagenome assembly JAEEGL01 (sample SAMN16246548, study PRJNA631951) | gut metagenome | biome: gut microbiome; feature: rumen; material: fiber-attached | host: Bos | place: Iran: Karaj | collected 2018-10 | reverse complement strand
TATCTTTGATAAGAGACTATATCAATTACTATAATTACGAACGTCCAATGTATTGCCTTAAATACAAAACCCCACATCAGTATAAAACCGACATGGGGTATTGAGCCTTTTTAAACTGTCTACTTTTCGTTGACTAGTTCATAACTGCGGCTTTTATTTTGCTTTGGTGCTTTCCTAGATTCTTTTTTCTAGTTCCATGCAGATGTAGTGATATATAGGTAAGTGATATTCTTGCACTTTATATGTTTCTATTTCTGGCGCTTTTATGGTAATGGTAGATAAATGAGATAATTCGCTATCATTATTACCAGTTAAAGAAATTGTTTTAAGTCCTAACGCTTTTGCCACTTTTGCGGCATTGACAACATTTTTGGAATTGCCTGATGTTGATAACATCACTAATACATCGTAGGGACTATTTTTAGAATATCCAACAACCTGTTGAGCAAATATGAAGTCTGGATTAACATCGTTGCTAAATGCGGTTAAAAGCCCGCTTTGAGCGGTTAAATCGATGCAAGGAATACCTAATTGTAATCTATTAGAAACTTCTTCATTAAATTCTTTATTAATTTTATTAAGTATTTCTTCATTTATCGGTTTTCTATTAATAAATGTTTTCATTAACTCACCGGTAATATGAGCAGAATCACTGCTAGAACCACCATTACCACAGACAAGGATTTTGCCGTTATTTTTATAGCAGTTTATTAAAATATTAATCGCTAGTTCAATATTGTCTTTTTGACTAATGAGTTCTGGATAACGTTCGTAAAATGTTTTCATATTATCTCCTATCATTATTCCCATAAGTGAAGAATAATCATCTATCTGTTCTTGCAATTTTGAAGGAACAACCCTACAAGCTTCATAGTTATTTTTGATGGAATTATTTTTTACTGATTTTAAAACTTTCTCTTCTAATAAATCTAAGCATCTAGGATATATGCCACCTATAACAACGAGATCTAAATTCAAAATATCTATTAAAATAGATATTGATTCTCCTAATCTCTTGGCCACTTCATCAAATATTTCTGTTGCCACTTTATCACCTAATCTAGCTTCATTAGCGATATCTTTGGTGGTGAGGTTTTGATATTTATTTAGAGTGGTATTTTTGCCTTCAATATATCCCATTGCCCAAAGAGGTATGTTACCACCTGCGACAAATCCTTCAACTGACCCGATTTTGTTATAGCCAATAGGTCCGTTTTCACTTAAGCGAACATGTCCAATTTCGCCCGCCATACCATTTTGTCCAGTATATAGCTTATTGTTCAAAATTAATCCGCTTCCCATACCAGTACCAAAAGTGAGGAAGGCCATATTACTAGAGTTTTTACCTGCGCCGAACTTATATTCCGCTAAAGCGCATGCATCTGCGTCGTTTATCATATAAACATCTGCACGATATTTCTCTTTTAAAATCTCCACGATGGGATAATTATCAAATCCGGGTAGGTGTGGGGGTTTTAATAGTAGTCCTTTATTGATATCTAAAGGTCCTCCTACAATTAGAGAAATAACATCAACCGGATAAGCGTATTTATCGATAAGAGAAAAGATTTGTTCCATCTCTTTTTTTGGATTATCAGGAAAGGAAATAAAAACCTCTTTTTCTATCCTAGAAAAATACCCATCATAAAAGGAATGCGTCACCGCGGTTTTTGTGCCTCCTATTAATATTCCATAAACGCTGATGGGTTTCATAATTATTTAATCCTTAATTCAGTTTCTGAATCAAAGAAATACACCTTTTTCATATTGAGATTGAATGTGAATTTATCACCGCTTTGTATTTTTGATTCAATAGATGTTTTTAGAGTCACCTTTTGTTCATTTAAATATGTATAAATAATTAGCTCGTAGCCGAGTAATTCGGCAAAATCACATAAAGCTTCTATATCATTGCTTGGTTGAGAATTCTCTTTTGTCCCTTTTAAATACATTGCTTCAGGTCTAATCCCTAAATACACATTTTTTCCTTCGTATTCTTTTAATAAAGAAACATGTTCTTTTTCTAACTTGATCTCGATGGGTTTTTCGCCTTCTACGATGAACTTGCCTTTTTCCACTTTACCTTTTAAGAAGTTCATAGCGGGGCTTCCAATAAAGCCACCGACGAACTTATTTGCGGGATTATCATAGACTTCTGAAGGGGTACCGATTTGTTGAATATAGCCATCTTTCATAATAACGATACGATTGGCCATGGTCATAGCTTCGGTTTGGTCATGAGTCACGTAAATAGTGGTGGCCCCCACTCTCTTATGAATCTTAGAAATTTCACTTCTTGTCTGGACGCGAAGTTTAGCGTCTAAGTTAGATAATGGTTCATCCATTAAGAAAACTTTAGGTTTTCTAACAATTGCCCTTCCTAATGCTACACGTTGTCTTTGGCCACCGGATAAGGCAGCGGGTTTTCTAAATAAATATCTCAATAAGTCTAGCGATTCAGCGGCTTTAAATACTTCAACATCGATTTCTCTTTTGCTTAGATGTCTTAAGACATTTAAAGGCACATCATTATTTTGCAAATAGTTGAGTTGTTCACCAAGAATTTTGATTTGATTTTGATTTCTTTCAATGTCGTTTTTTGTTAACGAAATAGCGAACTCAAGATCCTCAAAGTTTTCCTGATATTTAGCTAAATGTTTTTCATCAAACGAACTAGTATCTTTGCTCTTTTCAACTTCAAATTCGTTTTGATATTTGCCTAATAGTTTTTCAGATTGTGTAGTATCTTTATTAAGTTTAGCAATCTGTTTTTCTAACACTTTGATGTTATATTCATCTCTACCGGTTTTTTGCACTAGTTGTTTTTCAATTTGTTCTTCCAAATCAAAGATTTGATGATAGAGGTTTGTTCTTTGATCCATTAGTTCATCATCGTGTTTCTTCTTTAATTTTCTATTTATAACGGCAACTTGTTTAAAAAGATTATCAAGATTATCTTTTAATGGTTTAACGGATTCATTTTCTTCATATAGTGGTCTAGGTATTTTTCTGAGCTTTAAGGCAAAAGCCATATTGTCATATACCGACATATGTGGGTATAAAGCATAGCTTTGGAACACCATTGCAACATTTCTGTCTTTCGGTGCCACGTTATTCACTAATACTCCATCGATATATAATTCACCTGAAGTGATGTCTTCTAGACCTGCGACCATTCTAAGAGTTGTAGACTTGCCACATCCAGAGGGACCGACAAAAACGATAAATTCTTTATCGGCTACTTCTAAATTAAAATCAAAAACAGCTTGAACCTTATTTGGATAAATCTTATTAAGGCCTTTAAAAGATAATGTTGCCATATAAAAAACCTTCTTTACATATAAGATATATGAAGTATTAAGAAAAATAAATCACTTAACTTAGGCTAGTAATAGGTACCACTTTAAAAAAGTGGGGAATAAACATGATTGTAAGTTTTTTGAAATTTTATTGTTTTTTTAATTTAATTAAACATTTCTTTACGATGTTGCTAAAATATAAGTGTTTAATATTAAAAAATGGTATAAATCTATGAAAATCAAACATTTTATTTTTTCTACGATTGGAGTTTTGTTCCTTTCTTTTACTGTAGCAGCCTCTTTATCATCTCGTGATTTTGATGTTGTAAGAGCAGATGCTCCCGTTGATGTTGGCGCGGTTCATTTGTCTTTAAATACAGGTGGAGCTGAAATATCAACAAGCAGCGCAATTCATATGATTTCTGATGTTACAAATGGCTTTCCTGTGAGTGGTTGGGACAATTATTTAACTTCCACTGAAGCTAATTCACTCACTTTAAATGGCACTGATGTCCATAATGGCGCGAGTGGAACTAATCCAGTGAGACTCAAAAAAATTGATGCTAAGAAATACTATTTAGCTTTAGCCGATAGTGGATTAGGAACAAGAAACGAAGGCGACACAATTGTCATAAAAGGAAATTGGACTGGCACCGTGGCTTCTACCACATATACCTTATTAATCAAAGATTTTAGTGCTACATGGAATGGTTCGAAATGGGTTCAAAACTTTGTTGTTCCTGAATTAGAACCATACGATAGGATATCTTTAAAAGACTTATCTCTCGATGATTTTAACTTCACAACAATGAACACTGAAGGAGGCACAAATAACTACAACTCCTTCACAGCGAGTGCGAATAATACACACAACAATTTTGCGTTTGAATTCTTCTATGAAATAAACCAAAAAATTGATGCAAATTTAGATATTCGTATTGGTGGAGATCAAGCTTGGGATGCTTCTAGCCATTTCTACCAACTCTCTATTAATAATAGTTGGGGAACAAACGGATTAGCATTTTTCTTTGAAAAAGCCGCCGGTTCCACTATCCATAGTGCGTCAGAAATCAATTGTGGTTTCTCAATAAACACAAGATACAAAATGGAAATCGGATTGATTACCGTTAAAGATACAACCTCAAATGAGATGTATTTCTATCTCAAAAATAACGATGCCTTTCTTTTCCAAGAAGTCTTCTCCGCTCAAACATTAGCACACACCAATAGAATTAGTTTCTCATATGTCAAAACCAACATTTTTATTGGCAATACTTTAGAACAAAAAGAAAACACTGATTCTTTGACTTTTAAAAGAAGTGATGGTGCTAATGGTGTTTATTTAAACGGACCAGAGAACGATATTCCTCTTAACAAAAGAATGTCGCCCGCTACTAAATATAATTTATATAGAAATAATGAACTTCTATTTAATTTCCCAATTAATGGCACTGGACCATTAATGAAAAAAGATGCTGATGAGTATTATCTTTCTTTCTCAGAGAACAATATTCAAGTTAATGAAGGTGATATTATTTCTGTCGGCGGTGAATTCCATGTCTATTCTAGTGGTAAGACCTACACTTTAGCGGTTATCCCATTCTGCTTTCAACGTGTTGAAAATCAATTTGTAGAAATTGGAACCTTAGATAATTATTTGAGTGATGAAATCACTAACTACGTTGATTTTAATGATTACGATGATGATAAGATCCCTACTCTTAATGGTTTAATTTCCACAACTAAAGCAAATATTCAAAGCGAAAATACTGTTAAAGAGAAGTGGCAAGCTTTTGAAGAAGGAAAAGATGCAATTGACGGAGTTCCTGCAAACGAAGAGAAACTTGCTAAAGCGAAAGAACAAGCCATAGAAGAACTTGAAACATATGATGATGAGTTCTTATATGAAGAAGCAGAATTAGTTATCGTCAGAAACTATATTGATGCTGGTAAAGCCGCTATTAATACCGCGATTACTATCAAACAAGTTAAAACCGCTTTAAATAACGCAATTGATCAAATTAAAACTTTGACAACGAGACAAGAACATATTGAATCGAGAATTTTAAATGGAGAATCTGGATTTGAAGAATATTTAGAAAGTAGAGAAGTTGTTACTACAACTGACTTATGTGCGACCGGTGATTTAACATTCTACGCAAAAGGCTCCAGCGAGGAATCTTATTGGACACAATTTGGTCCTAATAGCATTTATGGTCGCTTTGCGACAGCAAATGACAATCAAAACGGAAACGTATCTTTCCAATTTAAATATGAAAGTACAAATCCTTCTTCTAGACAATACGAAGCTCAAATCTTTATAAGATTAAGAGGCAACGATTCTGATAACTATCAATTTAGAATTGCCACTAACGTAGAAGAACATTTGGGTGTGTCATTAGGCAAATTAGTTAATAACACGTACGAAGGCGTAAAAGGCGCACAATTTAGTTTTGATTCAAATACTGAATATACAATTGAAGTTGGCGCAATTGATCTATTAGATTACGATAGAGTCTACTTATTTATTAAGATTGATGGCAGCATCAAGGTCGCTGATATTGTTGATCCCATTAGTGTGCCAACCGCACCAACAATATTGATCCAAGATAGCTATACCAAACAAGATAGTGAAGAAACAGTCACTATGAAACCAGTTGAAACTGGCACTACAAAAGCAGACAACGCTTTAAGAGTTGGAAGATTAGTAGTGGACCCTTCTTCTAATAATGAAAGTCTTGTTGCTACATTGCATAAGAATTCCATTCCAGAATCCACAAACCTATATCCAATTGAACAAAACGCATTTAAATATAACGATAACGAACTAGCTGATTACCATGTCGGTGCAAAAGTTAGGAAAGTAAGTGCAAGCCAATACCTTATTACAACGGTTGATTTAACTATTAGCGATGGAGATACAATCCAAGTTAATGGTTGCTTTGCTTATTTCAATGAAGACACAAAGGTAAAAACCGTAGTCAAATTATCAGATACAACATTTACATATCATGCTAGCACCAATAGTTGGAGTCAATCCGAGCCATCATTAGAAGATGCAAAGATTGACGCAATTGCATATCTCAATAGTTACGCTGTTTTAGAGGACTATTCAGAAACAAATAGGGCAAAAGTTGAAAGCATTATTTCTAGTTATGAATCACAAATTAATAGCGCTACCACAGTGGAACAAGTCTATCAATTGGTGGATGCTGCTATCGCGGCGATTGATGCTGTCCCAACAATACTTGGAGAATACAAAAACGCTGCAAAAACCTCATTAAATAACTACAAATCCCCATCAATTTATCGTCAAGCAGAGCAAAATGAGCTCAATAAAATTTTGACTAAGGCTTTCCAACAAATTGATGCTTGCGGTGATAAAGAGTCAGTTGATTACATTGTTTTAAATACCAAAAACGCCATCGACCAATTAAAGACTGATGCCGAATACTACACAGAGGAATTACAATCCAAACAAAGATCTGCGAAAGCGGAAATTGAAGCCTTTATTGGTAAAGTGGAACTAAATCGTTATAGCGAAGAAAATGCTGCTTTGATTCAACAATTAGCGATTAAGGCTAGAAAAGATGTCGATGCCGCTACCACTATTGAAGAAGTGGATAAGATTGTTTCTGAATTTAAAGATGCCGTAAAGAATGTATCGACTTCAGATGGTTCAATATTTAATGGTGAAAAATACACCAAGAAGAAAGGCTGTGGAGGAGAGATTATTTCTATGGCAGTAGCTATTCCTGTTATTTCTTTAGCGGCTTTAACAATTCTTATTTGTATTAGAAAAAGAAAATCTTATTTAAATAAATAAAGGAGATATTTATGAAAAGATTATTAATTTTAAGTGCTGTCACATTATGTATGGCCTCTCTTACCGGATGTAATAAAGGCAATAAAGTTGATAACACCAAGGCGCAATTAAAAATTGCTACATTCGATGGTGGTGTTGGCGACCAATGGTTAAAGAACGCCGCGGAAGAATTCACCAAATTAAACGCAGAGAGAACCGATTTTAAAGAAGGCAAAAAGGGTGTTCAAATTCATGTCTTCACCAACCGTGGATGTAGCGGTACTCAATTAGAATCTTCTGATCTAACCGAAGACATTTATTTCACTGAAAACGTCGACTACTACAAACTCACCAACTTAGGCAAGTTAGAAGATATTACCGATATCTTAACAACTCCTAACGCTGATGATGGCAATCGTACAATTTTGAGTAAAATTGATACAAACCTTGTTAATTTTATGAATCGTGATGGCAAGTATTATGCCGTTCCTTTCTACGATTGTTTCTATGGTCTTGTCTATGACAAGGATTTATTTAATAAATATTCCTTCTATATGAAAAATGATGGAACATTCACTAATAATAAGAGTGAATTTGGTACTGGTCCAAATGGTGTTGCGGGCGACTGGGATGATGGTCTCCCAAGAACATACGATGAGTTCTACTCCATGATGGAACAAATGGTTGGTACCAATAAGGTTGTTCCTTTCACATATTCTTCAGGCATTTCCACATATTACACTTCTAGAGCATTAACTTCTTATTGGAGTGATTTTGAGGGATATGAACAAACCAACTTAAACTATACATTTGATGGTTTAGCTCAAAATATTGTCGACACCATTGATGGTGATGGTAACTACACCACCAAGAGTGTGCAAATCTCTAAAAATAATGGCTATGAGTTAAGAGGACAAGCCGGCATTTATAATGCATTAAAATTTGCGAGAAAAATTACTTCTCAATCACAAAACTACATTGCATTTGATTCCAACCTCGATGTTCAAAATGCCTTTGTTAATAAAAAACATGAATCCGGCACCAAGGCGAAAGCCATTGCTATGATGTTTGAAGGAACTTGGTGGGAAAACGAAGCCGCCTCTGCTTTTGAGGAAGCGAGAAGTTATTATTCTGAAACAAGCTTCAATTATGGCTTCATGCCAATTCCAAAAGCGGACATGAGCAAACTCGGTGATGCCACATATATGAATCTTAATGATTCATTTGGTTTCATCTCTGCCAATTCAGAAAATAAGAAGTTAGCTAAAGAATTCTTTGCGTTTTTACATAGCGATGAACAAATGATTAAATTCACAAAAACAACCAACATGACCAGAGGTCTTCAATATAACTTCTCTGAAAGTGACTTTGAATCAATTACTAGCTATGCTAGAGACTTAGTTTCTATTAAAAATAGTGAACATGCAAAAGTTGTTTATCCATATTCAAGTTTAGACTTTGTTATTAATAACAGTGCGGAATTCTCCACTAAATCTTGGCCATGGAAAACCAATAGTTACACCGATAACCCAATTATTAAATTTATCGATGATAAATCTCTTACTGCAAAAACATATTTCGAAGACCACCTCGCTGCTTTAAGCCAAAGTGCGTGGAACTTGATTATTAGCTAATTAAACATGACTGCTAAAAGAAGATTTCGTAATGTAAATGGAAGTAATTCATTTGCCAAAAACAAAGGCGATCTTCTTTTCTATTGTTTAGTTTTACTAATTCCTTTAACCCAAATTGCTATTTTCTATTTTGGCGTTAATTTCCAAAGCATATTGATGTCTTTCCAGACATATAGCACAGTTAACAACGTTTTCTCTTGGAATCCACAAGTTAACTTCAATCAATTCATCAATGAAGTGAAGTCTCTAAACTTCTGGATAATGATGAGAGATTCAGTGTTTGTTTGGTTATGTACTCAACTGGCAGGAACTGTCTTAGCCTTGTTCTTTTCTTACTATATTTATAAAAAGAGAACCCTCGCTAAATTCTTCAAATTTGTACTTTTCCTACCATCTATTATTCCCGCTTTGCTGTTAGTCTTTATTTTTAGATTCTTTTTGAATTCTGCAATCCCTGCATTCTTTATTAAAGATGGAGTTTTACCACCAGGATTATTGACTAATTCAAAGACCTATTTCTGGATTATTACTGCATTTACTGTGTGGATTAGTTTTGGCGCACAAGTTTTAGTATATTCTGGTGCAATGGATCAAATTCCTAATGAAATTCTTGAAGCCGGTAAACTCGATGGCACCAACTCATTTACAGAATTTACGAGAATTGTCATTCCTTATATTATTCCTACAGTATCAACATTTGTGATTGTGGGTGTTGCTACCATATTCACTAATCAAAACAACTTGTATTCATTCTTTGGTGATAACTTAATTGGTACGGATAAGACCATTGGTTATTATCTCTATTATCTAGTTTCATCTTCCGGTTCTGGTATGTCGAAGTATTGTTATGCCTCATTCTTGGGTCTTATTTCAACCTGCGTAGCGGTTCCTTTAACATTCATTGTCCGTAGATTGTTAAATAAGGTGGGTGATAAATGATGAAGAAAAATCCTCTTATCTCCCCACGACTTAAAGAAAAACCATCAATTTTAACAATTGTTATTTTTGCTATTTTAATTATTTATCTTATTTCATTACTCATCCCCATTGGCTGGGCGATGTATTCCGCATTTAATGACAAGATAGCCTACCGTGTTTTCTATCAAAATGGCGGCAAATTCCCCACAAAATTGACTTTTGATAACTTTTATGTGGCCTTCACGAAATTCCAATTTAAGGCTGTTGGTGGCAATACTTACAATTTCTTAGAAATGATTGGCCACTCATTAAGATACACATTTGAATCAGCCTTTATTTACACATTAACACCATGTTTAGTGGCGTACTGTGCTGCTAGATTTAATTTCAAATTCTCCAAGGTTATTTATGCCTTTGTTATCATCGCCTTATCCTTACCTATTGTTGGTGCGATGCCCTCCGAAATTAGAATGTTAAAACTATTAGGTGTCTATAACGAATTTATCGGTATGGTGATATTGAGAATGAATTTCTTATCTATTAACTTCTTAATTTTCTATGCTCAGTTCCAGATGATTCCTAAAACTTATTCGGAAGCCGCGAAAGTCGATGGCGCTTCTAACTTCAGAATTATGACCACAGTTATTTTCCCGCAGGCGATTCCCACAATGATAACCATATTCCTCTTATCATTTATCAACTTCTGGAATGACTATCAAATTCCACGTGTCTATATGCCAAAATATCCAACACTAGCCGAAGGCTTGTGGACATTCGCCACCGATGGTGCGCCGGCGATTAACCCAGTCCCTGTCAAATTAGCGGGCATTATTGGTTTAACATTACCGATCGTTATTGGTTTCGCTTTATTAAATAAATATTTACGTCTCAACGTTGCTACAGGAGGTATTAAAGGATAATGAAAGCTAAATTATTTCTTTCTTCTATCTTGTTCACATTAATGCTGTCACCTTTGGCATCTAATAGTTCTCTTGGCGCGCAAGTTCTCGCCACTGATGAAAACTATATCGTTCATATTGGTGATTCTATTGCTGTTCCAAATAGAACACTTATTCATAACGGAGAAAGCAAAGAAGTTTCTGGACAAATCATCTTCCCCGATGGAAGTAGTAAAAGTGGTAGAAGCTTTATCGTCGTAACTCCTGGCGCGTATGAAGTTATTTATCGCGCTTATTTCGGTGTGGAGGAAGAAAAACAAACTATCACCTATACCTGTAAACGTGAATCGGGCGACTTCTTCACATCTTCAAATTCGAAAAATCCCGCTACTAGCGGTGAATATACATATAACAGCGCTCTAAATAGCATTCAAGGTGCTGTTTTGAAACTACAATCTCAACAAGTGTTTACCTTAAACGAAGTACTAGACTTTAATACTTTTGATGCAACCATACCTTTCTTTGAATTTATCGTTGATACACCTAAACAAGGAGAATCAAATTTAGAAACTTTAACCATCCGTTTAACGGATGTTGAAGATAGCACAAACTATGTCGATATTACCGCGACAGATAGTGGACCAATCGATGATGCTGGTACGGGCTGTTATATCCTTGCTGGTGCACACAATCAATTTAAAAGCGGATATGAAAGATGGGGCGATAGCTATCGAGTCCATATTAATAAATATGGTACGAACGTGAAATCATCGTTTAGAGCCTTACCTAAAGATAATCCAGCGAAATCTGTGAAATTATATTTTGATTATGCGAACAGAAGACTTGATGTCTTCCCTACTTATGGTGCGGAAAACAAGGATAAAATCACTGATTTAGATGATGAAACTTTATATGGTTCTTCCACTTGGGATGGTTTTAAAACTGGTAAAGCTAGACTATCTGTTTTTGCATCTAGTTTAGCTGCCGAATCAGCAAGAATAGTGGTTTCTCGAGCAGGAAGTGTCGATTTATCACAACTGGTGTTTGAAGATCATGTCGCCCCGACGATTAACGTCAATTATGCTGGACAAAATCCAAGTATGTTACCTAACGCTACTTTGAATAGACCATATCCAATTTATTCCGCGACAGTAACGGATAATTATGATGTGGGCCTACCTTATAGTGTGTCTGTCACATATAACGACACCGCACATGGGAAAGAAAAAGATGTTTCCATCGTTGATGGCACATTTACACCAAAACAAGTTGGTGTTTATAACATAAAATATAGAGCTAGAGATTTTTATAACAACGTTGGCACTAAGAATATTAGTATCAACGCGGTTAATGATAGTCAAACAATGTCTATCAGCGTGTCTATGACACCTACAACACAAGAAGCCTATTCAACATTTATTTTACCCACTGTTAATGATGTAGTTGTGACTGGTGGTGCAGGTAAACCCAAAATTGTCCGTAAAGTCTTAGACTTTAATGGGAACGAAATGCCAGTTTCTGGAGATGCATTTATGCCTACAGAAATAGGAACATATTTCGTTTACTATAATGCGATTGATTATATCGGTAACATCGCAACTGCAAAGATAACCCTTACGGCACTACCAACATCAAAACCAGTCTTTGTGGGTAATCCTGTTTTACCAAGAATATTAATTAAAGGACACACGTATACATTACCGAGCAACAAAGCTGTGGAAACAGTGAACGATAAATCGGTTTTATTAGACACTGATGTCTATGTTAATGGTGCAGCCATTTCTAACCGCACATTTGTGGCCTCGGATACTTGTGTAGTGAAATATAAAATTACTGGCACAACTGGAACAAGCGAGACTGACCCAGTCAATATTCCTGTTATTGATGGTAACAATTCGCAAAATCAAGCTGCCTATTTCTATGGAGAAAATATTAATTCTGTAGAAGAAAATAAAGGAGTTGTTCTTTCTACATCCATGAGTGCGAATTCTTTATTTGCGGGCGTTTTACCTTATGACAACCTTTATTTATCATTTGTGAAAGATAACGCTGCTGCGAACTTTGAATATTTATTATTCAAGTTCTCAGAAATAGATAATCCAAATATCTCTTTAACCTTTAAAGTTAGATTCTCTAGTGATGATGCCTTTATCTCCCTTTTAAGCGGTGGACCAGAACACAATCTAGCTTTTGAAACAAGAGATGGAATAAATGTTTATTCATTTAATTTCGCTAACGCAACTAGAGTGTTAACCGATCTCAACTATAAGACACTAGCGAAAGTGAAAATAGATGATAATGGTAAGCCATTTAACGGGTTTACCGAGGGATTATATTTAGATATTTCCTTTAACGGAGTATATGGTTCCTCTTCATTAAAGATGTTAGAACTTGGTAACCAATTATTTGGTACGAATTATTTTGATGCTCCACCAGTTGTTTTATTTAAAGAAAGAATGATTAATGAACAAGACATCGATACAGAAGCAAAGATTCCTGTCGTGGATGTCTATGATATTTTAGGTGAAGCCACCGCTACTGTTTCTGTTAAAGCACCGGACGGATCTTATAAGATACGTGATTTGGATGCTACTCAAAAACATACATTTATTCTTGATTCCTTTGGTGGATATAACGTCTTTTATAACGCTAGAGATAATCACAATAACGAAGAGACATATACTCGTAAGATTACTGTTTATGATAATGTTGCTCCGACATTGACAGTGAACAACAAACTAAAGAGTACCTATAGTGTTAACGCTAAGATCAAGATTCCAGAATACACTGTCAGTGATAATTCTGATTCGTATACCTTAAATGTGTTTGTCATATTACCGAACGATGAAGAAAGAATCTTATTGAAAGATGTTAATGGACAAGTTACTTCTTATTTGAGTAAAGATAGCGAGATTTATAATGCTTCCTTTAAGGTTGATGATCGCACATTTAAAGCTGAACTAGTTGGCATCTATCGACTTCGCTTTGTGGCGTTTGATGATGCTTATAATAATGCAGTAGAGGAGATCACCTTTGAGGTGAAATAGGAGGAGACAAAGATGAAAAAGAGTTTTATTAATATCATCAGCGTGTTCTTAATCAGCGTCTGTTTGGTTGGGTGTAAAAAAAGCGATAAAAAGTCTTCTTCTTTAGTTCCTGATATTATCACTGATAAATATATCGTCAAAGATTCACATACTGAATACAGTATTGTTTTACCTAAAGAACCCAAATCCAAAGAAGTTAGCGCGGCTAATGAACTGGCCCATTATCTTAAAGAAGCTAGTGGCGCTAGATTTGTGGTTGTTCCTGATAATGAAGTGGTGAAGAGTTCAAAATATATTTCCTTAGGAAATACTTCTTTATTCCAAGAACAATTTGCTTCATACTCATTCGATCAATTAAACAACAAGATATCTTCCTATTTCATCACCACTAAAGATGAGAATATTTATATTTATTCCAATCCTAATGAAAGAGGCGAAGCTATTACCTATGGTGTTTATGATTTACTTCATGAACTGGTGGGATTCGAATACTACGCTAGCGATGAGATATTTTATGAAAACGCTTCGACCATTAACCTAAGAGGTTATAGAGATTTCTTTATTGAACCATCATTTGATGGTAGGGCGATTGGCAATTACTATTTGATGTATCATCAAGATGCCTGTGATAGTTTAAGAATCACCAACATCTATCGTGGCACAGAATGGGCTAGTGAGCTTTATGGACATAGTCAAATAAAATCCTATGTAAGACCAAATGATTTATATGATGGTGTGAGAACGAACTTAGAAGCACATCCAGAATGGTTCACTAACAAAGCGGCAACTGAATATGACACGACAAACAATCAACTTTGTTGGTCCGCTGGCGAATCTCTTGAAAACTATGTTGCCGAAAAATTTGAACACTACTTTGAACAATATCCAGATGCGACATATTTCATGTTTGGACAAGAAGATAACTCAAATCACTTCTGCCACTGCGAAAAGTGCGAAAGAGCGATGCAAGAACACGCGGTGAATTACGCTGGTTTACAAATTGAATTCATGAATCACGTTATCGCTAAGACAGAAGCGTGGTTACAACAACATCAACCTGGTCGACAAGTTAGATATGTCGTTTTTGCCTATTATGCAACCAAAACGGCGCCTGCGATTCAAAAAGGCGATAAATGGGTTCCGGCAAACGATCAAGTTATTCCCAACGAAAAACTCTATATTTTCTATGCTCCAATTACTTGTAATTTTGCTTTCCCGTTAGATAACAATCACTTCAATTCCGATACCTACTTGCAATTACAACAATGGAACGAAGTTGCGGGTGGTCATGTCATTATCTATTTGTATGATGTGAACTTTAGATATTATTTCTCTAATTTCTATAATTTTGGAACGGTCAAATCTATGTATCAAACATGTCGAGATTTAGGTGTTACTTATATGTACACCCAAGGAGCGACCGACACAGTCACCGGATGTTTCAATGACATGCGTGAATATGTTGAAAGCAAATTGATGTGGAATGTTGAACAAAGTTATGAAGAATTAGCGAAAGACTTTATCGATCATTATTACTATGAAGCCGCACCTCAAATGTATGAATACTATCAAACTATAAGAGATAGATTAACGGAATATCACGCTTCTAAAGGTGATGGTGGAAGTATTTACACCAATATCGTTAATACAGATATTTATCCATATTCGGTAATTAGATATTTCAAGAACTTGTTTAAAGAAGCGATGGCTAATATTAGCCAATATCAACAATCAAACCCAGAATTCTATAACACATTAAAGGGAAGAATAATGAAAGAATATCTTTCCGTTATCTATCTCAACATGACATTAGCGAAAGCTCAAGTCACTGAAGAAGAAAAGATAGAAATGAAAGAAATCTTCTCTTATTACACAGCCTATTTTGAAATCACCAAGACAAGTGAAGGTGGTTCCTTAATTGATATTGACACACTTTTCGCATAAGGAGGGGTTTATGAAAAAGTTATTTTTATCATTATTATTAATCCCTTTCTTATTAGGGGGATGTAAAAAGAACGCCGCTCCATCAATACAATATATTCAAGTGAATGTTACTGAATTAACTTTGATGGAAGATGACACTTATCAAATTGAAACTACCGTTATTAAACAAGGCACAATCGTTTTCTATTCCAGTGCAAACGATAGTGTAGCTTCTGTCAGTGATGAGGGATTAATCACTGCGATTAAGGAAGGAGAAACCGTAATAACGGTGAGAGGTGGCAAGGATTCATATAATATCTTTGTGACTGTCAATCCTTTCCAGGCTCATGACTCTTTACAAATTGTCATGGAAAAAGAATCCTACACCTTAGCGGTAAATGATGAATATCTCTTACCGATTCAAGTGAAAAAAGGTAATGAAGTAATTAATGATGCTACCTTAGATTTCACAATTGAAAAACCTAGTGTTATTTCCATTAATGGTTTAAAGGTTACCGCATTAAGTGCAGGTACCACTAAATGCGTGGTTACGGCTTCTTATCAAGAAGAAGTGGTTAGTAAAGGATTTAGTATTACTGTATACTAATCTTCATGAGCAAGATTACATTTAAAAACTTCTCAATATATTACAAACAGAAAAAGGAAATCGTCGTCGCTGTGGATGATGTTTCCTTTTCTTTTCATGAACAAAAGATCAATGTTTTAATTGGATATTCGGGATGTGGTAAAACATCAATTTTAAACGCGATAAGCGGTAGAATCCTTTATGATGGGGAATTATTCTTTAATGAAAAAAACGCTAATGATATCGCTGTGCAAAATAGAGATATATCTTATGTGAGCCAAGATTTTGTCTTATATCCTCATATGACTGTCTATGATAATGTTGCCTATCCATTAAAAGCCTTAAAATATCCTCGTGAAGAGATAGATTATCGAGTCAGAGAAATATGTGAAGAAGTGGATATATCGTTTTTACTAACTAGAAGACCGAAATATTTATCCATTGGTCAACAACAACGTGTCGCGATTGCGCGAGCGTTTGCCAAAAAACCAGACATTATCTTATTAGATGAGCCATTATCAAATCTTGATAAAGAAACATCAGAAGATATTAGAAGATTAATTAAAGAACTTGTTAAAGAAAACAAGAGTACTTGTATATATGTATCTCATAACATCAATGATGCGCTTAATTTAGCGGATTCTATTTTTGTAATGGATAAAGGAAAGATAATTGGAGAATTTACCCCTAAAGAGTTTTTAAAATCTAAAAATCCAATTATTGAATCATTGAAAGTGGATTTACCTTATGAAAAGGAAAGCTAGTCAATTTGATTATCAAAGAGCATCTCTTCCTAGAACCAGACGAGTGCAGTTTTTAGACTGCTTTAAGATGAATTATCGACTCATCCTAAAATGTGGATTGATGCTTTTATTATTCTTTACACCAATGGTTCTCTTTTCCATATTCGCGGATCTTTTTTATGTATCATTGATGAGCCAATCTACAGAGGAAATCGCTCAGACTCAACTACTATATAACTATTTGTTAAATGTAGGTCTCATCCTTTGTTCAATGGTGGCACTCATCGGCATCACTGGAGTCATCTATGTTTTAAGAAATTTTATATGGGGCGAAGGTATTTATTTCAAAAATGACTTTGCCTTAGGAATTAAGCAAAATTACGGCAAAAATGTCATATTTGCGGGGATTTTTAGTATTTTTTATGCATTATCTTATTTTATTTATTCTCTATTTCCAGATGCGATAGTCTCTCTTTTACCGATAGTGATGTCGGCGTTGATTTTTCTTCCAATTTTCTTTTGGATTATTTTATTAAACAACCTATATAACTCTAAGTGGACAGGATTATTGAGAAATGGACTATATTTCTATATCAAGACAATCGGATGGTCATTATTAGGCACACTTATGCCTTTATCTCTTCTTGGATTATTATTTATTCCATCGGAGCTTATTTGGATTAAGTACATTGTTTTAATTGCTTTCATTGTTTTCGCTTTCCCAATCATTTTATTGATCATGGTTTTATATTCCACATCGGTGTTTGATAGAGCAATCAATAAAGACAACTATCCTGATTACTATTTGCGTGGTTTAAACCACGACTAAATAAAATATTTATATTTATTTCAAAAATTCGTTAGTTTAAAAAAAGATATTATTAAATTAATAATTGATATTGTATAATGACTCTGTATTTATACTCGGAGGAGATAATATGAAATTTAAAAAAATTTTTCCTATCGTTATTTGCTTTGCTTTATTAGTTGGTGCTGGTGCAGCATTCGCGTTTAACGGTGTTAGATCTAAGCAAGCTGGTAAAGTTAATGCAGACACAGACGTTGGTGAAATTGAAATTGCTGAAGTTCGTAACGCAATTAGCACCTCTTCAGCTATTTATCTTCTTCCAACCGCAGATTATGGTCTTCCTGATAGTTGGGATAATCATTATGTCGCCGTTGGAGAAGAAGATGGCATCTTTATTAACGGTGTAAAACAGAATGGTGCACAATTAGTCTA
>JAEEGL011416182.1_pt1 | contig 18094 bp, 13 predicted proteins | sample 9134231 | NCBI WGS metagenome assembly JAEEGL01 (sample SAMN16246548, study PRJNA631951) | gut metagenome | biome: gut microbiome; feature: rumen; material: fiber-attached | host: Bos | place: Iran: Karaj | collected 2018-10 | reverse complement strand
CTTATCTACAGAGGCGAGCGTATAATCAACTGGTGCCCCAAGTGCCGCACCTCGCTTTCCGACGCAGAAGTTACCTATGAGGATCAGGCAGGCCATTTCTGGCACCTCCGCTATAAGATAAAGGACAGCGACGGATATCTTGAGCTTGCTACGACACGTCCCGAGACTCTCCTCGGCGATACGGCAGTTGCAGTAAATCCAAAGGACGAGCGCTATAAGGATCTTGTCGGCAAGACAGTTATCCTGCCTATCGTTCACCGCGAGATACCTATAGTTGCTGATGATTACGTAGAAATGGACTTCGGTACAGGCGTAGTTAAGATCACTCCTGCTCACGACCCCAACGACTTTGAAGTAGGTCTTCGTCACAAGCTGCCCGTTATCAACGTAATGAACGATGACGCTACAATAAATGACGATTATCCCGCATATGCCGGTATGGACCGCTATGAGGCAAGAAAGAAGATAGTTGAGGACCTCGAAAAGGAAGGCGCTCTTGTTAAGATAGAGGAGTACAGCCATAACGTAGGTACCTGCTACCGCTGCGGAACTACAGTTGAGCCAAAGGTATCAACTCAGTGGTTCGTTAAGATGAAGCCTCTCGCTGAGCCTGCTATCAAGGCTGTAAAGAACGGCGATACAAAGTTCGTTCCCGAGCGTTTTGACAAGATATACTTCCACTGGCTTGAAAACATCAAGGACTGGTGTATCTCCCGTCAGATATGGTGGGGTCATCAGATACCTGCATTCTACTGCGACGAGTGCGGCGAAATGGTTGTAACAAAGGAGAGCAGCGCGGTTTGTCCCAAGTGCGGAAAGCCCATGAGACAGGACCCCGATACCCTTGATACATGGTTCAGCTCGGCACTCTGGCCTTTCTCGACACTGGGCTGGCCTGAGAATACTGAGGACCTTAAGTACTTCTATCCCACAAATACTCTCGTAACAGGCTATGATATCATCTTCTTCTGGGTTATCAGAATGATGTTCAGCGGTCTTGAGAATATGGGCAAGGTTCCTTTTGATACAGTTCTTATCCACGGACTTGTACGCGACTCTCAGGGACGCAAGATGTCCAAGTCTCTCGGAAACGGTATAGACCCTCTTGAAGTTATCAACGAGTACGGCGCTGACGCTCTCCGATTCATGCTTGCTACAGGCAACTCTCCCGGAAACGATATGCGTTATATCGACGACAAGGTAAAGGCTGCACGTAACTTTGCAAACAAGCTCTGGAACGCTTCACGCTTCATTATGATGAACCTTCCCGAGGACTTCGAGTTCAGCGGACTTCCAGCAGAGCTTGAACTGGAGGACAAGTGGCTCGTAAACAAGTTCAATCAGCTTGCCAAGGAAGTTGGCGAGAACCTCGACAAGTACGAGCTTGGCGTTGCTTCACAGAAGATATACGACTTCATATGGGACGTATTCTGCGACTGGTACATCGAGCTCACAAAGCCGCGTATACAGGCAGGCGGTGAGACAATGGCAAAGGCTCAGGCTGTTCTTGTATGGGCTATGCAGGGCATGCTGAAGCTTCTCCACCCGTTCATGCCGTTCATTACCGAGGAGATATGGCAGGTACTCACTAACGAAAAGTCAATGATAATTCTTGAGACCTATCCGACATATGATGCTTCTATAGACTTTACTGCCGAGGAAAAGGCATTTGAAAAGATAATCTCGGCTATCAAGGCTGTAAGAAATACACGTACGGAAATGAACGTACCTCCGTCAGTAAAGGCTAAGCTCTTCATTGAGACCGCAGACAAGGAGCTTTTCAGATCCTGTGCTGTATTCTTTGAGAAGCTTGCTTCTGCTTCCGCTGTTGAAACGGGCGACAAGTTCGATATTCCCGATTCGGCTAACGCTGTTACCGATTCCGCTCGTATCTTCATTCCTATGGACGAGCTTGTTGACAAGGAAAAGGAAACAGCACGTCTTGAAAAGGAAAAGGAAAAGGTTCAGAAGGACATAGACTTCCTCAGCGGAAAGCTCAATAATCAGGGCTTTATTGCAAAGGCTCCCGCTCAGCTCATTGACGCCGAAAAGGCAAAGCTGGCCAAGGCTGAGGAGAAAATGGCAAAGATCGAACAGGCTATAGCCGCTTTCAGAAAATAAGGTCTGAAAAAAGCCTTTCTGTAATAGGACTGAAATGAGTCCGGATACAACGCAGAACCATTGATTATTGAAGAAATAGTTTTCAGATTCTCTGCTATGCACAAAAATCAAAGCTGTTCATTGTGAGTGTTTTACAATGAACAGCTTTTTGTATCAACAGTAAAGCAGCACTTCCGCTTAAACGGAAGTGCTGCTTTTATTTTATTTGAAAGGAGTATAAAAATGAAGCATTCTGCGGGAGATCATTCCTCTGCGGGAGCCTTCTCGTCGTCATCATCTTCGACTTCTTCGTCGTCAGAGCTGTTCTTCCTGGACTTCTTTTCGCCCTTTTCTTCGTTCTTGTCTGTTTTCTTTGAAGGCTCTGCTTCGTCAAGAACAAGCTTTACTGTCTTTTCTTCATCGCCGTTTCTGATGAGCTTTATCTCTACCTCGTCTCCGGCTGAGTAGCTGTTGAGTTCTGCGATGAGGTCTGAGTCAGACTTGATCTTTTTACCGTTGAATTCAATGATAACGTCGCTTTTCTTGATGCCGGCCTTTTCAGCTGCGCCGCCCTTAATAACATCGGATACAAATACGCCTACCGGAATATTGTACATTTTAGCGGCCGTATCAGAAACAGGATAGTAGTAGATACCGAGCTTAGGTTTGCCTGTTACGTAGCCGTACTTCATAAGGTCGTCGATAACGCTTGCTGTTAGATTGGAGGGGATAGCAAAGCCGATACCCTCTATCGAAGCCTCAGATGAACCGTATGACGAAGACATCTTGGAGGAGTTGATGCCTATTACCTGACCGTACTTATTTATAAGGGGACCGCCTGAGTTGCCAGAGTTTATAGCGGCGTCGGTCTGTATAAGGTTCATGGTCTTGTCGTTGATAGTGATGTGACGTCCGAGACCTGAGATCATACCGCCTGTTACAGTGTCCATGAGGTCAAAGCCGAGAGGGTTGCCGATAGCTATTACCGACTCGCCCAGCTTGAGCTCGTCGCTGTTGCCGAATTCAGCGGCTGTAAGGCCTGTTTCGTCTATCTTTAATACTGCAAGGTCGAGATCTACCTCATAGCCGACGATCTCAGCTTCGTATGCTTCGTCGTTGTCGAGGAGAACGGAAACGCTGTCAGCCTCGCCTGCGCCGTATTCGCTGTCGTATATAACATGGGCGTTTGTTACGATATAGCCGTTATCGGAGATGATAACGCCTGTACCTGTGCCCTTGTACTGCTTTGAAGTCGTGCCGCCTCTGTCGTTATTTCCGCCGCCGAAACCGAAATCGCCGAATCCGAAATCGCCGAAGCCGAAGTCGAACATGTCGCCGCCGCTCTGTGCGTTCTCTATTGTAAATGTGGACTCGACACCTACAACCGAGGGGAGCATTTTTTCAACGATAGCCTCTGTGGTAAGTACGTTGCCGCCTACTTCTTCGGGCTTTATAAGACTTACATTCTGAGCTGCAATGGAGTTGTCCTTTGTTGCTTTCTCGGTCTTCTCTTCCTTTTGGTCAGCGTCTTCAACCACTGCATTGCTGCGGATACTGTTCTCACGTGAGAAAATACGGTAGCCCTCGATAGAGCCTGCGGATACGATTCCCATTGCAACCACGAAAGCAGCTATCTTTAAGAATGAGTGTTTCTTCTTGGGTTTCTCTGATGTATTGCTGTCGGTGCTGAAGCCATCACCGTTATTCTGCTGGTTTTCATTGCTATTGAAATTGTAATTGTATTCATTCATAATGTTCACTTTCCTTTTCATTTATTCTTTCTGGGGTTCTCCCTCAGCCTGTGATTATATTATATTCACCCTTTGTGAAATTGATTTGCGGCATTTGTATCGTTTTGAAGAATTTTATGTGTAAATTTTATCACAATTCTTCACGTTTTGTGAAATTGGCGTTAAGTACGGGCTTCTGTAGGGGAAGGCTGATAACGGGACTTGCATTATTATTCAATGTATGTTATAATAAAAACATTATTATAATATATGTGTTCTCTATGACCGTCGTTAGGCGGTTATTGCCCTGAATTATGTTCAGGGAGCGGCAATTTTAAAAATATGGAATTTGCGCTGCACATTTCTTTATATCAGGCTCATTTTGCCATTCCGTGCAAAACAAAGTGAAAGGAAAAGAAGTCTTTTTCCTGCACTTTGGCAGCTTAAATATGCTTTATTGTACGTTTTACAGTCGATTTTAAGTCGTTGAGCAGACATTGGTAAGGAAAGGGATAATATGGACAGTTCAGATATATGGAAGATAGTTCTCGTCATAGCCATGATGATATTTTCAGCCCTGTTTTCAGGCACTGAAACAGCTTTTTCCAGCGTAAACAAACTGCGCCTCAAGAACTATGAGGCGCAGGGCAGCAAAAAAGCCAAAAAAGCTCTTAAGCTCGCCAACCGCTTTGATGAGGTACTCACTGCTGTGCTTATAGGTAATAATATCGTTAATATCGCCACTTCCTCCGTAAGCACACTTCTTTTCATCAAGTTTGTGGGTACAAAAGGTCCTGCGGTGTCAACTATAGTTGTCACGGCGCTTGTGCTTGTGTTCTGCGAGGTACTGCCAAAGTCCTACGCCAAGAAGAATGCGGAGAAGCTGGCGCTTGCATTTGCGGGACCGCTTACATTCCTTGTGGGGCTTTTCAAGCCTTTCGTATGGCTGCTCAATAAGCTTTCGTCTGCTGTATCAAAGGGCGATGAGGCTCCGAGCGTTACCGAGGACGAGCTTAAATATATGATCGATGAGATCGAGGAGCAGGGCGTTATCGAGGAGCAGGAGAGTGAGCTTGTGAAAAGCGCTCTTGAGTTTGACGAGATAACCGTTAATGAGATACTTATTCCGCGAGTAAAGGTCATCGGCGTTGAGCTGGGCTCGACTATCGACGAGATAAAGGAGCTTTTCAGACGCGAGATGTACTCCCGTCTGCCGGTGTATGAAAAAAGTCTCGATGATATCAAGGGAATCATCACAAACAAGGCCTTCTTCAAAATGCTGGTGGAGGGCGGCAGCGATATAACTCCTATAATACAGGAGGTGCCGCATATTGCCGATTCAAAGCTCATAAGCGAGGCTATGCGCGATATGCAGCGCTCTAAGGTACACCTTGCGGTAGTCATCGACCAGTACGGCGGTACAAAAGGTATAGTTACACTCGAGGATATCATCGAGGAGCTGGTCGGCGAGATATACGACGAGGACGACGAGATAGAAACGAATATCATGATGCTTGCTCCCGATAAATACGAGGTGGCAGGCGATATGAGCATAAGCGATATGCTGGAAATGCTTGACCTTGACGAAGATATGATAACCACCGATTATACTTCCGTCGGCGGCTGGGTCACGGATGTCATGGAGCATATCCCCGAGGCGGGCGAGACCGCAGAGAGCGGTATATTCCGCATTACTGCCGCTGAGGTAAACGAGCAGACCGTCGAAAAGGTCATTATCGAGGTCATTCCTGCCGATGATGAGGAGGAAGACGATGAGGACGAAGACGATTAGTAACAAGAACTTAGAAACAAGATTTTATGGGCTGCCTTTGGCAGCCCGTTCATTTATTGAGTGGAAAGGGCGGCCATAGTAATGAAAAAGAAAAGCGGAACAGCTCTTATAATTACGGGGCTTGTCTTTTTTACCGCAGGAATTTATGTGAACTACTGGAGATTCAGGCGGCTGATAGGATGCATATTGTATTATGCTGATCCTGAGCCAAAAATAGGTGTAATAGGCGGTATAGATCCTGTGACCGTGTTCTTCCTTGACATGAATATCATAGAAAAGGCCGGACTTCTGCTGGTCATCATAGCTCCTGCAATTATTGTGACAGGAATAATAATGACTATCATAAACAGGCATAAAAGTAATTAGTGCAGGGAGCGTAAGTCTTTTATGCGGCGATAGCTAAAATCCCCGGAACAGAAGTGCTGTTCCGGGGATTTGTCATTCTACTGTGCCCTCGCTTCTGCCGATAGTGAGGACGAAGCCTTTGTTTATAGGCATTATTCCGTTGGGATCTACTGTTTTTACTGTATTGTCTGGAAGCCTGACGTTCCATGTCTGCTGTGTGAGATTGCGGAGCGCATGCTTGCTCGGGTCCTTTTTGTTGCGGACAACTTCGCCGATGATCTTGTGGAAGTCTCCCTCCGTGTCGCTTGCCATTCCTTCGTAGAGCTTTGCGCCGCCGAATGCGGGAAGCTCGAAGCGCTTGAACTTTATGCTTTCTGTACAGGTCAGCTGACCGCCGCAGTACATACAGTTGACTGAATATTTAGGTGCTATAAAGGTCTCCTTGCCGCAGTGAGGACATGGTACTGTTTCGCTTCTCAGCTTTACAAAGGCGTCCAGCCATGTCATCTCTATAACGCGGTCGTATGGGGGCTGTACCGACTTCTTGCCGAAGGACTCTATGAACAGGTCGCGGATATAGTCCGGATATATCTTCCAGAAGCGGAGAGTATTTGTGTTGAGCTGATTGTTTGCAGCGTTGCGGTCGTCCTCGGGGTCGAGAACGAATACAGGGTCTGTGCCGTAGAACTTTTTTTCAAGCTCGGGGGTCATGCATGGAGGTGTTGAATATTTGCCCTCCAGCGGGTGCTCGATGAACAGCATGCGGAAGAGTATTACTGCCAGTGAGAAGCGGTCGGAGCGCTTGTCGGGAGCGCCGCCGAGAACTACCTCTGGCGCCATGTAGCGCTGCTTGCCTGCAATTCCGAAATTCACGCCGCGTTCGGATACGTTGTCGTTGTCGCATATGAGTACGTCGCCGTTCTGTGGATTGATGAAGAAGTTTCCGTTATTGAGGTCCTGATAGCTGTAGCCGTCGTTATGGAGTGCGCGGAAGCCCTCGATTATATTTATGGCTGCATTGCAGCGTGCGGTTATGTTTGCAAAGCTTGCTTTCATGCGGCGCTGCTTGGGGTCCCACAGAAGGAACTGGGTGAGCTCCTTGTAGCCGTCGGGACGAAGGGGCATAATGTAACCAAAGGTACCGTCTGTCCAGTTTGAAAGTTCCTCGGGCCATAGAAAAGCCTTTGTGGGAGCGCCTTTTTTTATGTTTGCCTTCAGGTTTTCGTAAAATTCCTGAGGGTTCTTCATTTTTTCAACGGTGGACTTGTGATACCATTTGAGCGCCATCTGCTTTCCGCCGCACTCGACACGGTATACGTTTCCCTGACCGCCTCCGCCGAGAAATTCGAGTACAGTAAAAGTGGAGTTGTATACGGTCTTCCCTGTGTAGCCTACTTTGAGTTCTGCCATTTTATGCTCCTTTCGTTTTCAGCTTATAGATTTGAGAATTCTTCGTTCTGAGGTTTCTTGTTTTTTGTGGTTGCCTCTGTTGTCTCGGAGGTGGTTTCTGTCTGCGGCTTGTCTTCAGTGGCAGCGGGGACTGCTGTGTCTGCGCTTACCGTGTTATTGCAGAGCCAGTCGCACCATGTTGTATAGTATTTGGCGAGTACATGTATGCCGTCACTGGTGAAATCAGCTGTGAGGGCGCCGTAATCATCGTCAAATAAGGGATTTACGTCGATGTAGTATACCTTGCTGTTGTCAGCCATTGCCTGCAGATTGGCATTGAGGGAGTCTATCCTTTCGTTGGAAATGTACTGCGTCTCGGCATATGAGGCAACATGGAGATTTGCCTGCAGATAGATCACAGCATTCTTCTGCGATTCCTTTATCCCGTCGATGAAGCGTCTGTACTTTGCGGTGGTACCCTCGATATCGTTGCCTATCTCGTTTATTCCGAGCATTACGTATATCTTGGAATACTGCTTCTTGCTGAGCTTGTCCCATACCGTCATGCTGCCCACTGTTGAATTGTCTATTCTTGACACCATGAGACCCTTATCGCAGAAATAATCCGCGTTTTTAAGTGTTCCGTAGAGGCTTATGCCAACTGTGCGCGAGTCGCCGATGAACAGGGCGTCATCGAAGTATTCGGGACCGCTCTGAATGAAGCTGTACTGTGGTTCAGTGGTCTCTGTGGTCTGCTCGGCAGGAGCTGTTTCGCCCTCTGAGGCGGGCTGTGTTTCAGTGGTGGTGCCGTCCTGTTGTGCGGGAGCAGTAGTGGTCTCGGCCGGCTGTACTGCTGCCACGGGTTCCTTTGCGGCAGCCTTGGGCTTCTTTATTTCGCTGTTTTTCCATATCTGTTTATATATGAACGGTGACGCCAAAAGACAGGTTATCAGCAGTATCATCGTATATATGCATTGTTTTAACTTGCTCAATTTATTCTCTCCTTAAAATCTGAAATACATGAACGGGTCGTCCATTCCCATGTACATACAGTATACAGCTGCCCAGAATACAGCCAGCAGCACGATCACTGTGAATACAGAGTTCTTGATTTTCTTGTATATCAATTCGGGTATCCTTGTAGAGAATACTATAGCTGCAACGAAGTATTTCCAGTAACTGTTCCAGTGCTGTATGAAGTCGCCGTCCATTACTGCGTAGGTATTCTGAGGCAGGAACGGGAAAAGGCGTTTGAAGTATATTCCCAGCTCACGGAAGTCGGTTACTGCGAATATAAGCCATGTAAGCGGAATTATAAGTATCATGTAGGCATGTCCGAGAGGCTTTATCCTGTTGAGGACCTTGCCTGTCCAGAACTTCTCGCTCATTATGATAAGGAAAAGGACCAGTCCCCACAGGACGAAGTTCCAGCTTGCGCCGTGCCAGAGTCCCGTGAACAGCCATACAACAAGGGTATTGAATATCATTCTGCCGTTTCCCCTGCGGTTTCCGCCGAGGGGGATATATATGTAGTCCTTGAACCATGTGCCGAGGGTCATGTGCCATCGGCGCCAGAATTCCGTCATTGTAAGGGAAGTATAGGGGTGGTCGAAGTTCTTGGGTATATCGAAGCCCATTATTTTTCCAAGTCCTATCGCCATGAGGGAGTAGCCGCAGAAGTCGAAGTAGAGCTGGAAGGAGTAGGCGAATATGCCAAGCCATGCAAGCCGCGAGGATATGCTCTCGAAGCCTATCATGGAGACGTCATTCCACAGTCCGCCGATCTGATTGGCTATGAGCACCTTGTAGCCGAGTCCTATTGTAAATGTTTTTAGGCCGTCCTCTATTTTCTGAGGAGTGTGTGTACGTGACCTGAGTTCCTTTGCCACGTGTCCGTAGGTGACTATGGGACCGGCGATGAGCTGGGGGAACATGGTTATGTAGGCGCCATAGTTTATCAGGTTCTTTTCAGCCTGCGCCTTACCCCTGTATACGTCGATTATGTATGAAACGTTCTGGAAGGTGTAGAAGCTTATGCCTATGGGGAGGATTATGTCCTTTACGGTGAAGCTCTGCCCGAACCAGTGATTGATGTTTTCGGTGCCGAAGGTCCAGTATTTGAAGAATATCAGCCACCAGAAGTTGAATAGTATGCCGAATGTGAGCCAAAGCTTTTTCGTATGCCGGCTGTGCTCTATGAACTGCCCGACTATGAAGTTGAGCATTACCGTAAGAAGAAACAGCAGTATATATACGGGCTTTTTCACTCCGAAGCTGTAAAACACGACGCTTCCTGCGAAAAGGATAAGGTTTTTGTATTCCTTCCGGACGGTCGCGTATAATATCATAAAAACAGGCAGGAATATGAAGATGAATTCCAAGCTGCTGAATACCAAATATATCACCCTTTAGTTAATTCATTTGTTAGAGCCTCCGCTGTTTGGTTTGCCTGTAAAATGCGCGGAAAATAGATTATAAAAACTCATACATTAATATTGTACACGTTTGTTATTTAAATGTCAATACCTTTGGGATAATGTAGCAATTTGCGGTAAACAGTCGGATAATCGAATGCGATTTCGGTGGTTTTGCTGATGCTGTAACAAAAATGCTCCCATTTTAAAGGGAGCATTCACTGTTATATTTTTGTGACAAAGGGTGTGATAAGTATCATGATCATGCATACGGGGCATATGACCTTTATCATTATGTTGTAGAGGAGACGTGAGCGGAATTGCTTTTCGCCGAACATTACCTCCTCCTCAACGTACTTTGCCTTTACAGCGTAGCCTATGAGTATGCAGGTCAGAAATGCAAGGACGGGCATCATTATATTATTTGTGGAGAAGTCGAAAAGATCAAGTATCTGCATGCCGAAAAGCCTGAATCCGGCCCATGAACTGTAGCCGAGCACTGACAGCATTCCTATGGCAAGCGTCAGTATTATGACTATGCAGCAGCTGACAGAGCGGCTGAGCCTGAACTTTTCCATTACAACCGCTACTACGGTCTCCATGAGCGATATTGACGAGGTCAGCGCCGCAAGGGTGACAAGCACGAAGAATGCTGTGCCGATTATTTGTCCTGCGGGCATTGCTGCGAATACCTTGGGCAGGGTTATGAACATAAGTCCCGGGCCTGCATTGAGGGCAGAGCTGTCGCCGCCGGAGAATATGAATACTGCGGGAACGATGATAAGTCCTGCAAGGAAAGCTACAAGGGTGTCGAATATCTCTATCTGACGGACTGAGCTTTCAAGAGAGTCCTCCTTGCGCATATACGAGCCGTAGGTGACCATTATTCCCATGGCTATGGACATGGAGTAGAAAAGCTGTCCGCAGGCTGCGGATATGGTGCGGAGGAGCTTAGAGAACGTGAAGCCGTCAAAATTCGGCAGAAGATAGTATTTCAAACCGTTTCCTGCGCCCTTGAGCGTGAGCGTATATACGGAAATGCCTATTATAAGTATGAGAAGGACGGGCATGAGGAATTTGCTCACCTTTTCAATGCCCTTTTCAACTCCGAAGAATACAGCAACAGAGGTCAGGAGCACAAATATGAGAAAGAAGAATGAAGGCTCCTTCAGCATGCCTATAAAGTGCTCGAAGAATGAAAGCTTCTTATCCGATCCTTGTATTGCATATTCCGCTACTGAGGCTGCTTCGCCGCCGCCCTTTGTGAATACGGTCATATATTTCAGTACCCAGCCGCCTATAACGCAGTAGTAGGGGAGTATCAGCGCAGGTATGACCGCTGCGAGAATTCCGAGAAAGGAAAAACGCTTGTCCACGTCTCTGTAGGCGCCTATAACACTCTTTCCCGTTCTTCTGCCTATAGCTATTTCCGTGAGCATGAGAGTGAAGCCGAAAGTCACGGCGAATATAAGATATATCATCAGGAATATACCGCCGCCGTATTTCGCCGCAAGATACGGGAATCGCCATATATTTCCAAGTCCTACGGCAGAGCCTGCTGCTGCAAGCACAAAGCCTATTTTTGAACCGAAGCCGCCACGTGATGTGGCGTTTTTAGTTTGTTCCATAGTTGAGGTGTCCTTTCACGTTTTGTCATATACAAAATTAATTATATCATGTATTCTGGAAATAATCAATATGTATACGCGGCAAAAAACGTTATATCTTCAGAGCTTAATATTATATGCTGATTTACTTGAAATTTCAGGCCGATTATGATAGAATTATAGTGACGATATTAGATGATGCCTTTTTTGTATGCATTATCCTTTGGATAAGTGCTTACGGAACATATTGTTATAACAGGAGAACTCCATATCATGTTAAATAAAAAACTGATGAAAGAATGGATATCGGAAACTGTTACACTCTTTAAATCTGTCATGCCCGAAATCGATGCTCCATATCCTGAGATCCATATTTTAAGCGTAAAAAATATAAATGATACAAGAAGTTCCATTGTGGAACAGCTGCGTTCACCGCAAAAGAAGGCAATTCCGCCCAGCTTTATGGAAACCGTTCACGGAAGCAACGGCGACGCCATTATTATTTACCACGACTTCGTCATGGAGAACAAGTCGGTCCGTACCGACGATAAAGGCGTATTTCAGCACAGCCTTCTGCATGAGCTCGGACGCTTTTTCTCTATATACATGGAGTGTCAGGAGGACGATCTTTACCGGTATCTTGACCAGAGAGTCCATATAGAGGATTTTTCGAGCCAGCTCGGGTACTGGTTCTGGAATGAATTCATATCAGAGGTCATCGCCTGCAATTGCGAGCCTGAAGGGAACGTTTCCGACTGCAATGCGGTAAAAAAAGAATTCGGCGTCCTGCTGAACGACGCATTCAGCAAATATGAGGACTTTATAGACCAGTATGCGCTTGCTAAGTATTATGCGAAGCTTCTGGCGGATAAAGGGATACTGTCCCTGCTTGAAGCTGTCAAAAACGGCTCTGAGCTTATTGCGCAGAATGATGACCTGAAAGTTTTGCTGCTCATTTATAGGGAAAAAGGCAGCGATCCCGAATTCAGATCGGATATTGCGGAGTTTTATTATCCGCTCATGAAAAAAATACAGGAAATGCTCAGAGCTCAGCTTATGAAAGAACACTATTGGGAGACTGATATAGATTTTATAACCGAAATAGGTCATAGGATTGAAAAGCTGCGTAATATCAAGCTGCTCCATTCACCGCAGAAGGAGTTCGGAAATCTCCTTCAGGGCTTGTCAAAGGCAACGGAAAATGAGCAATGATATTCGCTTATGACGATACAGTCTATTGCTGCTGTATCTGATCGTTAATTATCAGGCATAATTCTGCATAATCTGCAAATACTATCCGTGCAGTCGAAAGCTGCAAAATTGCAGAAGCAAGGAGAAGCGATCTATGAAAGCAACAGGTATCGTCAGACGGATAGACGATCTCGGACGTGTCGTCATACCCAAGGAAATACGCAGAACTATGCGGATCAGAGAGGGCGACCCGCTTGAAATTTATACCAACAGTGAGGGTGAGGTCATTTTCAAGAAATACTCCGCCATCAGCGAAATGAGCGAAAATGCAGGCTACGTTGCGGACATAATGCATAAGATAGCAGGCTGTCCTGTTATCGTCTTCGACAAGGACCATGTGGTAGCCTCAGCGGGGGCAGCACGTAAGGAGTTCTCGGAACGGCGGGTCAGCGGCCAGCTTGAGGAGCTTATGGAGAACAGGGGACAGTTCTTCTGTCCTGACGGAAGTACAAACAGCTTTTTCCCCGTCGAGGGAGTTGACAGGACTGCGATCGCTGCAGTTCCTATCATCACAGCAGGCGATGTTTCGGGAGCTGTAGCCTTTCTCACCTGCGACGGTTCGCGGGAGGTCTCGGATATGCAGAAAAGCCTTATAAATGCGGCTGCACAGTTTCTTGCGCGGCAGATAGAGGGCTGAATATTATCTTGAACAGCAAGAATTAAGCCCCGAAGCAGCGGTTCTGACTGCTTCGGAGCTTGTTTTTTGTTTTTTTATCGCATAGAACACGATTGTCGTTCTGCTGCATTAAACCTCATATTTGGGTTCGCAGGTGAGATTTATTCCGAGTCTCTTGAAAATACGCTCGTCAACAGCCGAGAGGATAACTGTGGAATGTACCTCGCAGCCGCGGAGCTTTGATATCTGCTCCATTGCTTTTTTCGCATTTTCATCGTTGTTTGCGCATATTGAAAGGGCGATGAGTGTTTCGTCCGTATGCATTCTCGGGTTGCTGTTGCCGAGGTGGTTTACCTTGAGCGCCATTATAGGCTCGATAACATGGGGAGACATGAGAAGTATATCATCGTCAATGTTTGCAAAGTGCTTGAGTGCATTCAGCAGCAGAGCCGATACTGCTCCGAGAAGATTGGAGGTGCGTCCGGTAAGGACTGTTCCGTCGGGAAGCTCCATTGCTGCGGCGGGACCCTCGGTAGCCTTTTCCTTTTCAAGGGCGGCAGATACGACCTTTCTGTCCTCTACGGTAACGTTTGCCTGCTTCATAAGGAGCTCGAGCTTCATTACCTCGTCTTCGGAGATGAGTCCCTTACGGTATTCGCACATACCTGTATAATATCTGCGGATTATTTCCTGTCTTGCGGCTTCGGAAACAGCCTCGTCATCAACTATGCAGTTGCCTGCCATGTTGACGCCCATGTCAGTAGGCGATTTATATGGAGATTCGCCAAGTATCTTTTCAAACATTGCGTTGAGGACCGGGAATATCTCAACGTCGCGGTTATAGTTAACGGTGGTCTTGCCGTAGGCTTCGAGGTGGAACGGGTCTATCATGTTAACGTCGTTAAGGTCGGCGGTAGCTGCTTCATAAGCGATATTAACAGGGTGACGGAGAGGAAGGTTCCATATGGGGAAGGTCTCGAACTTTGCATAGCCTGCGTCGATGCCTCTCTTGTGCTCGTGGTAGAGCTGAGAAAGGCAGGTAGCCATTTTGCCGCTTCCGGGTCCGGGAGCGGTGACTACTACAAGTCTGCGGGAGGTCTCTATATAATCGTTCCTGCCGTAGCCCTCGTCACTGATTATGTACTGAAGATTGGAAGGATAGCCTTTTATGCTGTAGTGGTGGTATACCTTGATACCGAGAGCTTCAAGGCGCTTCTGGAAAGCGTCGGCAGTGGGCTGACCGTCATAACGGGTGAGAACGACACTGCTCACATAAAGTCCTATCTTTGTGAATACATTGAAAAGGCGGATAACATCTATATCGTATGTTATGCCAAGGTCGCCTCTGACCTTGTTTTTCTCGATATCGTCAGAATTGATGACAATGACTATCTCAGCGTCGTCCTTGAGCTGAAGGAGCATTTGCAGCTTGCTGTCGGGCTTAAATCCCGGAAGCACTCTCGAAGCATGGAAATCATCGAAAAGCTTTCCGCCGAATTCAAGGTAAAGCTTGTCGCCGAACTGCGAAATTCTCTGCCTTATGTGCTCTGACTGTGTCTTCAGATACTTTTCATTGTCAAATCCGATTTTGAAACTCATTATTTCTTCCTCCCGTTAAACTATAATAATTTATTATATACCAAACAGTCTTAAATTTCAAGTGCTGAGCTGAAAAAAACTTCAGCTTTGACGTTTTTTACCGAAAAACAAGAAAAAATCATAAAAAAGTCTTTATTATAATATCGGAGCTGATGTGCTTTCTGAGTTCTCATTATTTATGACTATCCCCTGCGGCAATGCATTACGCTCATCTTTCCCTCTTGACAAGGGAAAGAAGATATGCTATTATAAATGTACAAATACTGTGAACGAATAAAACCTGTGCAGTGCCCGATACAGAGAGTTCCCGTTTGGTGCGAGGGAATGACGGCGTACAGTGACCTACATTCGGGAGTTGCCGCATTGAAAGCAAGTAGGTGCGGTCGGGCAGGCCCGTTACAGCTTTTCGAGGTCGGATTTGTCCGACAAATCGGGGTGGTACCGCGAGTAGCTTCGCCCCCGGACAGTTATGCGCTGTTCGGGGGCTTTTATTATACGAAAGGGGGGCGGCAAATGAAAAAAGCTATAGGTTATCTCAGCCTTGGTGCGGCAGTGTTCCTTTTTTCGCTGCTCATGCTGTATATAGGTTTTATCAGTCCCGCGAACTCGGGAGCTCAGTCGCCTTTTATACGTATGACGGCCTGCACTGTTATCTGTATCGCAGCGGTAGGGCTTTTTACGAGGTACATACACTTTATTACCGCTCTTGCGGGGCTTGACAGTGCAAATCTCAATCTTTTCTTTACTGCGGCGATACTTCTGTCGCTTTTCGTGCAGTTCGCAGAATTCGGCGGAAGTCCGGTCGGACCGTATATGGAGGGGCTTGCACAGAAAGGCGGACGCTTCTACAGCTGTATAAAATATGTGTTCATGGGAGGACAGGCTCTTATAGGGGCCCGGACTTTTATACATTCCGCATTTCTCGGTCTGCTGAAAGCGATAATGAAGCATGGCTGAGATGTAAGGGAGGCGTAATTTATGGATAAAAAGAGGAAATGCCTTATATTCATTGCCACCGCTGTGATCAGCATAGCGGTGTTCTTCACCATCTCCTCAGTTACGGATTCAACTTTCGGAACTGTAATGTCCTTCGTTGTGCCTTTAGCTATAATAGCAGCAAGTATTGCTATATACAGGGCTGAGCTCCGTGCTCTTGAGAAGAACAGGGCAATAAAGAAGGCCGTGGAGAACGGCACTTATTTCTCTTCACAGGCCTGGCGGCAGGCGTATCTGAAGTTCAAAACGGAATATGAGTTTGCAAAGATCGATCCCCGCGGTATGCGTGCGGATATGCTTGGAAACTATCGCAATCTTCCTACATATATATACTTTTTTGCATTTTTTACCGTTGCAGTGGTATTTGTCTGTATTCTTATGCCTCACCCCATAAAGAGAATGACGCAGTTCCGCTTTATGATGCTTGCCTGCGGCGTTCTCTGCGCGGCGGACGGCCTGCGCAGACTGCTGGGTATCCCTGCAAGGCGCTGGATGAAGCGCATAAAGGCGGAATACAGTGATGTTGAATCCTCTTACAACAGTGGAAAGCTGATAAGATCATGGACCTCGGGAATAAATATCGGCCATGATTATATCGTTATTTTTGATCCGAGCAGGGCAGTGTCCTTCCGCACGGAGGATATTGTTGATGCTGGAAAAAAGGTAGTGCGCGAAAAACAGTACACCGACGGTATATACTTGCAGACAGATCAGAAATACAAGGTGTTTTTCAATGTTAGGGACGCTGCCGGCGGAATCAGGAGCTATGATGTTGAACTGGATATATTTGAAAGCGAGCTGGTCTGCGAAGAGATGAGAGAGCTTCTCGGCAGCCGTGAAGAACTTCCAGCACGTTTTGAAGAATCATCCCGTGAGGACGTAATTACGCCCTGATATGACAAAAGCGAAAGGTTGTGATATACATGAAAACGCCTGACGTTTTCATTCTTTACGGTAAAATGCCATGAAAAACAGAAAAAGAGATATTATTTACCTTTTTATATGCACTTTTCCTATTTCAGGATTTATGATTTACTGGTTCATATATGAAGAAGATTATAATCTATTGCCATTGTCACTCATTCCGCAAGCATTTATGGCAGTATGTATCGTAATTATGATGCTGCAGGAAAAACTCGTTCTTAAACGTGAAAAAAAGCTTCTGCTCTCTGATAATACGAAGGAATGGGATTATGCTCTTGAAAAGTACGAGAGCAACAGTTACAGGAATATCCGCGCAGACTCTATGAAAAAGGATTTGAAAAAAATATACCGCATAAGGCTGTCTGCAGTTTGCTTTCTTTTTGGTCTGTTTGCATTTGCTTATCCTGTTTTTAATTATATCCGGCAGAAAACAAGCAGGGACAATGAATATCTTAATACCGCGTCTGCGACAGAAAATATATTTGCATTTTTTCTGACCATATTCGGAACATTATGTATTTTAACCTCTGTTTATCAGTTTCTCGGACTTCCTGTATATCTGTTCCTCAGAAAGAACCATGAGAATACAGAAGCAATTGAACGCTCCTATATGGAAGGCAAAATGATATGCGGAAAGCTCAATGGTCTTAATGTCGGCTTTGAGTACTGTATATACTACGATCTTTTCGGTGTTGACTGCATTAATGTAAGAAATATAGAATATGCAGAGGCTATCATTAAAATTAAAAAGGAAAAGAGCACATCAGGTTTTTATCACAAGGTCAAACAGGATATATCATTAAAGCTCACTGTCAAGGACAGAAAGTTCCCGTATAGTATAGACTTGAATGAGCTGCAGCTCGATAATATCTGCGACGAGCTGATGCGCCGCGGAGTTAAAATAATAAAAAAATATTTTAAAGGAGAAATAAATAATGACTACTTTTGAAGAACTCAAGCGCAGAGGTCTCCTCGCGCAGCTTACAGACGAAAAGGAGATAGAGGAGCTTGTCAACGCAGGCAAGGCTACGTTCTACATCGGCTTCGACCCTACTGCCGATTCTCTCCACGTTGGTCACTTCATGGCACTCTGCCTTATGAAGCGTCTCCAGATGGCAGGCAATAAACCTATCGTCCTCATCGGCGGCGGCACAGCCATGATAGGTGACCCCTCCGGCAAGACAGATATGCGCAAGATGATGACTCCCGAGACTATCCAGCACAATGTTGACTGCTTCAGGAAGCAGATGAGCCGATTTATCGACTTCTCCGAGGACAAGGCTATCATCGTTAACAACGCAGACTGGCTCATGAACCTCAATTACATCGAG
>JAEEGL010621817.1_pt1 | contig 18094 bp, 18 predicted proteins | sample 9134231 | NCBI WGS metagenome assembly JAEEGL01 (sample SAMN16246548, study PRJNA631951) | gut metagenome | biome: gut microbiome; feature: rumen; material: fiber-attached | host: Bos | place: Iran: Karaj | collected 2018-10 | reverse complement strand
CAACTCTCCAATTTTTAAAAATCGAAAATTTTTAAATGGAGGAAACTGCCTTATGATGAGATCACTCTATTCAGGTGTTGCAGGCCTGAAGACCCACCAGACCAAGATGGATGTTATCGGTAACAACATCGCTAACGTTAACACCACTGCATTTAAGTCCAGTTCTGTTACTTTTGCGGACCTCATGTCTCAGACCACTCAGTCTGCATCCGGTGCGAATGCAACTACCGGTGTCGGTGGTGTCAATGCCCGTCAGATCGGTCTCGGTGTTAAATCCGGTGCCATCAATGTTAACATCACATCTCAGGGTTCCGCACAGTCTACCGGAAATCCCTTCGATATCATGATCACAGGAAGCAACTTCTTTGTAGTTTCCGACGGTCTTTCAAATTACTTTACCCGTGACGGTTCATTCTATGTTGACGGTGTAGGAAACCTCTGCATGACCTCCACCGGTTACAACGTAATGGGCTGGGGCGTAGATCCCGAGACCCTTTCCATCAAGCAGGATACCGTTCAGGCTCTTCGTATCATGAGTGCCGAGAATCTTACCTATCCCCCTGAAGCTACCACCGAAGGAACCGTAACCGGTATTCTTGATAAGAACGATACTGACGTTAACAGTGAAGCAGGTAAGACTCTGAACCTGAATCTCTACGATGCACTCGGATATGAGTACACCGCAAGATTCATCGTCAAGTCCACCGATAACGACGGCGAGTTCTCAGTAGAACTTACCAAGCTTCTTGATGCTACCGGAAATGAAGTTCCCATTACCGGAACCGGCATCAGCACCCCCGGAGATCTCTTCGGCGGAGCTACTTCCGTACTCGATAACACCCCTGTAACCTTTAATACCAATGCTTATTCCTGGGATACCGCCGGCAAGAAGCTTATGGATAAGAGCGGAACCACCACCGTTGCGGATCTTTCTGTTCTTACGGATTCTTCTAAAACCGACGAAGAGAAGCAGGCAGTATATGATGAGATTGCTAAAGCATACGGCTATGGCGGATCTACCAATAATTTCCTGAATCTCTACATTACCGGCGGCACTTCCGTTAAGGATATGATCGATAATGCTGCAGGAAGCGGAACTCCCACCATCTTTGATCCCAATGGTGATGGCACCTTCGATTTCACCGCAGAAGGAAGAAATATCAAGGGTATGATCCTTAAGTTCGATACCGATACCGGTCTTTTCCACGATATCGATAACAACTTAACCGGAGCTACCTCACTTCAGCTTTCCAAGATCATCCCTCCCGGATCGACCGTAGGATCCAATTATTCCGATATCGACCTTAACTGGTCCGGAATCTCAATGTTCAACAATAACGGAACTTCCACCATTACCGCTACCTACGGTGATGAGAATGGAGTAGGAACCGGACGTAAGCTCGGAGACATGATCGGTGTTTCCATTCAGAGAGACGGTATGATCTATGCAAGCTACGACAATGGTATGACCAAGCTCCTCGGTCAGATCGCTACCGCAAGCTTCCCTAACGCATCCGGTCTTGAGAAGCACGGAGACAACCTCTACCAGGCAACCATGAACTCCGGTTCATTTGACGGTATCGGTGTTGACGTAACTGCTTCCGGCGGATACATGTCCACCGGTGTTCTGGAAATGAGTAATGTAGACCTTTCCTCCGAGTTCACCGAGATGATCACCACCCAGCGTGGTTTCCAGGCTAACTCACGTATCATTACCGTTTCCGATACACTTCTTGAGGAACTCACCAATCTTAAGAGATAATTGATCTGAAAATCATTTCGGGCAGGCTTTTATGCCTGCCCGTTTTTTTAAAAAAAGAAACCACAAGATGTTGTATATATGATATAATAACTTGTCTGATATTTTGGCTTGGGGGAGGTTAAAATTCTATGATCGAAGTCACAAGATTAAATGGTACAAAACTCCTTGTGAATCCGCATCTTCTCGAGATGGTAGAAGAGACTCCCGACACCGTTTTAACCCTTACTACAGGGCATAAGATAATAGTAAAAGAAAGTAGACAAGATATCAAAAATCTTGTAAAATCTTATAGAAAAGGTATCATGGCTGACGATTGACGTTAGCCCGATTTTTGTTGAGGTAATTGTGTAAGTGGATATAGCGTCACTTGTAGGATTTATAATGTGTCTGGGCATGCTCGTGTTCGGTATTATTTCCGCAGCGGGCATCGGCGGTTTCCCCAGTTATATTGACGTACCCTCCGCCATCATTACATTCGGTGGTGCACTTGCGGCAGTTATGACTTCCTACAGCATGTCTGATTATATCGGCGGACTTAAGAGCTTTACCCTTATTTTCAAGGCTCCTGCCGTTAATACAGCAGATCTTATCAAGAAGATCATAGACCTTTCAAACGTTGCCAGAAAAGAAGGACTCCTTTCTCTGGAAGAGTCTGCATCCGATATGGATGAGCCTTTTTTGAAGAAAGGTGTGCTTCTTGTTGTTGACGGTACCGATCCTGATCTGGTCAGAGGAATCCTCGAAACGGAAATGGAATGTATCGACGGAAGACATAAAAACCTTGCAGGCTTCTGGGAGACCATGGGATCCATGGGACCTGCATGGGGAATGATCGGAACCCTGGTTGGTCTGGTTAACATGCTGAACAACATGGAAGATGCATCATCCATCGGACCTTCCATGGCGGTTGCACTTATTACCACACTGTACGGATCACTGCTTGCAAACTGGATCTGCGCGCCTACCGCAGCAAAGCTTAAGGCTGACAATGCGGTTGAGATGATGCAGAAACAGGTCATGATAGAGGGACTCCTTTCCATACAGGCCGGAGAGAACCCCAGAGTCATCGAAGAGAAGCTCAAGTCATTCCTCGCTCCCAAGGACAGAGAGGCTGCCAGCTCCGGAGATGAAGGCGGAGAGGGCTGAGGTCCCAAAAGAGGCATTATGCTTATAACTGCATTTGCGACTTCTTATGAATCGCTTTGCGGATATATAAACTGATCAGTTTAATAAAAGGTTTTAATTATGGGCAAGAAGAAAGAAGAAGCCCCACCACCGGGGTCCCCGGCGTGGATGGCGACTTTCTCCGATCTGATGAACCTGCTGCTTTGCTTTTTCGTGTTGCTGTTTTCGATGTCTACCATCGACGAGGCTAAACTTGCCGAGATAATCGCATCCATGAACAGCTCCTTCAGTGTTTTCAGCGGCGGTGCCACATCCATCGGAGAAGGTATCCTCATAAGCAACGGGGTGAGCCAGCTCAATGAACTGGCTGAATACATAAACAGCACAGGTGCAACCGCAGATTCCGAGTCTGATACGGATCAGGTTCAGGAATACGATACACAGTCCGGAGGCATGGAACAGACTGATATTACCGATTCCGCTTCACAGGGCAGTGCCCTTGAGGAAGCCCTTGAGCAGGTGGAAGCCGCAAACCTTCAGTCCAACGAAGAACTTGCGGAGATCATCGGCGAGGCGGTTTCCGAAAGCCAGCTTTCCGACCAGATCGATGTCAGCTTCACATCACAGTATGTAATGCTGACCATGAAAGGTTCCATACTTTTTACACCCGGATCTGCAGCTCTTAACCCTGACTGCAAGCCTGTTCTTGACAGGGTTGCCACCATACTCGAGAGGTATGCAAAGGGCGAGATAGAGATAAACGGTCATACCGACAATGTTCCCATGAACAGCGCCCAGTTCCCTTCAAATGAGGAACTGTCCGATGCGAGAGCATTATCTGTATTTTATTACCTGGTTGAGACCAGCAGCCTTAATCCTTCACTCATGAAGCATTCCGGTTACGGAGAGAGACAGCCCATTGCCGATAACTCCACCGAAGCGGGAAGAGCAAGGAACAGACGTGTTGAGATCAGGATTTATAATAATAATTAATCTTATGGGGATGGAATTCTGATGAAAAAGAATCTTCTTACAATTCTTATACTTGCTTTAATGATCGTAAATGTGGCACTTTCGGTCATCACCATGATCTCGGTTACGGGAACAAACAAGAAGACCGCAGCTCTGGTTGACACCATCGCTACAGTTCTCAATCTTGAACTTGTAACTGACGAAGAAGACCCTGCGCTCAGTGTCAGTCTTGCGGACACCGAGATCTACACCATAGCAGATTCTATGACCATTCCCCTGAAAATAGGTGCAAGCGGAAAACAGGAATATATGGTATGTAAGATTGCCCTTTCCATCAATACCAAGGACGAGGATTACAAGACCTACAATTCCACCACCATAGGAACTTATGAGCCTTACATCAAGCAGGCTATCGAGGGGGTCATCTCTTCATACGATTCAGCTTATCTCGGCGATACACTCAATCGTGATGAAGTCAAGAAGGAAGTTCTTGAAGCTATTCAGAAGTGGCTTGATTCCAAGGTTGTTTATGACATTTCCATCAGTGAAGTGAAGTTCGGATAATATTTTTCGGAGGTTTGCCCGGTGGGTGAGATCCTTTCGCAAAACGAAATAGATGCCCTCCTGAATCAGTTGTCCTCAGGTGAGCTGGATGTTGAATCCATATCCAACGCAGAAGAAAAACCTGTTAAGGATTACGACTTCAGCAGGCCTACCAAATTCTCAAAAGAGCATCTTCGTACACTGGAGATCATTTTTGAGCATTACGGAAGACTTATCTCCACGAACCTGCCCGTTATACTGCGTAAGAATGCACAGGTAACGGTTGCCAGTTCCGAAACGGTTACATTCAGTGAGTTTACCAATGCACTTTCCAATCCCAGTATTCTCGGCATAGTTGCCTTTGAACCTCTGGGAGGTAATATAATCATCGATCTTGCCACCAATATAGCATTTGCCATGATTGACAGAATGCTTGGAGGTGAGGGTGAACCTCTCGGTACTTCAAGAGAGTTTTCGGATATTGAGATATCCATAATCCAGAAGATCATGGTCATGCTTACACAGCTCCTCAGAGATCCCTGGAAGAACGTTTTGGAGATATCACCTGTGCTCACAAGACTTGAGACCAATCCTCAGTTTGCACAGATCATAGCTCCCGGAGAAATGATCGCCGTCGTTACACTGAACATTAAGATCGGTGATGTTGAAGGATTTATGAACATGTGTCTTCCCTTTATCGCACTGGAAGATGTCATGGACAGACTCAATACCAAGTTCTGGTTCTCCACAATGCAGGAGAACAGGGACGAGGATGCAAAGGAGAATATCGAGGCAATGCTCAGAAGAGTCGATATTCCCGTCAAAGCCATCCTCGGTACCAGCATGATCACTGTTAATGACTTCATGAATCTTCAGGTCGGTGACTGCATAAGGCTTGATGCCAAGGTGGACTCCGATATGAATATATATGTTGGTAATATCAAAAAATTCACCGCACTACCCGGTGCAAGCGATGATTCGTATGCAGTCAGGATCACGTCGGTGATTAGAGAGGAGGAGTAACAGATGGATGGAATGCTGTCACAGGACGAGATAAATGCTCTCCTCAGCGGTATGGATCTGTCTGGGGACGAAGCTCCGGATCTGAGCGGTGTCGAACTTCCCGCACAGGAAGAAAAACCGCCCACGGACCCGTATCTGGTCAATGCACAGCCTGTTACGGGGGGAGATGAACTTCTTGATGATGTTGAGAAGGATGCGATCGGAGAGGTTGCGAACATCTCAATGGGTTCATCCGCAACAACGCTTTACTCCCTTGTAAACAGAAAAGTTAATATCACAACCCCCATTGTTACGCTTTGTACCTGGCAGGAGCTTATAGATGATTTTGAGAAGCCTTGTGTTTTCATCAGGATCAAATATACCAAGGGCCTCGATGGAACCGATATACTGGTTCTTAAGGAAAGCGACGTAAAGGTCATTACAGACCTTATGATGGGCGGAGACGGTACCAATACAGACGGTGAACTGGGTGAACTTCATCTGTCAGCTATATCAGAAGCAATGAACCAGATGATGGGAGCATCGGCAACATCCCTTTCCACCATGCTGGGAACCATGATCGATATCTCTCCCCCGGAGAGTTCACTCCTTGATCTTAAGAGCTTCGAGGATGGATCGGCGATATCACCTTTCCTTGGCGGAACATTCGTAAGAATTTCCTTCAGGATGCAGATAGGCGATAATCTTGTTGATTCGAATATCATGCAGCTGTATCCCATTGACTTCGCAAAGAAGATCGTTCAGACCTTTATGGGATCCCAGGCAGGCGAAGCAGAACCTGAGCCTGCTCCGGCACCTGCACCCGCACCTGCCCCTGCTCCGGCACCTGCTCCGGCACCTGCTCCCGGTCCCGCACCTGCAGCAGGCCCCGCACCCGATATGTCCCAGATGGGATACGGACAGCCACAGATGGCTCCTCAGATGGGTTACGGACAACCTATGCAGGGTATGCCCCAGATGGGATACGGAATGCCCATGGGCGGAATGCCACAGATGCCTTACGGCGCACCGGTACAGCCCATGAACATACAGCCTGCTTCCTTCCAGAATTTTAGCGGAGATCTGAGCGGAATCCAGGGCGGAGAAAATATCGGACTCATTATGGATGTACCTCTTGAGGTTACCGTTGAGCTCGGAAGAACTTCAAAATCCATTTCCGATATCCTCAATTTCGCTCCCGGTACGATCATAGAGCTCGACAGGATCGCCGGTGAACCCATAGATGTTCTTGTTAACGGTAAATTCGTTGCTAAGGGAGAAGTTGTTGTTATCGAAGAAAACTTCGGTATCAGAGTAACGGAGATCATAAAGTAATCATTCATAACCCTAGATAAATTATTTGGAGGTTTTAAATTATGGCAAAGAATATCCTGATCTGTGATGACGCTGCATTCATGAGGATGATGATCAAAGATATCCTCAGCCAAAACGGTTACAACGTCGCAGGAGAGGCTGAGAACGGTGCTAAGGCCGTTGAGAAGTACAAGGAGGTTAATCCCGACCTTGTTCTCATGGACATCACCATGCCTGAGATGGACGGCATCCAGGCACTTAAGGCCATCAAAGCTGCTGATGCAGGTGCCAAGGTCATCATGTGTTCTGCAATGGGACAGCAGGCAATGGTTATCGAGTCTATTCAGGCCGGAGCCAAGGATTTCATAGTTAAGCCTTTCCAGGCAGACAGAGTTCTTGAGGCGGTCAAGAAAGTAATAGGCTGATATTATGGCTCTTTTATCTTCAGGAATTACCGAGATTGCCCAGTTTTTCACTGTGCTGATAATTTTCATCGCCGTTTTGGCGGTTAGTATTCTGTGTGCAAAATGGGTTGGAAATTATCAGAAAATACAGGGCTCTTCAGGTAGTGCGGAGATACTTGAGACCATCCGCATCGCCCCGGGCAAATGGGTCCAGATCATTAAGATCGGAGCAAAGTATAAAGTGATCGCTATCTGTAAGGATACCGTCACTTATCTCGGTGATGTGGATGAAAGCGATATTAAAGTTCTTGAATCGACTGAAGAGAAATCTTTTTCCGAGACGCTTTCAAAGGTGTTTTCCAAAAAAAGCGAATGATTTCCGGGAGAAGGCATGGGTTTAGACTGATGGAGTGTGCTTACACCGCCGGAAAAAACATTATACGTGTATTTAGTTTTTTGATCGTTGTTCTTGCTCTGACTATGTCGGTTTCGGGCAGGGTTTATGCCGTGACTAATGACATAGGTCATGAAGCAGGAGAGACTGATATCAGCACTGTCATCGATCCTGCCGGCACATATGATGAGCCTCAGGATCTTGACACGATCAATACAGTTAACAGACTTACCATTACATATAATGATGACAACGGTTCTCTGAATTCTTCACTCAGGATTCTGATAACCCTTACCCTCATTGCCATCGCACCGCTTCTTCTGATGGTGATGACCTCTTTCACAAGAGTCATTATTGTATTGCACTTTACAAGAGCGGCGCTTAATACCCAGACAGCTCCGCCAAATCAGGTTTTGATCGCTCTGTCGCTCATTCTTACCTTTTTCATAATGCAGCCTACCATTGAGGAGATCAATGTGAATGCAGTCATTCCCTTTGAAGCGGGAACGATTGATCAGGATGAGTTTCTGGAAAAAGCCATGACTCCCCTCAGAAACTTCATGGAGCCGCAGACGCAGGTTAAGGATGTGCGGCTTTTTTATGATATAGCCGGTATGGAATGGGACGGAACCATTGAATCCATCCCCAATTCAATCCTTATTCCGGCCTTTATGATATCCGAACTCAGAATAGCATTCTGGATAGGATTTATGATCTACATACCATTTATCATCATAGATATGGTTGTGGCCTCGGTACTTATGAGTATGGGTATGATGATGCTTCCGCCTACCACCATATCCATGCCGTTTAAGATATTGCTGTTCGTACTTGCCGATGGCTGGTCACTTATCATCGGACAGCTTGTGAGAACGTTTTATTAGCGAATTAAGGAGGAAGAGGCATGACAAGTGAAGCTGCTGCCGAAATGATAAGAAGCGGTCTTTATGTGATCCTTAAGTGCGCCCTTCCGGTCCTGCTTGTTTCCATGGCCATAGGTCTGGCTATAAGTATTTTTCAGACTGTAACATCCATACAGGAACAGACACTTACTTTTGTTCCCAAGGTGGTGGGAATATTCCTGACCATTATGCTTTTGGGAAACTGGATAATGAATAACATCACATCCTTTACCACGGATCTCTGGAGCAATTTTGTTTATTACGTTCACAAGTAGATATGCCGTATGATCAATTATTCATTTACGGTTTATGAACTTGAATATTTTTTACTGATCATTGTCAGGGTTTCGTGCTTTGTATATATATGTCCTTTTTTCAGCATGAAGAACACACCCAACAGGGTAAAGATCGCACTGAGTATTTTTATCTCAATGCTTATGTACCAGGGACTTGCTCCCGGTGAACCTGTGGTGACGAATTCAGTTGTCGGATATGCCATAGTTGTTCTGAAAGAGGCTATAGCGGGACTTCTCATCGGACTGTCCGCCAATATCTGCACTTCGGTTTTTAATCTGGCCGGTAACGTTGCGGATATGGAAACGGGTCTTTCCATGGTTACTCTCATGGACCCAGCTTCAAGAGAGCAGATAAGCATTACAGGCGGGCTTTACAATTACACTTACTCCATGATCCTTATAGCCAGCGGAATGTATCGTTACCTTCTCGGTGCTCTTGCGGATACATATAAACTGATTCCGGTAGGCGGTGTAAGATTCAATGCCGAAGGGCTCATGACCACGGTTGTTGTATTCCTTTCGGATTACATACTCATCGGTTTCAGGATCATACTACCGATCTTTGCCACCATGATGATGCTCAATGCGATACTTGGTGTAATGGCAAAGGTTTCGCCACAGATGAACATGTTTGCCGTGGGTATTCAGCTTAAGGTTCTGACGGGACTTACGATACTATTCCTGACGGTGGGACTTATGCCTGCAGCCTGCGATATGATATTTGCAGAGATGAAAAAACTAATGGTTTCATTTGTTTCGAACCTCATGTAACCCTTTGGTCTGTATATCGGGAGGAAATGCCTTGCTTGAATATAATCTGCAATTCTTCGCCGATAACGGAGATAAGACAGAGGAACCTACCGAGAAAAAACTCTCCGATGCCAGAGGCGAAGGCCAGGTTGCGAAGAGTAAAGAGATAGCCAATTGTCTTGGGCTTTTCGTTTTCTTCCTTGTTCTTAGGTTTATGGCCGGGAGCATAGGAACCAAAATTATAGATGCGTTTAAGAACATGTATGCATCTATTCCGAGTGTAACTGTATATCCGAGCGGTGAGATGCCCATAAGAGCACTCAACATAGTATTCCGCAGGGGTATCATCACTGTGCTGACCATTACGCTTCCCATCATGCTGATCGGAGCGGCAGTGGCTTTTATCGGGGATCTGATGCAGGTTAAGTGGAAGCCTACCACTAAGCCGCTTAAGCCTAAGTTGTCCAAGCTCGATCCCACAAAGGGACTGAAGAGACTTTTTTCACTGAATTCCGTTGTGGAACTCATAAAGTCCCTGATCAAGATAGCTCTCATAGGAGTTATCTGTTACACGTATCTTAAACAGAAAGTATTTCTTATATACAATTTTTACGACATTACCCTGATGAATGCCGTGGCACTTATAGGAAATACCATCATAGATCTCGGAATAAGGGTCTCGGCTATCTATATAGCTATCGCCGGTGCGGATTTCGGATATCAGAAGTGGAAATTCCACAAGGATATGATGATGTCCAAACAGGAAGTCAAGGATGAGTATAAGAATTCCGAAGGAGATCCTCAGGTCAAGGGTAAGATCAAGCAGAAGATGATGGAAGCTTCCCGCAGAAGGATGATGCAGGAACTGCCCAAAGCAGACGTAGTCATTACAAACCCTACTCATTACGCTGTGGCCATCAAATATGATCCTGCCGAAAGAGATGCTCCTTATGTTATTGCAAAGGGTGAAGGATACCTGGCGCAGAAGATAAAAGAGATCGCAAAAGAAAACAATATCGAACTCTACGAAAACAAGCCTGTTGCGAGAATGCTGTACCACAACGTGGAGATCGGTGAGTCCGTTCCTCCGGAGCTGTATCAGGCGGTGGCGGAGATCCTTGCATTTGTTTATCACTTGCAGGGTAAGATCTGAAAAATAACGAAAAGGAGGAAGCCATGTTCAAGCATATCGGCAAATTTGATGTATTTGTTGCCCTTTATCTTGCCGTGGCGATAGTACTCTTTATCATCCCCATACCTTCGGGTGTGCTCGATGTGTTGCTTGCATTTAATATCTCCCTTGCAATGACTATTATGTTCGGATCCCTTTTTTGCAAGGAAGTTCTGGATATGAGCTTTTTCCCGACACTGCTGCTCTTTACCACAGTGTTCAGGATAGCCATGAATACGTCCTCCACAAGGCTTATCCTTCGTGACGGATATGCCGGAAACGTTGTTGCCACATTCGGTAATTTCGTCGGAGGCGGTGACCTTATCATCGGTGCCATAATCTTCATTATTCTTCTGATCATTCAGTTCATGGTCATCAACAAAGGATCGGAACGTGTATCGGAAGTAACAGCAAGATTCACACTTGATGCAATGCCCGGTAAACAGATGGCTATCGATGCCGATCTGAATACCGGTGCCATCAACGATGAAGAAGCAAAAGCAAGGCGAGAGAAGATCCAGAAGGAATCTGCATTCTACGGTTCCATGGACGGTGCTGTTAAATACGTAAAAGGAGACGCCACCGCGGGTCTTCTTATCACAGCGGTAAACCTCATCGGAGGAATTGCCATAGCGGTTTTAAGAAGAGGAATGTCCATCGGGGATGCACTGAACTCTTTTGCCATACTGACAATCGGTGACGGACTTGTATCACAGATACCTTCACTGATGATATCTCTTTCAACCGGTATCCTTGTTACCAAAGGATCCAGTGACAGGGATCTTGGTGAGACTATCATCAAGCAGCTATTCGGACTTCCCAAGGTACTTATGATAGTGGGATCCATGATGACGGTTCTTGGCATTTTCACGGACCTTAATACCATACTTTTTGTGGGCCTTGGAATAATCTTCATTGTAGCCGGCAACAGAGTTGGCAAGAGCCTTGAAACCGCAGCCATTGAACTTGATGTAAGTCAGGAAGAGACCGAAGCGGAAGAGATCAGACAGCCCGAAAATGTTAATTCCCTTTTGCAGGTGGATCCCATCGAGCTGGAATTCGGATACGGTATCATTCCCCTTGCGGATGTTAACCAGGGTGGAGACCTTCTTGACCGAGTCGTCATGATAAGACGTCAGATCGCTCTGGAACTTGGTACCGTGGTACCCATAATACGTCTGAGGGATAACATACAGCTTAATCCCAACCAGTATATCATCAAGATTAAGGGTATCCAGATAAGTGAAGGCGAGATTCTTTTTGACCATTATATGGCCATGAATCCCGGATACGTACAGGAAGAGATAACCGGTATTCCCACCTTTGAACCTTCATTCCATCTGCCTGCCATTTGGATAACTGAAGGCCAGAGAGAGAAAGCGGAGACTCTCGGGTATACGGTTGTAGATCCGCCTTCCATCATAGCAACTCATCTTACAGAGATAATAAGACATCATATTGATGAGCTGCTTACAAGACAGGATGTGCAGAATCTTATCAACAATATCAAGGAATCCAACCCGAACCTGGTGGACGAACTTGTCCCCAAACTTCTCGGACTTGGAGATATCCAGAAGGTGCTCCAGAATCTTTTAAGAGAGGGAGTGTCCATAAGAGATCTTCTTACCATACTGGAGACTCTCGCGGATTATGCGCCTACCACAAGGGATACGGATATACTTACGGAATATGTGAGACAGGCACTTAAGCGTGCTATTTCCGCAAGATACTTCGCACAGAATGATACAAACTCCGTTGTAACTCTCGACCCCAAGATCGAACAGGAGATCATGTCCTGTGTTAAGCAGACGGAGAACGGATCCTTCATCAATATGGATCCTGCCAGAACTCACGCCATCCTCGATTCTGTAAAAAATGAAATGCAGAAACTTGAGAATCTCGGTAAGACACCAATCATAGTGACTTCGCCCATCGTGAGGATCTATTTCAGAAAACTGACGGAGGATTATTATGAAGACCTGATCGTTGTTTCGTACAACGAGGTTGACTCAAGCGTTAACCTGACATCGGTCGGAATGGTAACCGCATAAAATGATAATCAAGAAATTCATCGGAAAAAATGAAGAGGAAGCAACTGCTCTTGCAAGGAAAGAACTGGGCGAGACCATTGTTATCATGAATGTGAGAAAGGTTAAGGCTAAGCCTCCTTTCGCATTCTTAAAGAGCAAGAGAGTTGAAGTTACCGCTGCCGTGGAGGAAGAAGATCCTTCAATGGCTCAGATAAGAAGGATTGCCAAAGCTCAGGATGAATCCCGTTCCAGGGCAAAAGAATCCGTTACTGCCACAGCTAATGCACAGAAACAAACTGCTTCCGCTACTGCTTCACAGCCTGTCGAAAAAACTTCCGGCACCGGAATCCTGTCCGGAGGAGCTGTGACCGATGATAAGAGCAGAAGTATTGAAGAGAAGCTGGATAACCTTCAGAATATTCTTGAGAAAAGACTGGCACCCGGGGAAGAAAAGAAAGAGGAAACCCGGGAAACTCCTGCAGAGGCTCCCGCTGTTCGGGAAAGCACACCTGCTCCCGCTGAAGAGACAGATAAGGAAACTTCAAGATTCCTTCGTCTTCTCTATAACACAATGATCGATAATGACATTGATGAGAAGCTTGTTAACGAGCTTGTGAATAATGTAGAAAGTACCGGCATTCCCGGTGCCAAGCTTGATCATTACTTAAGCGTTGTTTACCAGAAAATGATCCTTCGCTTCGGAAAGGCTGAAGGAATTTCCGGTCCCGCACCCAAGGGCCCTGTTGTCATATTTTTCATAGGTCCCACAGGTGTAGGAAAAACAACCACCATTGCAAAAGTAGCAAGTTCACTGTCAGTTAACGACAAGAGAAAAGTTGCACTGCTTACCACCGACACATACAGGATAGCGGCTGCAGATCAGCTCAGGACCTATGCGAGCATTCTGGAGGTTCCTTTCAGGGTTGTTTATTCCGAGGATGAACTTACCATAGCCTGCGATGATTTCAGGGATCAGGATTATATTCTGGTGGATACTGCGGGACATTCACACAAGAGCGAGGAACTTCTTGCAAAGCAGAAGAGCTTTATGGAATGTCTTCCCGATACAGTGGCAAAACAGTGCTTCCTTGTGCTCAGCGCCACCACCAAGTATAAGGACCTTAAGAAGATCGTAGATAATTACCGTACCATATCTAAGTTCCAGCTTATCTTCACAAAACTTGATGAGACTTCCACTCTCGGAAGCCTGTATAATATAAGGTGCTATTCCGATTCCGCCATTGCATTTGTAACCTGCGGACAGAACGTGCCCGATGATATAGAAGCCTTTAACGCGCAGCATATAGTGAAGCAGTTATTGGGAGGTGAATGATCATGGACCAGGCAGAATCCCTCCGCATAATCAAAGCTTCAAGGCAGGCAAGACCGTTAGCCAGAGTCATCACCGTAACCAGCGGAAAAGGCGGTGTAGGAAAATCGAATACAGCTATCAACCTTGCCGTATGGCTTAAAAAACTGGGCAAGAGAGTAATAATCCTTGATGCGGATTTCGGACTTGCAAATATTGAGATAATGTTCGGAACCGTACCCAAACACAATCTCTGTGATCTGATATATCAGGGGAAAAATATCAAGGACATAATTACCTGGGGCCCCGGTGAAGTGGGATTTATATCCGGCGGAAGCGGTATTGCAGGTATGAGTAATCTCAGTAACGATTATCTGAACTATATAATCCAGAACTTATCGGAACTGGATTCCATAGCGGACATAATAATAGTCGATACCGGAGCGGGTATATCGGATGCGGTTTTGGAATTCCTCGTGGCCAGCGGTGAGATACTTCTTATCACAACACATGAACCTACGAGTATCACCGATTCCTACTCTTTGCTGAAAGCCCTTGCAAGACATCCGAGGTTTAATCCTCAGGAAACCACCGTCAGGATGATCGCCAACAGAGTGGGCAAGGATGCGGACGGCCAGACACTTTACAAGAAGCTCAACTCGGTGGTTCAAAGATTTCTGAAACTGCCCCTTACATATCTCGGTTGTGTGCCGTATGATTCGCAGCTTTCCGATGCAGTGATGCAGCAGATGCCGGTTTCTTTAAAGAATCCGAATGCGAAATCATCCCAGGCATATGAACAGATAGCAAGAGCACTTATTGATGAAAAAGAAGAAAACAAAAAGCCTGCCAGAGGAATGGCGGCATTTTTCTCACATATAGTTACCAGAAGATAGCGGAGGATAATATGTTAAATAATTTCATTTCACCCGGGGACAGGGTAGAACTCACAGCTGTTGACCGCAAGCTCGACGGCAGCGATAAAAATGAAAATGCGAGGTATTACGAGACCAAGATCGTGGATATCCTTTCAGAGGATTCCATTGAGGTCCAGATGCCCATTGAACAGACAAAACTCATCCTCCTTCCCGTGGATGCTGAATTCAATATGATCGTTTATACGAATTCCGGTCTGTATCAGTGCTTTGTAAGAGTCATTGACCGTTACAAGTCCAATAACATCTATGTCCTGGTAATGGAGCTTACCTCCAACCTCCGTAAGTACCAGCGCAGAGAGTATTACAGATTCAGCTGTGCACTGGAGATGTGCTCCAGAAATCTTGTTGAAGAAGAGGTCAATGCGGTTGCCAATAAGAGTCCCCTTTATCTGCAGCCCAATCTTCCCATCAAGCGCAGTGTCATAGTTGATATATCCGGAGGCGGACTCAGATTCATGTCCAATCAGAAGTACGAGCCCGGAAGCATGCTCTACATCAGCTACAACCTTCTGATCGGAGGCGAGCGTAAGAAGTATGAACTCATCGGAAAGGTTCTCGTAGTTAAGGAACTTGAGAACAGACCCGGAACCTTCGAGCACAGAGTCCAGTACGTTAACATGGAACGCGGTGCAAGAGAAGAGATCATAAGATTCATTTTTGAAGAGGAAAGAAAGAACCTTAAAAGGTAAATAATTCTTTGGAGAAGAGACATGAAGAAAAAAATATTGGTTGTTGACGACTCTGCACTCATGAGAAGAGTGCTCTGTGATATAATAGCAAGCGATGATACATTTGAGGTTACCGGACGTGCAATAAACGGAGCCGAAGCCCTTGAGCTTGTTAAGAAAAATCAATATGATGCCATAGTCCTGGATGTCAATATGCCCAAGATGAATGGTCTTCAGTTTCTTTCAGAGCTCAGGAAAGCAAATCTTCCCCAGAGGGTTATGATGGCCAGCACCGATACCATGGAAGGTGCACAGACCACTATGGATGCCCTTGAACTCGGAGCACTGGATTTCGTGCATAAACCCGATCAGGCTAATGCCTGCAGGGAGGGAGGATTCACACATGATTTCCTCAGAACTCTGAGAAGTGTGGCTTTCTCAAGACTTCCCGTTTATACAGACAGAGCTCAGGAGAGACAGAAGAGAACGGAAAGTCAGCATTTCATCGGACTGCTATCAAAGTCCAGCGGTAAGATCACCGGTTCCAAGATCGTGGCTATCGCAAGTTCTACAGGCGGACCAAAAGCGCTCGCTTCCGTTATTCCCTATCTTCCCGAAAATCTCGATGCTCCGGTACTGCTTGTGCAGCATATGCCCAAAGGCTTCACCGCAACCCTTGCCCAGCGTCTTAATTCCACATCCAAGATTGCTGTCTGCGAGGCGGCTGAAGGCCAGGTTGTTGAAAAAGGACATGTTTATATAGCTGCCGGCGGAATGCACATGAATCTGGTTTCAAAGCCTAATGGTACGTATTACATCCATTACAGCGACGAACCCATGCGTGAAGGTGTTAAGCCCTGCGCAAACTACATGTTCGAATCCCTTATCGACAGTAAGTTTGATCACATCGTATGTTGTGTCCTTACCGGTATGGGTGCAGACGGAACCGAAGGTATCAAACATCTTAAGGCAAAGCGTAAAGCTTTTGTCATTTCACAAGACGAGGAATCCTCAACCATATACGGTATGCCTAAGGCAGTATTTACCGCAGGTTTGTCGGATCAGGTTGTATCCCTCGGCAAAGTTGCAGAAGAGATCTCAATGAAGATCGGCCTGCAATAACCTTTTCTTATGATAAAGAATGGAGGAAGAGAATATGGATGTCAGTCAGTATCTGGAGATTTTTCTTGACGAGACTAACGAGCACCTGCAGAGTCTGAATACCCAGATCCTCAATCTTGAACAGAATCCGGAGGATTCGGACACCATCAACGAGATTTTCCGTGCTGCACACTCCCTTAAGGGAATGGCAGGAACCATGGGCTATAAGAGGATGCAGAACCTTACCCATGACATGGAGAATGTATTTTCCAAGGTAAGAGACGGCGCTATAAAGGTCGGTCCCGAGATGATCGATACTCTGTTCCAGTGCCTTGATGCTCTTCAGGAATATACTGACAACATCAAGAATTCTTCCGATGAGGGAACCAATGACAATGAGCCCCTCATCAAGCTCCTCAATGAATATCTTAACGGTAAGAGCGAAGAAGCACCCGCAGCAGCTGCAGCTCCTGCAGAAGAAGCCAAACAGGAAGCACCCGCTGCAAGTGCTGGCGGTTCCGATGATGCCAAGAAATGGAATCAGATCAAACTTGATGATTCCCAGGTTAATGTCATCGGTGAAGCTCTTAAGGGCGGCATGAAAGTCTACGGCCTTACCGTTTTCGTCAAAGAGTCCTGCATCCTTAAGGCTGCAAGGGCATTCCTCGTTCTCAAAGCCATTGAAGAAAAAGGCGGAGAGATCATTGTTTCCGATCCCAGTTCACAGGATATTGAAGACGAAAAATTCGATTTTGATTTCACTCTCATTGTTATCGCTGAGTGCGGTATAGATGAGCTTATTAAGGTTTCTTCCGATGTTTCCGAAATTGATAAGGTCATCGGTGAAGCCATCGACCTTGATAAGATGCATTTTGCAGATGAAGATTCTTCCGACGGAAAGGGCGAGTCCATTTCAGAAGCTGTTAAGGAAACTGAAGAAGAGCATAAGCCTGAAGCAGCAGCACCCGCACCTGCAGCACCCGCAGCAACCCCCGCAGCAGCACCAGCAGCAGCTGCAGCCGCTAAACCTGCTGATAAGAAACCTGCAGGAAAGCCTGTTGTTAACAGAACCATAAGAGTTGATATCGAGAAACTCGATTCACTCATGAACCTTGTATCCGAGCTCATTATTGCGAAGAACTCCCTTGTTTCCGCATCCGGTGAATCCGCAGGCGGCGACAGTTCCGATTTCAATGAGAAGATCGAATACCTTGAGAGCGTAACCACCAACCTTCATGAGTCTGTCATGAAAGTTCGAATGGTTCCCATTGAGAATACCGTTCAGAAGTTCCCTCGTATGATCAGAGACCTTAACAAGAAGCTCGGCAAGAAGATGGAACTGTACATGACCGGTGAAGATACCGAACTTGACCGTACCGTTGTTGATGAGATCGGTGATCCTCTGATGCACTT
>JAEEGL013153440.1_pt1 | contig 18095 bp, 15 predicted proteins | sample 9134231 | NCBI WGS metagenome assembly JAEEGL01 (sample SAMN16246548, study PRJNA631951) | gut metagenome | biome: gut microbiome; feature: rumen; material: fiber-attached | host: Bos | place: Iran: Karaj | collected 2018-10 | reverse complement strand
ACCGCTGACCGATCGGGTATGAACCGATTGCTCTAGCCAACTGAGCTACGTCGCCATAAATTTGACAAGGTTTATTATACAAGAAATAACTCACCTTGTCAATTATATTATTGATTTATTTTAGTCTTATTTAGACTTTTTCTCTTTTAATAAATCTCTGATTTCTTCTAATAGTTTTGTTTCATCGCTCTTGATAACTTCTGGAACTTCTTCAGCTTCTGCTTTCTTTCTTCTCATCTTGTTTCCAACTGATGTAGCAATCTTTAATGCTAAGAATAAAACAAGTGCTACTAATAAGAAGTCAACAACATTTTGAATGAATGATCCATAAGGAATTTCTGTATTTCCAATATGTGCTTTTAAGTCTGTGAAGTTAACTGTTCCAACTAGAGAACCAATAAGTGGCATGATAATGTCATTAACAAGAGATGTAACAATTTTAGAGAAAGCACCACCGACGATAACACCGATAGCCATATCTAAAACATTTCCTCTCATAACGAATGCTTTGAATTCATCCATCATTCCTCTTCTAGCTTTTTTTAGTTCTTCACGTTTTGCTTTTAACTCTTCTTTTGTTGGTTTCTTAATCTTTGCCATAATATCCTCCTTAAAATTTATAATAATTTTACCGTTTGATCTAACGGAACTTTTTGTTTTGTTGGAATACCAATAATCTCAAATTTAGAAACAGAGTTTCCAAATTGAATTTCAATTACATCGCCTACTTTAACTTCGTAGCTTGGTTTTACTACTCTGCCATTAGCTTTGATTCTACCATTGTCAGCAGCCTCATTTGCTACAGTTCTTCTTTTGATTATTTGGGTTACCTTTAAAAATTTGTCTATTCTCATTGTGCTTTTCCTTTCAAATCAGCCCTATCATACCACCTTTTTGCCTAAATTTCTACTAATTTATTTAGATACGTTGAATAAATTAGCTTTTGAGCAACCTTCTTTTGAGTAGATTTTTCAATCGCAATTTTGTACATGTTAAGCTGATTGCTGTATCTTTCTTTTAAAGTTCTCTCATCCACATTGTGATCAGTCTTGTAATCGACTAAGATTAAATCGCCATCTTTATCAATGAAATATAAATCGATAACACCTTGAATTAGAATCTTTTCTCCTGTTCCATTGAAATCTACATTCATATAGAATGGTGTTTCTTTATGAACTTCAAATGCTTCTTTTAATGCATTAAATAATTCTGATTCTTTGTAGTTTTCTAATATCTTCTTATCTTTAATTAGATATTCTTTCTCGAAGTCTTTTAGATTTAAACTTTCAATTAATCCATCGATATTATCATCTTCCATTTTTTCTAATGCTTTATGGATTAATGTACCTTTTTGTGCAGAGCTTAGCTCTTCTTCTCTATCTACTTTTAATCCATCAAATGATTGGAATATGTTTTCATCAAATTCTTTTTCTTTATCATCTAATGAATCAAGAAGTATTACTTCACTATTTTCAAAAGATAATTTACTATTCTTTAATGCAGTAACAGAAGTTTTACTTTGTAGATCAATTCTAACTTTATCTTTGTACTCCCATTTTAATAGTTCATCTATCTTTTGATATTTTGCTTTATCAAGATTTTTTTCTAATTTACTTAAATCAATCTTGTTAGCATCTTCTCCAAACTCAGGTCTTTCAACATCTTCACGTGCTATGAAGTTGATGTTTAGATTTAATTTGTCAGTTGCTTGGTTAACAAGTTCAATCCAATCGATATATCTAACATACTTACTTAATATCTTGCTAGATAATTTTTCTTTCTTATCATATCCAAAGAATTTTCTAATCTCTTCGCCTTTTTTCTTATAGTTTTCTTCAGCCTTTTTATCAGATCCAATTATTACTAACTTTTCTTTTGCTCTTGTTAGTGCAACATATAAAAGTCTCATCTCCTCTGAAATTGCTTCATTACGAGCTTTGATATTAATTGCTTCTTTTGCTAAAGTTGGATATCTTGTATATTCATTTATAAAGTCTACACCAAGTCCTAAGTCTTGATTGAATATAACTTTATTTGATAAATCTTGTAAATTAAATTGTTTTCCAACACCGCATAAGAATACTACTGGGAATTCCAAACCTTTACTCTTATGAATACTCATGATTCTAACAACATCTTCGTTTTCACCGATAATCTTTGCAGCACCAATTGTATTCTTTGGTTTGTTTGCAACTCTTTCAATGAAAGTTATGAAATTGAATAATCCTTTGAAACTAATACTTTCATATTCTTTTGCTTTTTCAAATAACTTTCTTAAATTAGCTTGTCTAATCTTTCCGTTTGGCATCATTAATACATAATGATAATAACCAGTCTTAGTAAAGATGTACCAAATTAATTCATCAAGTGGCATTGTCTTTTCTTTTTGTCTTAGGTCATCAATTAGATTTAAGAAGTCTCTTATCTTTTCATATAATCTTACTTCTATCAAATCTAAGTCTTTATGATTAATGTCTGCTGGATTAAGCTCTACATAAGCCTTTTGAAGTGCATAGTAGAAATTCTTTTCTCTATCAAATAATCTAATATCAACTAAATCATTATCATTAAATCCACCAATTGGTGAACGCATTGCTGTGATTAATGGAATGTCTTGAAGTGGATTATCAATTACATTTAGCAATGATAACATTGTGTCTATTTCTATTGTATGTAAATAATCTGAACCAACATCAGTAAATACTGGAATACCAGATTCAATCATTTCTTTTTCAAATACTGGTGCCATTGTTGTAGGGCTTCTCATAAGCACACACATATCTCTATATTGTACGCCTTGATCATGAAGTGCTTTTATCTTTGTGCATAATAAGTCTGCTTCAAGTGTCGCCCACTCTATTACTTCTGCCTCTTCTTCATCTGAAGTTTCTTCAGACTCATCATCATTTTCTTCTATTTCTTCGTCTTTCCATACATCTGGAGCAGCTTCTTTTGCATCTTTTTCGATTACATACATTTCAGTTGAAACATCAAAACTTGGATCTTCATAACTAGCTCCGTAGTTTAGATATTCTTCTTCAGTGTAATCCATCTCTCCAAGTTCTTTGCTCATGATGAATTTAAAGATTGTATTTGTGAAATCTAATATTTGTTTTCTACTTCTAAAGTTTTTATATAATTGAACTTTAGTTTCTGTTTCTAATTCAGATTTTCCTGGTGTTGCTAATTCATATCTTTCATATTTTTCTTGGAATAGTTCCGGACGAGCTTCTCTGAATCTATAAATACTTTGTTTAACATCACCAACCATAAATATATTATGGCCATTGCTTACACTATTTAATATACTTTCTTGAATTAAGTTTGAATCTTGATACTCATCTACTAAGATTTCACTGAATGAATACTTCTTTGCAATCTCAGTCTTTTCGCCGTTTTCATCTATTAATAGTTTTAAAGCAATATGTTCAATATCATTGAAGTCAATGATATTCTTCTCTGCTTTTCTTCTAGTATATTCTTCTTCAAATTCATATAGTAAATTTCTTAATTCAATTAATACTGGATACATTTCTCTGATATCATTGATTGCTTGTCTTGAATCGAACTTGAAGTATTTTTCTGTTATCTTTTTAATTCTCTTTTTTATTTCATTTCTATCATCTTTTGCTCTGTCTTTGATTTCAATATCTTCATCTGTTAGTCCTTTTTTAGCAGAGCTCCATGTTTGAAAGCCACTATTAATGGCATTGGCTTTTTGATATGCTTCATCCCAACTAGAGATATCAAAACTTTCAATCATCTTAATATCTTCATCAATAGTAGAAATCCAAGGTGTTAGATTTGTATTATCCTTTATTCTGTCTCTTATTTGATTAGCATTAATTGCTTCTATCTCAAATTTTTCTTTAGCATATTTTAATATGCTCTCTCCCCAAGGAGTTTCTCCAAACTCTTCTACATTGCTAAGTGAGAATTGATTAATTGCATCTTCTAACCATTTATGTGGAAATGGTACTGATGAAATGAATCTATAGAAATTATCTATTAAATCTTTTAGTGGTTGATCATCTTTATAATTTGTATATCTTTCTAATAAGCTTAAGAACTTTTTATCTTTTGCTTCGTATTTATCTTCAAATACTTTTTCCATTGCTTCTTGTCTAATGATTTCATTTTCACTATCATCAGCAATTCTAAAGTTGGCTGGTAAACTTGTTTCGAAGAAATTATTTCTAATTACGTCCAAACAAAAAGAATGGATAGTTGATATATGAGCACGGTTAATCAAGCTGATTTGTTTTTGAAGATTTTCATTGTCAGGGTTTTCGTCTAATTTTTGATACAACGCCTTAAGAAGTCTTTCTTTCATTTCACTTGCTGCAGCATTTGTAAATGTAACAACTAATAAATCATCAACATTTACACCATCATTTAAAATCTTGCGAACAATTCTTTCAATAAGTACTGTTGTTTTACCAGATCCGGCAGCAGCACTAATTAAAAGATTTGCACCCTTATCTTCAATTGCTTGAATTTGTTCGTCAGTCCATCTCTTATCCTGACTTTGCTCTTTTGTCTTATCCATTCTATTTTCCAGTCCTATAAATTTTTATATTTATTTTCCGAAAACTTGATGTTTTTCTATTTGATTACCATTTAAGTAATCTCTTACTGACATTCTCTTAGAATTCTCTGCTTGAACTTCTTGAATTAAGATTGTCTTTTCTCCTGCTTGTACTAATATTCCATCAGGAGTAATATCAAGAATTTCACCAGGAGTTCTTGAGTATTTTTCAGAAGTTATACGTGTGTATGTCTTCCAAATTTTTAATTTCTTTCCATTAATATATGTATATGCTCCCATAATTGGATCAAGTCCTCTTACTAAGTTGTGGATTTCATTTGCTGATTTATTCCAATCAATTTGAGCCATATCTTTGCTTAACATTGGAGCCATTGTGAATTCATCACCTTGTTTTCTTGCTCCAACTTCTGATTTTAATTGAGCAACATTTTCAATAAACTTATTATCTGTAACTGAACTAATTCTATTCATTGTTTCAATTAAAAGGTTAGCACCAAGCTTAGCCATTCTAGCCCAAAGTTGGCCAGTTGTTTCTTCATAATCAATAGGTGTTTCAACTCTTAAAATCATATCACCAGTATCCATACCAGCGTCCATAAACATTGTTGTGATACCAGTTGTATGGTCTCCGTTAAGAACAGCCCATTGAATTGGAGCAGCTCCTCTATACTTTGGAAGTAATGATCCATGAACATTTACACATCCGTATCTTGGGATATCAAGAAATTCTTGTGGAAGAATCTTTCCATAAGCAACTACAACAATTAATTCTGGATTCATTGCTTTTATTTCATTTATAAATTCTTCGTTGTTTTTAACCTTTTCTGGTTGTAAAACTTTTAAGCCTTTTTCTTCTGCAAATACTTTCACAGGAGATGGCACTAAATTCATTCCTCTTCCTGATGGTGAGTCAACTTTAGTAACAACAGCTAAAATGTTGTGTCCAGCATTGTATAATGCCTCTAAAGATTCAACTGCAAAATCAGGTGTTCCCATAAATACTATATTCATATTATTCTCCAATCTATATCAATTTTTCTTAAGTGTTATTTTAATAAAGTTTTTACTCTTTGTTAGGATCTAAATATTCTAATGTTCCTGGTTCCATTAAATCAACAAATAGAATTCCATCTAAGTGATTTAATTCGTGGCATAAACATTGTGCTAATAATCCTTCGCCTTTGATTGTAATTTCTTTTCCATTTTCATCTAGAGCTTTAACTGTAACTTTTTCAGGTCTCTCAACCATAGCAAATTTATTTGGAAAACTTAAACAGCCTTCTTGGCACTCATGAGTTTCCTTAGACTCTTTTACGATTACTGGGTTAACTAGCTTTAATGGTGTATGTTCGTCATCATACCAAACATCAACTGTTACTAGTCTTTTTAAGATACCAACTTGAACTGCTGATAATCCAACTCCATTATTAGCATGCATAGTCTCAACCATATCATTTAGAATTTCTCTAATTCTATCGTCTACTACTTCTACCTCTCTAGATTTTTTTCTTAGGATTTCATCTCCCTCGAATCTTAAATTTCTAATAGCCATTTTCTACTCCTTTATCCATATCTTGTACTATTGCATATTATTAGGGTTTAACTCAATTGCTAATCTAGCTGTTAAAACCTTCATATTATAGAATGTGTCTAAAGCACCATTCATTAAGTCGTTTATCTTTTCGTCATACTTACATTTTATTATAATTCTCATTCTGTATCTATCTTTAATCTTATCGATTGGTGATGGTACTGGAGAATATAATAAAACTCCGAATTTCTCATTTATGACTCTGTCCTTCAAATAAGCATGAATTGTATTTGCTACCTTAAGTAGCTCATTCTTGTTTTTTGAAGACATTTCAGCAACGATTATATCACAGAAAGGTGGATACTTCAACGCTTTGCGGACTTCAACCTCAGTATCAAAGAATGCTTCATAGTCTTGTACTTTTGCAAGTTCAATCGCATAATGTTCTGGATTATATGTTTGAACAACAACTCTTCCAGCAACTTCTCCTCTTCCTGCTCTTCCAGCAACTTGAGTTAATGTTTGGAATGTTCTTTCAGATGCTCTGAAATCTCCAAAGTTTAATTCATTATCAGCCGCGATAACTCCTACTAGAGTAACATTTGGAAAATCATGTCCTTTAACAACCATTTGTGTTCCAATTAAGATATTAATGTTCTCAGTTTTAAATTTATTCAAAATTTCTTCATGCGAGTTCTTTTTAGAAACAGTATCAGCATCCATTCTAATTGTAGTTGCTCCAGGGAACAAACTTTGAATTTCTTCTTCTAGTTTTTGAGTTCCAGCTCCGAATGTTCTAATATTTTTGCTGTGGCAACTTGGACATTCACTAACCATTGCCTTTTCATTTCCACAGTAATGGCATTTTAATCTATTTTCATATTTATGATATGTAAGTGTGATGTTGCATCTATCGCATTTGATAGTCTCTCCACAATCTTTACACATAACAAATGATGCAAATCCTCTTCTATTTAAAAACAAAATTGTTTGTTGATTATTATCTAAATTACTTTGAATTTCTTCTCTCAACTTCTCGCTAATCATTGAACGATTTCCGTTAGCTAATTCTTCTCTCAAATCCACAATATCAACAGTAGGAAGTGTGGATTGATTTGCTCTATTTTTTAAAGTAAGTAACTTAATCTCGCCTTGTCTTGCTCTATAAAAGCTTCTCATATCTGGAGTTGCACTTCCTAGAACAAGTGGAACACCAACTGTATCTTTTAAATATTCTGCAACTTCAATTGCGTTATATCTTGGATTACTCTCTGATTCGTATGACTCATCATGCTCTTCATCAATTACGATTAATCCTAGATTTTGTACTGGAGCAAATATTGCTGATCTAGCACCAATTATTATCTTTGCTTTTCCCTCTTTAATTTTCATCCATTGATCAAATCTTTCACCAATAGATAATTTGCTATGAAGTACTGCAATATTATCTTCACCAAATCTAGCAATAAATCTATCAACAGTTTGAGGTGTTAATGATATTTCTGGAACAAGCATAATGCTTGATTTTCCCTTTGCTAATGTTTTACCGATAAGTTGTAGATAGATTTCTGTTTTACCGCTTCCAGTAACACCAAAAACTAAATACTCATTTGCCGTATTTAAATTAGAACTAATCTCATCAAATGCTGCTTGTTGCTCATCGGTTAACTCAAGATTTGAAGTTTGCTTATCTACTTTATGAATGAAAGGATTTCTCTCAACTTTAGTTGGAACTTTATCAATAAATCCTTTCTTTTGAAGTGCTGTAACAACAGCTGCTGTAGCATCAGTAAACAATTCAATATCTTGCATGCTAGAATTATTATTATCTAATAAAAACTCTAATACATCGATTTGTTTTTGAGATTTTATTACTCCACTTTCAATTGCATCTTCTATTTCTTCTCTTGATTTAGATAATGAAATGCAATTGATCTTCTTTTCTTTAATTCTATTATCAATATTTTTATTTGTTCTTCCTGGTGGAAGCATTAATCTTAAGCAATCAGCAATGTTGCAAAAATATCTATGAGCCATAAACTTAGCAAGGTCTAAATAATCATCTGCAATTTGTTCTTCTTGAAGACCTGCTACTGGTTTAACTTTAAACTCAGATGCTTCTTTTATATTAACAACAATTCCTTCTGCTAATTCTTTTTGTTTTCCAAAAGGCACAAAAACTCTACTCCCAACTTTTATATCTAAATCAGTTGGGATTTCATAATCAAAAGTTTTATTTAATGTTTTTACACTTGTGTCGATAATAACTTCTGCTACCAAGTTTGTCTCCTTTATTTATTTTGCATTTCGTATGCTTTAACTGTATTCTCCATAAGAGTTGCAACAGTCATTGGTCCAACTCCTCCTGGTGATGGTGTGATGAATGATGCTATATTTTTAACATTATCAAAATCAACATCACCACAAAGTGATCCATCTTCTTTTCTGCTTACTCCTACATCTATAACTACAGCGCCTTCTTTTACCATATTAGCTGTAACCATGTTTCTATGGCCAGTAGCTGAAATGATAATATCAGCTTGTTTAACTTCATCTTCAATGTTCTTTGTTTTTGTATGGCAAGTTGTAACTGTAGCATTCTTACTTAATAATAGTTGAGCCATTGGCTTACCAACTATGTTACTTCTTCCAATAATAACTGCTTTCTTTCCTTGAAGTTCGATGTTGTATTTTTCAAACATCTTCATTATTCCATATGGTGTACATGGAATAAATGTTGGCTTACCAATACTTAACCATCCAACATTTACTGGATTGAATCCATCAACATCTTTTTCTGGTTTAATAAATTCAGCAGCCTTGTAATAATCAATTGTTTGAGGTAATGGATATTGAAGTAATATTCCATTAATTGATTTATCATTGTTTAGCTTCTTAATTAACTTCAATAGCTCTTCTTGAGTTGTTGAAGTTGTTAAAATATGTTCTTCATAATCAATACCAACTTCTTGGCATGCTTTACTCTTAATTTTTACATAAACTTTTGAAGCTTCATTATCTCCACATAAAATTACTGCAAGTTTTGGTTTAGTCTTAAAAGTTTTTACTTTTTCAGCCAAATTTTCTCTAATTTCTTTAGCTAATTCTCTACCATCAATTAAAACCATACTACTCTCCTTAAAAAAGCAATTTTTATACACCCTTTTTATATCATATTTGTCTACAAAAAAGAAGAAAAAACGCTATATTTCCTTATATTAAATTAGTGTTTCATTATTGTAACATTTATTGTTAACCATTGTTTTTATTGATATACTTTCTAGGTATAATTTAATAGTATAAGGAGATTTATTTATGAAAAAGAAGACTTTAAGAATTATCACTCTTATTGTTCTTGTAGTGATGCTTTTATCAGCTTTTTCAAGTGTTTTCGCTTCAGCTGTTGCTAAAGGCGATGCTACAATGACACTTGTAAAAGACGAAATCGCTTCAGGAACATTTGGTGAAAAAGACTACGGCTCATACAGAAAGGAAAAAGTTGATTTCAATGCTGAAAAGAAGACAATTGATATCAAATTAACCGTAACAAACAATGCTCCAGAGCCAAAATCACATGAAGAAGAAATTCCAAGTGAAGTACCAGGAGAAATCGTATACTTAATTGATATTTCAAATTCAATGAGTGTTAACCAAGTAACAATTAATAATGAAACAACAACAAGAAAACAAGCAGTTGTTGATGCTGCTAAGATCTTAACAGATAAGTTATTTGCTCAAAACAAAGACTTAAAGGTTGGTGTAGTTGGATATGCAACTTCAACAAATAATGATGAACGTGGAACAATTAAAGATGCTAAGATCTTTACAGAAACTATGGCAACAACAAAAGAGGCAGTTAATGCTGCATTCGATACAGTATTAACAACAACAATGGGTTCTACAACAGATATTCAAATGGGATTAAGAGCTGCTGCATCATTATTCTCAGATTCAACAACTTCTAAGAAATATATCGTATTATTAACAGATGGTATTCCAAACGTAGCTGAAGGAGTTATTCCAACAACTAAGACAGATGGAACAGGTTGGGCAAGTGCATACGATATGACAGTATTCAATCCAACAAAAGCTGAAGTTAAAGGATTAGAAACAAAAGAAATTAATTTAGTATCTATCTTAATTCATATGTTAGATGTTGAATTACCAATTTCAACAATGTCTGAAGGCGATATTCAAACAATGTATCAAGCAATTGGAAGAGATATTAGTGAAGCTGGTGAAAAACCAACATACTTAGACGTATCTCAATATATCTTTGGTAAAACATCAAAACCAACAACAGGTGATGTTTACTACATACCAACAGATGATGATATTTATCAATATATTACAGAAACAGTTTATAATTCATTAATTGGAGAACCAACAAAGACAACTGTAGTTGATGTTCCAGAATACGTATTAGAAGATATCGTTCTTAAAGATTACTTCCCAGCAAATATCGTAGCAAACTTTGATAAAGCTGAATTAGTAGCTGCATCAAAAGGAACAATTACAGCAAAGATTGATACAAAAGATAATTCAATCACATGGACAATTGGTAACTTAAAACCAGGCGAATCAGCAACATATACTTATAGATTAACATTAAAAGATACATTTGATAGTTCAATTATTGGAAAGAATCTTCCAACAAACGAAAAGATCACAATTACTTATAAAGAAAACGGAAAAGATGGAAAACCTGTAGAAGATACAAGATGCCCAATAGTTATGTTAGACGTAATTCCTAAGAAAGTTATTCCACAAACTGGTGAGAATACAATCTTATTTGTAGGACTTGCATTATTAGCAACAGCAAGCGTTGCAGTAGTATCAAAGGTTAAATCAAGAAAATAAACCAAAGATAAGTAATAAATAAATCTATAATATATAAAAATTAAGAGGAGCATTTAATGCTCCTCTCTTTTTTATTAATAGTATATAAATTAGTTAACTACTTCCATCTCACCTTTTTTATTCATAACTTGTAGATTCAATACTTTTAGATAGTAGTATTCACCATAAACTTCATCATATCCTTCTTCAAGCTCTCCGATAACTTTAAGCCATGTATCCTCTTCTTTGAATGTTTCATCAATCTTGCCATCAAGTTGGTATTCTAAAACAGAATAACCAGATGGACAAGTTGGACATAATGTATTTTTTGAATATCTTCCAACAAATGTATATGGTGTTCCATCACGATTTGTTAAATAAAATCCCTCTATCTCAATCTTCTTATCTTGATAATTAGCTGGGTTGTAGTACATGTCTGTTATCGTTGTATCAAAATAATTTGTTCCGATTACCATATCTGATTTTTCAACTTTGCCAGTACTCGTATATAAAGTGCCGTCAGCAAGTTCCATTTTTGTATAATCGCCATTTGTATTGGTTGGCTGAGTTTCATTTTCTGTTGCTGTTCTATTAGCTACAGCTGAATTCTTGCCATCGCCATTATCAGCATCTTTCTTTGACTGATTAATATTGTTCATAACAATAACGGTAGCTACTATTCCAACAATTGCAATTATTAAAATAAGAATCCATAATAACTTCTTTTTATTCATTAGTAAATCATCTCCCTACTCACGAATTATTCTTTCTATAATAGAGAATAACACAAATAAAACTAAATTTACAATAACAATCATTGCTCCAGTGCTAATATTATAAACGTAAGATAAATAAATTCCCATTAAGAAAGATAAAACACTGATAATAGCTGAGCTAATAACAACTTTCTTGAATGACTTGAATAATCTCATTGATGTAAGCGCTGGGAATATAATAATGCTACTGATAAGCATAACACCCATCATTCTCATACCAACTGTAATGATAAGTGCTGTAAGAACAGCAATAATATTTGTATATCTTTTAGCTTTAAGTCCACTTGCTTTTGCAAAGTCTTCATCAAATGTAACAACAAATAATTTTCTATAATATACAATGAATAATATAGCAATAATAATACTTACTGCAATGCTTAAATAAACATCTGGCATGCTCATTGCTAAAATGCTACCAAACATGAAATTACATACATCAGTATTCATTCCAGTGGTTAGCGAAGTGACCGCAACACCAATCGCCAAAGCCGAGCTTGAGATTAAAGCAATTGCACTATCACTCTTAATCTTGCTGTTGTTTCCGATTTTTAATAATAAAATTGCAGAAACAGCAACACAAGGAATTGCAATATATAATGGAGAAGTTGCACCGAATGCTGTAGCGATTGTTAAAACACCAAAACCAACGTGAGATAAACCGTCTCCGATCATGCTGTATCTTTTAAGTACTAAACTTACTCCAAGAAGGGCTGCGCATAAACTAATTAAAACACCAACCAATATCGCTCTTTGAATAAAAGCGTGGCTCATCATTTCTGCTATTGTTTCAACCATTATTCTGCACCTCCTTCTTTGTGTTCACTCTTTTTGTAATCGTGATTTCCGTGCTCGTCGTGATGTGCAGGACATTCGCAATGCTTGCTATGATATTTATCAACATCACCATCATATACGACTGAACCATTCTCTATTTCAATAACTGTGTCAGCATAGCCTAGCGCTCTTTCGATATCGTGAGAAACCATAACAACAGTAATATTGTCCTCTTTTTTTAGTTTATCTAATAATTCATAGATTTGTTTTGCAATGCTTGGATCTAATCCATTAGTTGGCTCATCTAAAACAATAATATCTTTAGTTGCACAAAGTGATCTTGCAATTAAAACTCTTTGTTGTTGACCACCAGAAAGATCAGCAAAACATTTCTTGCGAATATCATAGATTCCAAGCTCCTCCATTACTTGCTTTGCTCTTTCTTTATCTTCTTTCTTATAAAAGATGCTTCTAACATTATTTGCAATTGTTCCAGATAAAACAACTTCCTCGATAGTAGCTGGGAAATTAGATTGAATCTCACTCTTTTGTGGTAGATAACCAATGTGAGCTTCCTTCTTAATCTCGCCTGTGTATCCCTTATAAAGTCCTAATATACACTTTAACAAAGTACTTTTACCTGAACCATTTTCACCAACGATACAAGTAAAACTACCTTTCTTAATTTTTAGATTAATGTTTTTTAGTGTATCTTTTTTAGATGGATAACTAAAACTTAAATCTTTAATTTGGATTAAATCCATTTACTTCCTCACTTTCTTATCAAAACATTTTATTGAAGTGCTGCTTTTAAAACATCAATGTTTCTTGTCATTAAACTTACCCAAGTTTCGCCATTATTGAAATCATCTAAGCTAACATTGTGTAATGTTTGAATTCTCATAGACTTTGTTCCTGTCTCTGTTGCAATTGTGTTAGCAACTGTACCAGGATTTAATTCGATATATAAAATAACTGGTATTTTTTCTTCTTTAACTTTGTTTTGTAAATATGCAACTGTCTTTGCTGATGGATCAACTTCAGTACTACAACCATCAAATGCTGCACTTACTTTTAATTTGTAGTAATCCATAAAGTATTGCATTGGCATTTTATCTGCAAAGATTAATCTGTCTCTCTTTTTATTATCAACGATTTCTTTGATTTGTTTATCAACGTTGTTAATTTTTGCAATATAAGCATCTGCATTTGCTTTGTATTTTGAAGCATTCTCGCTATCCATTTTTTCCATTGCTTTTTCTAAAGCATTAACCATCTTAACTGCATTGGCTGGTGATGTCCAGATGTGTTCATCAAAAGCACCTTTTGTGTGTTCATGCTCTTCGTGGTCATGATCATGATCTTCATCTTCATGGTCGTGGTCTTCACCCTCTTCGTAATCATGTTCGTGCTCTTCTGCTCCATCTACTTCTTTTTCTTCCATCTTGTCTACGTAGTCTGCGATGCAAATAATATCAGTTTTTGATTTGTCTTGTGACTCTACAACCTTAGTAGCCCATTTTTCCATCTCTCCACCAATATATACAAATAAGTTGGCATCTTGAATCTTGATTAAATCTTGAGCTGTTGGATCATAGCTGTGAGCATCTTTTCCCGGTCCTAATAAAAATGTAAGTTCAACTTCTTTGTTGTCTCCGATGATTGCTCTTAAAAAATCATAACTTGCAAAGTTGCTAGCAACAACTTTGTATTTAGCGTTAGTCTTTGTATTTTTATTTCCGCCTAGTATAAAAGCAATAGCAACGCCTGCTACTATAGCTAATGCTAATATAGCTAATAATATTTTCTTTAATTTCATTAATTTATATCCTCCTGAGTTTTGTATTTATTTCTTTATCTGTTTTCTTATAAAACACAAAACTCTTTATTCATTAAGTTGTACTTTTTGAAACACCAAAGAATCCTGCATAAATATTTCTTGCTCTTTGTGTAGTCTTGCAAGAAACAAGTAAATCAAAGCGCCGATAACAATTGCTATAACAAAAGCTATAGAAATGCTTATAATGCTTTGAGCCATTAGAATAATCATACAATGTGCACAATGTTCTTCATGGCAGGTTTCTAGATGGTGCTCATCTTGAGAAACAATGATAGAAAACACAAGTGTTGCAATTATTAAGAAAATTATTAATGTTTTAATTGCATTTAAAAGTTTTCTATTCATGTTTTCTCCTTTCTTTATTTTGAACAATTATCACAAGTTCCGTAAATAATTGTATTGTAATCCAATTTAAATTTGTGTTCATCTTTAATATGTTGATTAATCTCATCAACTTCGTGGCAATCTAAGTTTAATGACTTGCCACATTCTTTGCACTTTAAGAATAAATGATTACCCTCTTCTTGTGGTACGTATTGATAATACTTAGTATGATTTCTTGTTTCTACTCTAAGACTATTTTCTTTTTCTAGCTTATTTAAAAATCTGTATATAGTTGTTAAACCAACTTCTTGTTTATGTTTTTTCATATATTCAAGTATTTCTTCAGCATTAACAAACTCATTTTCATGATTAACTAAATAATCCATGATTATCTTTCGTTGGCCAGTCTTATAACTAATCATTTTTGCCTCCTTTTCAAAATTGAAAACCATTTTCAATTTTAACATGTTTTGGAAGATTTTGCAAGTGAAATAGCAAAAAAGAAGGACAAGTCCTTTACTTGTCCTTTAAATCTTTTAGTTTTACAATTCAGGTGATTCTTTCTTTTCTTTTTGCTCACCATAACCAATTCCTTCTGATTTCATAACATCGTGTATTTTTGTAGCTGCAATTCTTTCTGTTTGATCTTCTTGCATTAGTTGTTTATTAACTCTAGTCATTACAGATTCCATAATCATTATGATTTGTTTAGCATTTAATTCTAATTTAAAAACCGGATTAGTTCTTTCTGTATCATCTTCTTTGTAGTCAATAAATGTAATCTCTGTTTGTTCTAGATTCTTCTTTTTTAATGCTTTATCATAATTTATCTCATATGTTCCATGTGCAATACTATTTCTTAAATGCCTGAACAATTCTGAACAATCTGTATAATCCTGATTATACTCTTCTCTTCTTATAGACAATTTAAAAATCTGTTTTATAACTTCTTCTTTTTTGTCTAGGCTATTTTTTAGACTTTCCTTAAATTTTTGTTCCATTGTTTTTCTATTAGGATTTCGATTGTTTAAGCCTTCTATTAGTTTTTTAGTTTTTCTGATACTTGCATTGATATTTTCTAATTGTTTTCTATATCCTTCTATTGATAAATCAATTTTTCTTTGTTTTTCTGCTCCGCTAGCCCCATATATAATTGATTTAGTCTTGTCTGTATCTATTGATGGAATTATTCCCTCCATCCCCTCTAAATTGTGATATTCAAATATATTATTTTCTTCTGCGTTATTAGCTTTTAAGTATCCACAACCATAATTAAGTAATCCCAACAACATGTCAGAATATATTAACGGAGTTTGAAATGACACTTTTACTAACTCTTTATATGTTGTATCGCTCATTTTTGTTCCGTCTCTGTGTGAGTTTTCTAGCATTTCAAACGCTCTAGCACAACAATTAGCTAATGAAATTGTAGTTACATTTCCTTTAAATCTTGCTGATAGTATATTATCATATATGTCATCATGCATTCCAAATTTCCAAACATATTTCCAATTCTTTTTCCCTACATGTCGTATGAATCTTTCAATAGTTTTTCTTCTTTTTTTCATTTCCTCTTCAGGAATTTCTTCTAATTCAAAAAAGTTAGTACCATCTACTTTGTGCATAATCTCTAATTGAGTTTTTAAAGTCGGGTGTTTTTTAATTAATTCTGCTAAATTGCCATTTTCTTTTTTTCCTTTAGAAATAATCCTGTACATTTGCATACTATTTACATATTTTCTTAATGCATACTCACTTTGACAATACATGTATCTAGGATCAACTGTATAAAACTCTTTGTTTTCTTTTGTACATCTCGATCTAATATTGTAAAATAACAAATCAATAAATGCTATGGTTTCATCATATGGTAAAATACCATCCATCTTTGTACTGTGTAAATGAATAGTTCTATTGACATTCATTTCTATCAACTTATCTTCACTGTCTTTACTTCCTAATGGTTTTACTTTTATTTTGTCTAAGTCAGCTTTTGCAGTTATTTTATAATTTCCATGTAAGAAAGCATTTCTAATCTGTTTTAAAGTTTCAAAAGGAGTAAGATGGTTATCTTCCATTAGTTTCTTAAAAGCAATTTCAAAGTTGTCTACCATGCTATTTAATAATGGATAAGAGTATTCAACTTCAGTTTCTCCTGGCATTTTAATTTCCTCTAATATGAGTTTATCAATGCTTTTAGTACAATTTCTCTCAATATGATCAAAGTTTTGTGCAATATTTACTCCAACATTATTAATCATTGCTCGATCTCTAGCAAAAGTCGGATTTATTTTATTAATTAAAACTCTGCTTCGCCCCATTGGTTTCATATGATTTATTATCATCAATTGTTTAGCATACCACATAAAAACTGAATTGAAGTCTTTTAATTTATCATATTCATAACTGATTTCTTTCATTACTCCTCCTTTCCACTCATTTTAAAATATCCACTATTATATCATATTTTGGAAATTTTTGCCACTGTTTAACAAAAAAGTAAGGAGTAAGTATAACTTACTCCTTCTAATAATACTTTTATTTATGCTGAATCTCTATCAAATGTTCCTCTATCTAAGTCTCGTTTTAGCATTTCAACACCTTTTTCATAGTCTTGACCAGTTACTGCTCTTTCTCCTGTGAATACTGCTCTACCTACCTTATTCTTATTAATTGCAATAGGCTTCTTTGCTGTGTTCTCAGTAATCTCTTCTTTTAATTTTTTGTCGCTTTCTATTAATTCATGATTAACAGTATATCTTTCTCTATAAACATCTCTATCTTCTTCTGGAATTGTTAATTCTAATAAAGCATCTAGTTTATCTTCTGGACTAACTTCTTCTTTTAGTTGTTCTAGGCATGCAATTTTTTTCTTTTCTGCTTCACTTCTTTGTTCTTCTGGCTTTGCTTGAATTTGTGCTAAATCTTCAGCAGCTTTGACAATTCCACCATATAGATTAATATTTTCAATCCAAGTATTTTCATCGATTGTTCCATTAGACAAACGAAATTCTATTGTACCTTTTTTATTACCAAGATTCAAAAAGTTAACTCCGTAATATCGATTTTTGTAGCCATCTCCTCCTTGTACAGTTTTAGCAAACAGTTTTAGATCTTCTTTAGTTTCAAAATTTACTTCGCCGGCTGCTAGTTTTTCAATATTTCCAGAAATAGGACCAGCATATGTGCCTATTCCTTTACGTGGTTTTTCGCCCTTTGCATTACTAATTGCATATAATATTTCTTCGGTATTTCCTACTATTTCTATTAAATTTTGCCATGATTCCTTACTTTTTAAATAGTTGGCTCCAATGTGAACATGTCCTCCACATCTACTTGAAGTACTCTGCCCTAGTATTTCTAATGATTTACATACTCTTTTTACCGATTTCGTTGTTCTTTCATTAGTTCCAGATAATATTGGTGAAACTACTTCAACGCCATCACCTAAGCTGCCATCTT
>JAEEGL012787640.1_pt1 | contig 18095 bp, 14 predicted proteins | sample 9134231 | NCBI WGS metagenome assembly JAEEGL01 (sample SAMN16246548, study PRJNA631951) | gut metagenome | biome: gut microbiome; feature: rumen; material: fiber-attached | host: Bos | place: Iran: Karaj | collected 2018-10 | reverse complement strand
GTCCGAAAAAATGTGTACTTTTGCCCATGGTTATGTTTGTTTTCTTGTCAACTACAAAGATAACTAAAAAGGGCTGACACCAATACAAAGTGCCAGCCCTAATTTTTTGATGGAGCTTTAATGTTTAGCGGACAGTAATAAAATTATTACATAAGAATATCATACTTACGGAGCATAAGCATCATGTTTGTGCCCCGTAAATTGTGTGTTTATGTCAGCAATATTATGTGCTGCTGATGTATAATCTTATTGTTGCGATATGGACGAAGTGTGTACTGTGCCAACTGGCACTTTTGGCACAAATGATAAAAATTGACAAAAAATGTAGTTTTATGTAGTAGAATGCCTGTCGGTACAGTGGCACATTTGGCACAGTTGCACACTTGCTTGAGAGTTCTGTAATAAGATAATCCATCATTGTGAAGAGTATCTTGTCGTATTAGCTTGCGGTTCTCGTGTGGTAAATGACATACAAAAAAGGGTGAGTCAAACGAATGACTCACCCTTCCTGTTATGATATGATGCTGTGTGAAATTATCGAACGTTGATAGTGTTGAGTGTAGCTGCTGTCTTGAGCTCTGGAAGAGCAGGAACAACGAGGTTGATGATTACGCTGTTGTTCTCAACATACTCAGCAGTTGAATATACACGGAGAACACCGTCCTGAACCTTGTAGCGGATGGACTTATCTACGTTGTCTGCGAGAGATACAACGTTGATACCGTAAGACTTACCCTCAATGAAACGTACACGTGCAGGTACGTCAATCTCTGCAACCTTGTATGCGTCAACTGATGTTGCGCTTACATTGCCCTCATTGTCGTAAGAAGTCTCAGCTACAGTATATGTTGTTGGCTTTGGAGCCTTTGCCTTCTTTGTTGATGTTGTTGCGTTTGCTGATACAGCTGCAAGCATAATTGCTGCGAATACAATTGACTTTTTCATAATCCTAAAATCTTTTTACCTGTGGAACTTCATTGTTATCCCTAAAAACATTCCACTTGAATTAAACAATCTTTACTTATCCTAAAATTCTTGCACTTATGTGCTTGTTTTCTTTTTACGCTGCAAAGGTACGACATTTTACTCGTATGCAACAAATATTTATTCGATTATTTGAAAAAATATGGCAAAATATTGACATTAGGCAATAAAACTCGACATTTCTCTAATTGATTGGTTATGTTGGTTTAGTATAAAAATCCTTGCCACGTGTCAATTTGTGTGCACGGAAACAACAGAAAGCACGCTTCTTTTTGTGGAGCTAAAAGTTGAGTTGCGTGCTCTATGTCATGAGCTCTGTGGAGTTTGATAATAAGTGGTGATTTATGCCTTGTTTTTTATCGTCAATTATTATCTTTTCTATGGTCTGTATATTCGTAGTCCTTGAACTTGTTTGCAGGGAATACGAAGATGTCATCTGAGATGTTGCCACTCTTGAATTCTGTGATTTTAACTGTTGTTCTGAAGAATGCGAGTTTTATGTTCAGACTTTGTGGGTGTAGATTCTGTTTGTTTACTACCGCCATCACTTCGCGTATCCCGAACAGGCTTGACTCCTTAATCTTGGCAGTTATCTCGTAGGTATTGCCTCGAGTGACGTAACTGAATTCGTAGTTGTTAACGTCGTATTTGAACTTTGAAAGATATTTGTCCTTGTTATCGTCGTTAGCATTGTAGATGTTTACGGTCTTCTTCTTCTTATCAACCATGTATGCGGTGACGCCGTCATTCCATGATGCGTATCTTGCTTCCTGATAGCGTTGCTTCTTGCCTTTGTATTCTATTGCACCTTCGGTCTTATATATACCGAGGATGTTGACGGAGTACTTGACGTGTGAACCTTGTGGACCAAAGACAGACGTGAATACCTTGTCGAACATGCGTCTTGCTTCCTCCGCATTCTTCGACTGTGCGTACATACTTCCAAAGCCAAGGGATAGGGCGAGTATGAACATGAAAAATTTTCTAATAATCTGTCTTTCCATAAGCTATGTTAGTTGACTTAATAATAAAAAATGGGCTACCCCGTTGCTCACGCAAAAGAATAGCCACAACACAAACACAAAATAAAACACGACATAATCTGCAATTTTTACTATTTATAGTATTGCAGATAATTCCTTATGATTACTTTTATTATTGAATACCTGCTTCACGGAGATGCTGCTGCCACTTCCAAGCGGAAGCAAGAATCTCGTCGAGTGGAGTATCTGCTGACCAACCAAGTTCCTTGTTTGCCTTGTCAACATTTCCCCAAATAGCTTCGATGTCGCCCTCACGACGTGGAGCGTATTCCCAAGGAAGCTTAACACCTGTTGCACGCTCGAAGCCTTCTACGATTTCGAGTGTTGAATAACCATGACCTGTACCGATGTTGAATACCTCAACTGGTTCTGTCTCCTGGTCAAGTACACGTGTCATTGCCTTTACGTGTGCCTTTGCAAGGTCAACTACATAGATGTAGTCGCGGATACAAGTCTTGTCTGGTGTGTTGTAGTCATTACCAAATATCTTCAACTGCTTACGGATACCGATGGCAGTCTGAGTTACGAATGGAATGAGGTTCATTGGAACTCCGTTAGGAAGTTCACCAATGAGAGCCGTTGGGTGTGCACCTATTGGATTGAAGTAACGGAGAATGATACTCTTGATTGGTGCACCAGAGTGGATATAATCCTGAATGATCTCTTCGTTAATCTGCTTAGTGTTTCCGTATGGAGAGAGTGCCTTCTGAATTGGAGCTTTCTCTGTTACAGGGAGATTCTCTTTAGTTGGCTGACCATATACGGTGCAAGAAGAAGAGAAGATGATTCCCTTTGTACCATACTTAGCCATAAGCTCAAGCACGTTCATGAGGGAATTGAGATTATTCCTATAATATAAAAGAGGCTTTTCTACAGATTCGCCAACAGCCTTAGATGCTGCGAAGTGGATTACACCCTTGATTGGATATTTTGCAAATACTGCTTCTACCTTATCAAAATCGTTGAGGTCAACCTGCTCGAATGCTGGACGGATGCCTGTAATCTTCTCAATACCGTCAAGTACATTGACATTGGAGTTTGAGAGGTTGTCTATAATTACTACGTCGTATCCTGCTTGCTGAAGTTCTACTGTAGTGTGTGAACCGATAAAACCAGTTCCACCCGTTACAAGAATAGTCTCTTTCATATTTATCTTTTTACTTTTTTAAGTATGCAAATTTACGGACATTTTCCGATATAATTGCAAAAATCCCCGTATAATTAGCTACCAAAAATACTTTTTGTTAAGATTGACGACACGAAACAACAAAAAAAGCGAGTTCTTGTTAAGAATTCGCCCATAATTACATACTATAATACCCATAACTTATATGCCTAAATGCGTGCTTCCAGCTCTTCACGAAGTATGTCCATAATATAAACGGCCCCCTGATAGTACAAGCCTGTGGTATCACGCTCAACTTTCTCGAATGTATGTGAGCCATAGATAATATCCATAGCTTGAGTCATCGTTATATTTTGTTCCTCCATTAGCATATTGACAAGTTCATTTGTCAAACATTCTATCTGGAATTGTTTGCTTTGTGCGTCTTGTGTTGTCATATTGTTACTGCTCTATCTTATGAAGTAAACTTATTGCACGTTCTGTCCCGAAGAAATACTGGAATGTAGGACGAATGAAGGATAGTTGGCGAATTAGTTCGTCCATTTGGATGTATTGCAATTGGAAACGACTAATTTGTAATCCGACTCTGTCATCTGCTATTGGTCCATACACTATATCGTAATTATGTGCCTGCTCATGAGATTTGTTCTTACGGTTTTGCATAATGAATTCTGCCCATTCCTGAGAATAGCCTTCAAATACTTTGACTTTTATATCTGATGAAACGGTTTTATACATAATGTTTTCATCAAATTTATAGGTCGTAATCGTGGCTTCACCAGATTCTTCTCTATCCACTGTACGCTCAGCCATCATCTGTGCTTGGTGTAAATCTGGGCTTAGGTAGAAACCTTGACCAAAATCCTTACCACGACGTCCTCTTTTAAGGTCAATCGTGTCAATACTCATGTTTGAACCGTGATATAGTTTCATAGTACTAATGTGCCTCCGTGGCGATTGCAGATAATTGCTATGTCTTCAATAGCATCTTCTATTGACAATGTATGTTCCACCTTGTAATGCTTGGTCAGGAAATCTAACCCTTTGTACTTGCGAAGATACTGGTATGCTTTTGCGTTAGTTAGCGAGAACCTATTGGCAAACGCTCCTATTATGCAAACAAGATATTCGATTGTATTTCGTTGTTCTTTTGACATATTCAACTATCTTTAAAAACAGTCACGGGCAGGGCATTACCCTGCCCGTGGCATTGGTTGTTATTATTGATTAAGACGATTATTCTGCTGAATAGTCAATCTTGCTCATACGTACGTAAGTTGCATAGCGGTGCTGTGCAGCCTTCTTGGCAGCATCGAAGAGCTCCTGAGCCTCAGCTGGCTTAACCTTCTTGAGTGAGAGGTAACGAACCTCACCATCAAGGAATGCCTGGAAGTTATCCCAGTTAGGTTCCTTAGAGTCGAGCTGGAATGGGTTCTTGCCCTGCTCTGCGAGACGTGGGTCGAAGCGCCAGAGGTGCCAGTAACCACACTCAACAGCCTTAGCTTCCTCAGCCTGGCTCTTACCCATACCACCCTTAGCCTTAAGACCGTGGTTGATACATGGAGCGTAAGCGATTACGAGTGATGGACCTGGATAAGCCTCTGCCTCGCGGATAGCCTTGAGACACTGTGCGTTGTCTGCTCCCATTGCAACCTGAGCAACGTAAACGTAGCCGTAAGTTGACTGCATGAGACCAAGATCCTTCTTTGTGATGCGCTTACCACCTGCAGCGAACTGAGCGATAGCACCGATTGGAGTAGCCTTAGATGACTGACCACCTGTGTTAGAGTAAACCTCAGTATCGATAACGAAGATGTTGATGTCCTCACCTGATGCGAGAGCGTGGTCAAGACCACCGTAACCGATATCGTAAGAAGCACCGTCACCACCGATGATCCACTGTGAACGCTTAACGAGGTAGTGTGAAAGCTCAGAGAGCTGCTTGCAAGTTGGGCAACCAGCCTCACGACCTGTCTGGATAGCTGGAGCGAGCTTAGCAGCAGCAGCCTTTGAAGCCTCTGCATTGTCCTTGCCTGCAATCCACTCCTCAGCAGCTGCCTTGAACTCAGCTGGAGTGTCATCCTTAGCGATAAGCTCCTGAAGGAGAGTTACGATACGAGCACGCATCTTCTTGTTTGCGATAGTCATACCGAGACCGAACTCACAGAAGTCCTCGAAGAGTGAGTTAGCCCATGCTGGACCCTGACCCTTCTCGTTCTTAGTATATGGAGTTGATGGGATTGAACCTGAGTAAATAGAAGAACATCCTGTAGCGTTAGCAACCATCTCACGGTCACCGAAGAGCTGAGAGATAAGCTTAACGTATGGAGTCTCACCACAACCAGAACATGCACCTGAGAACTCGAAGAGTGGAGTTGCGAACTGGCTGAGACGTGGGTTAGACTTGAAGTCGATGAGATCCTGCTTTGACTTAACGTTCTTAACGCAGTAGTCCCAGTTAGCTGCCTCACCAAGCTGTCCCTCGAGTGGAACCATCTTGAGAGCCTTCTCGCCCTTAGTACCAAGACATACGTCAACACAGTTACCACAACCGAGACAGTCCATAACACCTACCTGGATGCGGAACTGCATACCCTTGAGCTGTGCTGGAGCCTTGATTTCGATCTTGTCTGCGTTGAGACCTGCTGCTTCCTTCTCATCCATAGCGAATGGACGGATACAAGCGTGAGGACAAACGAATGCACACTTGTTACACTGGCAACATGTGTTAGGATCCCATACTGGAACGAATGCTGCAACACCACGCTTCTCGTATGCTGCAGTTCCCTGCTCCCACATACCGTCCTCGATTCCCTTGTAAGCTGATACTGGGAGGAGGTCACCGTTCTGTGCGTTGATTGGACGAACGAGGTTGTTGATGAAGTCTGGGTCATCGTTCTTAACCTCTGGGTCTGCTGGGAGGTTAGACCATGCTGGGTCAACTGTGAGCTGCTTGTACTCGCCACCACGGTCAACGGCTGCATAGTTCATGTTAACGACATCCTCACCCTTCTTTCCGTAAGACTTAACGATAGCCTTCTTCATCTGCTCTACGGCAAGGTCAACAGGGATTACCTCTGTGATACGGAAGAATGCTGACTGGAGGATTGTGTTTGTACGGTTTCCAAGACCAATCTCCTGTGCAATCTTAGTCGCGTTGATGTAGTAAACTGTGATGTTCTTGTCTGCGAAGTACTTCTTAACATTGTTAGGAAGGTTCTTAACAAGGTCGTCACCCTCCCAGATTGTGTTGAGGAGGAACTGTCCGTTCTGACGGAGACCGCGGAGTACATCGTACATGCGGAGGTAAGCCTGAACGTGACAAGCTACGAAGTTAGGAGTCTTGATCTGATATGTTGAGCGGATTGGTGTGTCTCCGAAACGGAGGTGTGAACAAGTGAAACCACCTGACTTCTTAGAGTCGTAAGAGAAGTAAGCCTGGCAATACTTGTTTGTGTTGTCACCAATGATCTTAACTGAGTTCTTGTTAGCACCTACAGTACCATCAGCTCCAAGTCCGAAGAACTTAGCCTCGAAGATGCCTTCGCCACCGAGTGCCATCTCCTCCTCGAGTGGGAGAGAACGGAATGTAACGTCATCAACGATACCGAGTGTGAAGTGATCCTTTGGCTCTGGGAGTTCAAGGTTCTTGTAAACTGAAAGAATCATAGTTGGAGTAACGTCGCAAGAACCGAGACCGTAACGGCCACCGATAATCTTTGGAGCGTTCTCCTGTCCGTAGAATGCATCCTTAACGTCGAGGTAAAGTGGCTCGCCGTTTGCACCTGGCTCCTTAGTACGGTCAAGAACGGCAATGCGCTTGCAAGTTGAAGGTACTGTAGCGAGGAGACGATCTACTGAGAATGGACGGTAGAGGTGAACTGATACCATACCGTACTTCTTGCCGTTAGCGTTAGCGTAGTCGATAGCCTCACGAGCAGCCTCTGTAGCAGAACCCATAAGGATGATTACGTCTGTAGCGTCAGCAGCACCATAGTAAGAGAATGGCTTGTACTCACGACCTGTGATCTTAGAGATTTCAGCCATGTACTTCTCTACTGACTCAAGAACTGAATCGTAGTATGGGTTGCAAGACTCGCGGTGAGCGAAGAATGTCTCTGGGTTCTCAGCCATACCCTTAGCAACTGGATGCTCTGGAGTGAGTGCGCGTGAGCGGAACTCAGCAACCTTATCCATTGGTACGAGTGGGCGGATATCCTCCATGTCGATTTCCTCAATCTTGTGATACTCGTGTGAAGTACGGAATCCATCGAAGAAGTTGATGAATGGTACGCGAGTGTCAAGTGCAGCAAGGTGAGCTACTGCAGAAAGGTCCATAACTTCCTGTACAGAGCCTTCGCAAAGCATAGCGAAACCTGTCTGGCGGCAAGCCATCACGTCTCCGTGGTCACCGAAGATACAGAGAGAGTGTGATGCAACTGTACGAGCAGATACATGGAATACAGATGGGAGGAGCTCACCAGCAATCTTGTACATATTTGGAATCATAAGGAGAAGTCCCTGTGATGCTGTGAATGTAGTGGTGAGAGCACCAGCCTGAAGAGAACCGTGAACAGCACCTGCTGCACCAGCCTCTGACTGCATTTCCTGTACGAGTACTGTGTCGCCGAAGAGGTTCTTGCGACCCTGAACAGCCCACTCATCCACGTGCTCCGCCATTGGAGATGATGGAGTGATTGGGTAGATGGCAGCAACTTCTGAGAACATGTATGCTACATGTGCAGCAGCTGTGTTACCATCACAAGTAATGAATTTCTTTTCTTTACCCATAATAATGTTTAAATTTTATAATGTGTTCCTAAAAATCTTTTTCCCTGATTCCTTCCTTTCCTGCATATTCAAGCCTTATGTCATCATAATCTAATCATAATTGACATATTGTCGCTGGCTGACCCCTCGGTAACCCTTCGTTAACCCTTCGGCAACCGTTCGTAATTTTACTGTGAAAAGTCAAATGACAAAATGATACCCCATGTTTGTGTCATAGTAACTTTTTGTCATTTGCCTTAGGTCAGCTTTACTTATGCAAGAATTTCTTTTTAGTAGAGGAATCCAAATAGCCAGAGTGGAATCTGGTTGCCTTCACCTATATCACACTGGTTGACAGCAAAGAGAGTCTTTGACTTACTCTTCAACTTAGCAGAGTACTCCGCAATCTTGAAGTCATACTGACCATCAACGAGGAATGAGCATAGAGTACCCACCTTGTTAATCTTGTGGTCCTTCCAGAGAGCGTTGCAGAAGAAGCACTCAAGCACATCGTGAGTGTCGAATGTGCGAGGATAGAAGCTGTACATGAGGTTTGAGTTGTGAAGAAGAACCCTTGCAGGCTTCTTTGGGAACTCATCACCCTTGGCATAAATCATGTTCACGAGGCGTGCCTCCATCAGATACTTGATGTAGTGCATAACCGTTGCACGTGACATACCCAGCTCCTGAGCAAGTGAGCTTACGTTAGGTGCGCTGCTTCCGCTGATTGTGAGAAGATAGAACAGCTGCTTAATCTTAGCGAGATATTTGAGTTCAATCTGCTTGACGAGCAAGATGTCCACCTCTATCATCATATTCATATTCTTGAGAAGATTCTCAGAATAATTCTGTTTGTCCAAGAAGAATGGATAGAATCCGTGGTGCAAGTAGTCCTGGAAATGGTCGCGAGGATTAACCTGCTCGAATATTTCCGTTGCTATTGCAGTATGTTTGCTTATGATTTCGTCCAATGTATATGGCTTCAATCTTAATCCTGTCTTTACGTTGAGGTATTCGCGGAAAGAGAATCCGCGAAGATTGTACGAATGAACGATACCGTTGAGTTCTGGGTTTTCCTCTTTGAGACGCATAACAGGTGAACCTGCAAAGACGATTTTCAATCCTGGATAACGGTCGTAACATTCACGGAGCTGTTGGCTCCAGTTTGGTTGTTTGTAAACTTGGTCAATAAGCAAGACCTTACCGCCTGAATGGTAGAATTCATCGGCAAAGGCAGCAATTCCGACGTTCTGCACGTAGAAATTGTTGGTGTTGATGTATAGGCAAGTTTTGTCATTAGGAGCAAAATTCTCCTTTGCATACTGGAGCAAAAAAGTAGTCTTTCCTACGCCGCGCGCACCTTTTATGCCGATCATCCTGTCTTTCCAGTTGATCTCATCCATCAGGTCTCTGCGCACAGTGGCAGGCAAATGCTCTACCAGATATGCATGTGTTCGGAAAAAGGATTCCATACTTTCTTTCGTATATGATTAATAAGTCAAGAAATGAAAATTAATGCATGTTCATGTGATTTTTTTTGAAAAAAATGAACTATACATAACCTTCTGGGTGCAAATGTAGCGTTTTTTTTCTATAATGCAAACTCGACTTTGCAAAATGTGTCTGTTTCGTGCGCGCACATTCTAAAAAAGGTAAATTAGAACATGTTCAATGGAAAACGGCTAATGGCTCTTGTATTATTAACGTATAAAGCTTATATGACTCAACTTTCGCAGGCTTCAGTTGAGATGTCGTCAGGTTTTCGGTTATCAGTTTTGATACTTGTAGCAGAGAACATTCAAATCTAAAAGCGTAGCGTCCCGATAACCTTAAACCTAATAACCTTAACAAGTTGAGCACCTGCGAAACTTGAGTTACATGAGACTCCTGCTATGTTTAATCAGTAGTAGGATATTGCATTGTACAACAATGGAGTGAACCATGCTGCTTGATGAGTACTGAGCAGTCAATACCCACTATCTCACGGTCAGGAAAAGCCTTCTGGAGCTGACTCTTTGCGAGAGCGTCATTCTCTGGTTGTGAATATGTAGGCATAAGTACTGCGCCGTTCATAATCAAGAAGTTTGCGTATGTAGCAGGAATACGTTCTCCTTCCCAATAACAGGCGTCTGGCATAGGCAGAGGAATGAGGTTGTAAGGCTTACCCTCGGTGGTTGTGAATGCCTTGATTTCCTCCTCCATAGCGTGCAGTTCAGTATAGTGTTCGTCATCCTTGTCGAGACATTGAACGTATGCTATCGTGTCATTAGGACAGAGACGTGCAACGGTATCTACGTGACCATCCGTATCGTCACCTGCAAGCCATGAGTGTTCAAGCCACAGAATCCTCTCTGCGTTGAAATCCTCAAAGAGTCTTTCGCCTATGCGTTCATAGTCGAGAGTGTCATTACGGTTAGGTGCAAGCAGACATGAAGCGGTAGTGAGAATAGTTCCCTTGCCGTCACTCTCTATACTTCCACCCTCAAGAACGAAGTCAAGACAGTTGTTGTATGTACCGTCAACGGCATTACCCTTGTACATCTTCTTGCTTATCTGATTGTCAAGGTTGGCAGCAAACTTCATTCCCCAGCCATTAAACTGGTAGTCAAGGAGTATGCGCTTGCCCTCATCAAGACATGAGATGAAACCGTGGTCGCGTGCCCATGTGTCATTTGTCTCGCACTCGAAGATGCGGATATTGTCCATGCTCACATTGTGCGCCTTCAACTGTCCCTTTACCTCATCTGGATATTGTGCCACGATGAGCAGAGACTCACGCTTTGCAATCTCGCGAGCCATATTACAGTAACATTCCACTACCTCATTATATATAGGTGCCCAGTCGGTTTCCCTATGAGGCCATGTAAGTTGCACGAATTCCTGCTCGTGCCATTCTGATGGTAAATACACTTTATTATATCTTCAATTAATAATTAATTCAACTTCCGCAAGCTACAGTTGAGAGGTTGCTTTTTTTTGTAAGTAAAAGGGGAACGACAAGAATTCGTGTGGGTGATGTCTTTACCACGAATGCTATTTTTCCAGCAAATCAGGCCTTCTTTCCTTGGTTCGCTTTACAGCTTGTTCATATTCCCAGTTGCGTATATTTGCCTCGTGACCAGAGAGTAGAATCTGTGGGATGCCCCATGTCTCTTCTGGATTATCCACAGGATGATATTCCGCAGGACGTGTATATACTGGAGGCTCAAGGAGATTGTCCTGGAAAGAGTCGCTCAGGGCACTCTCCACATCACCTATCACACCAGGGACGACACGTATTATGGCATCAGCCATGATGGCAGCGGCGAGCTCACCACCCGTAAGAACGTAGTCACCTATGGATATCTCCTTTGTAATAAGGTGTTCACGTATGCGGTAGTCTATGCCTTTATAATGACCGCAGATGATGATTAGGTTCTTCTTCAGCGACAACTCGTTAGCCATTGACTGGTTGAATGTCTCGCCATCTGGTGCCGTGAAGATTATCTCGTCATACTCACGCTCTTTCTTGAGCTTTGATATGAGAGCATCCAATGGCTGACACTGGATAAGCATTCCTGCAGCACCACCGAAAGGGTAGTCATCCACACGCTTGTGCTTGTCCGTAGTGTAGTCACGAAGATTATGAACATAAATCTCAGCAAGTCCCTTCTTTTGTGCCCTGCCGAGAATACTTTCTTTAGTGAATGGCTCTATCAGTTCAGGTAGAACCGTAATGATATCTATTCTCACGATGAATGTGTGATTTGTCTGTAAATTATTTTTCGTTGCAAAGTTACTCAATAAAATTAAGATACGGATGATTTCACGTCATTATTCTTCTTGTTGCCCCAAAACAGAAACTGTCGTTGATACCTTCTTTATGCTAAATACGTGATTGTGTGTTTAATCTCTATTTGCGATGGCTTGTAAGACACTCCTTCGTAAGATGGAGAGTATATATAAAGAGGAGTGAACTGCTATAAAATGAAAGCAGCCACCCCGTCGGGTGGCTACTTTTATTCCAAACAGATAATACTGACTCTTCAGAAACAATCTTGGAAGTTAATTTTTTAGAAAGTAACGAACTATAATTTCGGAAAGTATGAACTTAGAAAAAGCTATTATTATTTTGAACATTGCAAAAGTATGAAGAATATACATTATAATATTGTATTTTAGATGCAAATATGTCTTATAATATCATTTTGATACACTTATATTTGTATCATTAAAGCATAAGGAGATTTTTTGAGACATAAAACACGTTAAAAATTGTACTAAATGCGAAATGTATCGTATTTTTTACGATAACATATCTTATTTCTTATTCGATATGTGTCTTTTTTACGAAAAAATCGCTATATACAGCTACTTTTTTGTACAAATTTGAAGTTACATTATGATACTTCGGGAATACTTCGGGTTTTGTTCGGGAATCCTTCGCTTTTCCTTCGGTTCGTGTTTTTTGACATGATGACACTTTCGAGTTCACTTCGTTGTGACATAATGCTACTTTTTGTGGCATTTTACTTTCCTGCTGCTATTTGCTTTTGTCATCGTAGAAAGATGGCAGATTTTTTTGTACGCGCAGAAAAATATTTTTGTACGCGTACAAAATATTTTTTCTACGTGATGCAGATTTTTTTGCTTCGTATATACGTTTTGTCATAATGCTATTAGCTAACGAATATCCACTTTCTTTTTGTTACTTGTGATGTCATGAGAAAATTACGAAATCATGACTTATCTTAAACACGGAGAGCAGAGGGCTCAGAGAAAAAGTATTCTTCCCGTTTTTCAATGATAAAAGTCGGTAATTATAGTTATCCGAAACTGATATTTTTATTGGATAAATTATTACTTCCCGTTGGTCAGTGAGAAAAGTTGGTAATTGTTGGTAATTATTGTCCTTCCAAGCACCAAAGGTGCAATAAAGTAGTTTGTTGTGTGTAAAAACATGTTACCACAACTTTTTTGTCTGAAATGTTTGTTCGAATGGAAATATGTTGTACCTTTGCGTCGTTAATGACTAACATCCTATGCCTCTTTCCCTATAATGTGCTAAGAGACTAACTCGTAACTAAAATAATGATAAGATGAAAACAACCACATATAACATAATGAATTATTGTGTTTCGATGACTAAAAAAGTTGTCGGATGTTTGTGTATTTCGTTGAAATTTGTAACAATACAATGTATTATCTATAATAACTCATAAAGCGGAATCTTGATAGAGACATCTTATGATGGCTGTTTCAAGATTTCGTGAAAAGTATGCTATAAACGGTTGTCATAAGAGAAAACATTTAAATTAACTAACAAGAAAAACTAATGATGATTAAAAAGTTTTTTATGTCAATTCTTTTGTTGACAATTATCACATCATGTACTAATGATGACGATTTTGCAGACCTTGTGTCAAATGGAGAACAAGGAGGAAAGTTTAGCATTAACGTGAAGATTGAACCTTTCAAAACAAATGATGCACCTCTTACTCGTGGATATCTGGGAGACATTTCTTCAAACAATGAAGAGTTCGAATTCTATTTCCTAAGTGGTTATGACGATGAAGACGAAGACGGTAATCCTGTACATGTTGAGGGCGACAAATTTGGAATTTGTTCTTTGGCTACACCATATATAAATATTCCTTTGGAAGTTGAGAGCGATGAGGACTTGACTAAGGATGGAGTAGGTGATTTAGTGTTGACGTCAAATTCGATCGAACTAATAGCCGGTAATCAGTATGTAGTGTATTATCCATATCGTCCTGGCTTCCATACAACTTCAGGGTGTCGTTTTTATGATTTTTCTAATCAGAAGCAGGATGGTGTAAACAATAGTGATATGGTTGCAAATAATAACATTTATTATTCTTCTGATGTGTTTACATTTAATGGAAATGATTTTTCAAATGTAAGTTTACATGCTGATAATTCAGTTTTACGTTTGCAGTTGAAGTTACCAACAGGAAATTACACTAAAATTGAATTGATGAACATAGATGGGTTGAAACCATTCGATGCGTTTGCTAGAAGTGTGATAACATCAAATGGATTTGAGATTATTAACACTCCTAAAATTAGAAAGAATAATTCTTTGGCGTTGGAACTTCTTAATTTTAAGGTTGCTAAGGCTTCTCAATACTATAGTTTTTATTTGTCAGTCAATCCAACAAAGACCGGAAACTTTGTCGTTAAAGCTACAAAGTCTGATGGTAGTGTGTATTATTCAACTAAAGTATTTGATTGTATGGAATTCAAGGCTGGATATGGATATACTCTAAAATGTAGTATGTCAAAAACGAAGCCATTTAATGATGATAATACCGAGAATGCCATCCGCTATGTTGATCTTGGTACAAGTGTTTATTGGGCAACCTTAAATGTAGGTGCTTTGTCACCATCTGAATTGGGAGATCGTTATGCATGGGGCGAATTGGTTGCAGAAGGAGAAAACTTGGACGAATATTCTGTTAAAAAGAGAACTGATTATACTTGGGAAAACTACAAGTGGAATAAAGATGGTAAATTTGAAAAGTATGGATATCTGTGTCCAACTTCAGATGTGTGGTTCCCAAGTACTTATAAGATGCCAATTTTGAGGAGTGAAGATGATATTGCATCTCAATTGTTTGGTGGCAAATGGCGTGTTCCATCTGGAGCGGAAATGAAAGAATTGCGCGATGAGTGCTTCTGGGAAACAACGAATGATTATAAGGGAAGTGGTGTCAAAGGTTTTATTGTTTACAAAGCAAAATGTGTTGAGGATAAAAGCAAATTCTATAATCCTAATGGAAATAATGGTGTTGTCCCAAAATGTAATTACAATGTTGAAGATGATGTACATATTTTTATTCCAAGTGTTTATAACGAATCTGAAGGATATAATCGGGTATGCTATTTGAGTAATCAAACAGCGTGGAATAAATTTCAAGAGGGTATATGGAATAATTTTTGTATATCGATGTATATACATGATGTGTTAGATCGTAGTGACAGACCAAGCATTATGTGGAATGTTTTAATCGATAACTATACATCATGGACTACAGTTTATAATCCAAACTACATTCGACCTGTTTGTGACAAGAAATAGTTTCAACATATTTGTATGTCTGGCATACGCATACAAGTGAATAATACAAAAGTCTTGGATGCAGGTTATACTTGCATCCAAGATATAAATAGATTACAATAATACAAACTCTTTAAAATTATGAATTACAAAATTAAATATAACAGCCCACGTGTGACTGTTTCATCTTCAAAACTTAGAACATCCATTCTTGCTGGCAGTAATGGCATAGGTGGCAAGAATACAGGTGAGGACTTCACTTTTGGAAGCCGTGAGAGACAGACAGATGTGCAAACAACTAATATCGACTGACATGAAACTGATTAAATGCCTTGTTGCGTTTTCTTGTCTTTTAACATCATGTTCGGGAACTGATGAGGTGACGGAAACGGCATCTGATGGCGAAATCCGTAATGCTGTTGTCCGTATTGTGCCATATACGTTTGATGATGGTATGACAAGGACAGACTTGACATACAAGGACAATAAGATAACTTTCAACTGGGACGATGACGAGACAATCGGAGTGTTCCCAATCTCCCCTTTTCAGGGTTCACAAGCATACAAGCATTTAGAGCGAAGCAAGGATGATGGTCATGTTGCCACGTTTGATGGTGGTGGCTGGAAGATACGCCCAAATGCCACATACTCTGCCTATTATCCATATAATGGGAAACTTACTTCTGAGACAACCTTTGACAAAATTCCTGTCAGCTTAAAGAGGCAGGTACAGGATGGTTATAATAACCTTGACCATATTGGCAAGAAGTATGATTATATGTGTGCAACGGCTACTGCTCCGAATGAGGGAGACATAGAATTTAACTTCAAGCATATTACTTCTATAGTTCAGCTTGAGGTTGTTTTGCCAGAATCAGGTGTAATCTCGAATGTGATTATTTTTGACAAACAACATGAGCAGGTGTTTGTGGATAGTGCTATGTTGAATGTGAATACACGTGAAGTAACTCCTGTGCATAAAAACTCTATGGTAGAACTTAAGGTAAAGAATGGTACAGAGGTAAAAGCAGATGAAAAGGTTCTGTTCTATGTTGCCATGTTGCCAATGGAGAGCCGCCCAGTTGATATAACAGTGGAAATGCAGGATGGCAAGTGTTACGAGACAAGTTACACGCCAAAGGAAATGAAGGCAGGATATGCATACCGTTGGAGCATTTCCCCTGAGTATGCAGGAGAACATGTCGGTGTTGACCTCGGTCTCCCTTCTGGAACTAAATGGGCATCGATGAATATTGGTGCAAAGTCTGTTGAAGGAAAGGGCAACCTTTATGCTTGGGGCGAAACATTGCCAAAGGATGTTTATGACTACAACAATTATAAGTGGGGAACATTGAAAAATTATACCTATGGCAGTATTACGATGAATTTTACGAAATATTCGCAAGAGGATGGATTGAATGTTTTATCTTCGGATGATGATGCAGCAACGCAAAATTGGGGTACAAGGTGGAAAATGCCAACAGAGGAAGAGTGTTGGGAGCTTATAAAAGAATGTACTTGGCAGATGACTGATGATTATTGTGGTACTTCTGTTTGGGGACTTATTGTCACAGGCAAGAATGGCGCATCCATTTTTCTTCCTGCTGCAGGAATATATTATGTTGGTACTGGACAAACGTACTATGATAGATTTGTTGAATATTGGTCTTCCTCTTTGGATAATAGTGATGCGAATTTTGCATTAGAGCTTGGGCCAGACCGCTATCCTATAGATTGGTTGGTTCCTGAATATTGGAATAAGAATAATAGGCTAATGAAATGGATGAAAGTGCAGGGGTATCACGAGCGATGTAGTGGCGTTGCCGTGAGAGCGGTGTGCAAATAAAATGATATATCTCTTTAAGCATGTAACCTGCCACTTTACGTATCGTAACTATCATGTTTACGAGGTGTAAAGTGGCAGTTTGTTTTTGTTACATTATTGGGATGAACTTTACTGGAGACGGAAGGTGACAGGAAGAGTGAATTTGACACGTACTGGCTTGCCATGTTGCTTGCCTGGTTTCCATCTTGGCATGGATGATACAACTCGTAATGCTTCTTTGTCAAGTGACGGGTCAACGGAACGCGTTACACGGGGTTCTACTATTGAACCATCACGGTTAACGATGAAGGAAACGAGTATGCGTCCTTGTATGCCTGTCTCTTGTGCAGCTGAAGGGTATTTGAGGTTCTTGGCTAACCATGTCATGAGGGCAGCATTTCCTCCTGGAAATGATGGGTCTTCTTCCACGAACTCAAAGATTTCATCTTCACCCGTGTCCTCAAATGTTGGTGCGGGAGGTGCCATCATTGAAGGACTTTGTGGAGATGATGGTCCTGAGATGGCAGAGTTGATGTCTTCTACAGTCTCTATCTTTGAGTCATCTATCTCTGTCTCGTTGTCCACGATATCGAGAATCTCTGCCACTTGAGGTGCATCTGCGGGTGGGGGAGGCGTGTTGACAAAGACTGGCTGTGTGACAGGTACTATCTCCATCTCGTCGGGTACGAGTGAAGAGTTCTTGCATAGTGTACTCTTGTTTGTAAACTCATGGGTTGTCCATTCAAAGGCAGCAAGCATTGTTGCAAAGCTGATGACGAAACCAATGAGTAATGATGTTCCTTTCTGACCTTCGAGGTCGGCTTTCTTTGATTTCTTTACTTCCATAATGCTTTTGTTTTTTTGATTAGTTGGTAATGTTATTTTTTGTATCGAAAAGTTCTGGAGTTAGAAGAATCTTGTCTTCGCTCCTTGTTTCTGCTGCAAAATTATGGCGGTTTTTATTACCTTGCAAGTAATGACTGATAGAAAGTGTATGTAATAAACGATATGAAAGTAAGTGCTTGAAATAGTGTTGTTCATGTTTTTGGTTACATAGGAATTACATACCAAATGGGATGAATTGGGGTAGAAAACAGGGTGGTGTGCGTCGTTATGAAATGTTTTTCTTCGTTATATTTAACCATCGGCTACGGATTCTAATAAGTAGGTGTGCATAATTATTTTAACAATCCTTGCACCGCCTACTGCGCATCTTCAACGCCTAAAAACAATCGAGTAGGAGTCACTACACTCATTTATTTTATGCGCTGAACCTACATCATTAAT
>JAEEGL012754914.1_pt1 | contig 18095 bp, 12 predicted proteins | sample 9134231 | NCBI WGS metagenome assembly JAEEGL01 (sample SAMN16246548, study PRJNA631951) | gut metagenome | biome: gut microbiome; feature: rumen; material: fiber-attached | host: Bos | place: Iran: Karaj | collected 2018-10 | reverse complement strand
TCAGGCAGGTTACGATACACACTATTATTACGGGGGTGACATCAATTTCACCAAGAAGCGCAGCTACCTCATCAACGCCGGATTTGACCAGTTCACGTACAAGTCCGACTTCTCCCGTGCCGAGCAGCATACAGCACAGTGGGGTGTGTGCGACAGCATCGTCTTTGACCGCATCGTGCAGGAGGTCGCCAAGTGGCCTGAAGATTCAAAAAAGCCCCATCTCATCGGCTATAATACCCTTTCCAGCCACCAGCCGTGGGACGTGCCCACCCACCATTTGGAGGACCCCGTGGAGAATGCCTTCAACTACCTCGACCTGTGCATGGGAAAGTTCATTTCCGACCTGCAACGCCTTCCCCAGTGGGAGAACCTTTTGGTCATTTTCATTCCAGACCACGGGGTGACCTATCAGGGTGTGGACGAAAACACCACGCTCGTGAGTCACGTCCCCGTGCTGTGGATGGGCGGAGCCATACGCGAACCGCGGGAAGTGGATGTGATTTGCAACCAAAGCGACCAGGCGGCCACTCTGCTTGGCCAGTTGGGCATCGGGCACGACGACTATCTTTTCAGTCGCGACGTGCTCAGCGAAACCTATACTAAGCCTTTCGCCTACCACACCTTCAACAACGGATTCACGGTCATCGATTCCACCCGATTTGTCGTTTACGACCTGACCAGCGCCAAGTCCCTTGTGGGAGATGCCGACGACCTCGTCCGGCGCGGAAAGGCCATCCTGCAAGTAAGTTCTGTCGATTTAAGCCGGCGATAGCCATTTTTTAATTCTTAATTATCAATTTTTAATTTTTTTATTGTATCTTTGCCGCGCGAAATAAAATCCATATTTACAATGGCAAGAGAATACAACTTCAGAGAGATTGAAAAGAAGTGGCATCAGCGCTGGGTGGAGCAACAGACCTATCGCGTGGCCGAGGACCCCAAGCGTCCCAAATATTATGTGCTGAACATGTTCCCCTACCCCAGTGGGGCAGGTCTGCATGTGGGTCACCCGCTCGGCTACATCGCCAGCGACATCTATGCCCGATACAAGCGGCAGCAAGGCTTCAACGTGCTGAACCCCATGGGTTATGATGCTTACGGTCTGCCCGCTGAGCAATATGCCATAAAGACAGGACAGCACCCCGAAAAGACTACCTTCCAGAACATCGACCGCTATCGCGAGCAGCTGGACAAGATAGGTTTCTCGTTCGACTGGGACCGCGAGGTTCGCACCTGTACGCCCGACTACTATAAATAGACCCAGTGGGCCTTCCAGAAGATGTTCAACTCGTACTTTGACGAAGAGCTGCAAAAGGCACAACCCATCGAAAAACTCATCGAGAAGTTCAAGGCAGAGGGCACGTGGCCTTCAGACGAACAGGCGCAGAGCGAATTGCTCATGCTGTATCGTATCGCCTATCTGGGCGAGACGATGGTGAACTGGTGTCCTGCGTTGGGCACCGTGCTGGCCAACGATGAAGTGGTGAACGGCGTGAGCGAGCGTGGCGGCTACCCTGTGGAGCAGAAGAAGATGCGCCAGTGGTGCCTGCGCGTGAGTGCCTACAGCCAGCGTCTGCTGGACGGTCTGGAGACCATCGACTGGAGCGAGAGCATCAAGGAGACACAGAAGAACTGGATTGGTCGCAGCGAAGGTGCCGAGGTGCAGATCAAGGTGGCCGACAGCGATGTGGAATTTACCATCTTTACGACTCGTGCCGACACGATGTTTGGCGTGACGTTCTTCGTGTTGGCTCCTGAAAGTGAGTTGGTAGATAAGGTTACAACTCCCGACCAGCGCGAAGCTGTTGACGCCTACATCAAATACGTGAAGAGCAGAACAGAGCGCGAGCGCATGATTGACCACACCGTTACCGGCGTATTCTCCGGTGCATACGGCATCAACCCCATCACTGGCGACAAGTGCCCCATCTACGTGGCCGAGTATGTGCTGGCTGGTTATGGTACGGGTGCCATTATGGCCGTGCCGGCTCACGACAGTCGCGACTATGCCTTCGCCAAGCACTTCGACCTGCCCATCATTCCCTTGGTGGAGGGCGCTGATGTGAGCGAGGAGAGCTATGATGCAAAAGAAGGCATCGTCATCAACTCGCCACGGACAGGTGAAAATAAGAATGAAGGAGGCCTTGTGCTGAATGGACTGACCGTGAAGGAAGCCATCGAAGCCACAAAGCAGTATGTGACAGCGCACAAGCTGGGTCGCGTGAAGGTGAACTACCGTCTGCGCGATGCCATCTTCAGCCGCCAGCGCTATTGGGGCGAACCCTTCCCCGTTTACTATAAGCAAGGCATCCCCACGATGATTCCCGAGGAGTGCCTGCCCCTGCAGTTGCCAGAGGTGAAGAACTTCCAGCCCACAGCCACCGGCGAGCCCCCATTGGGCAACGCCCAGATATGGGCTTGGGACGAGCAGAACAAGAAGGTCGTTGACAAGGCCCTCATCGACGAGAAGACCGTGTTCCCCATAGAGCTATACACGATGCCTGGATTCGCCGGCAGCAGCGCATACTATTTGCGCTATATGGACCCGAAGAACGACAAGGCGCTCGTGAGCAAGGAAGCCGACCAGTATTGGCAGAACGTGGATTTGTACGTGGGCGGTTCCGAGCATGCTACAGGCCATCTTATCTACAGCCGTTTCTGGAACAAGTTCCTTTTCGATCTGGGCGTAAGCTGCAAGGAAGAACCTTTCCAGAAGCTTATCAATCAGGGCATGATTCAAGGATGGTCGAGCTTCGTCTATCGCCTGAGGAACACCAACAAGTTCGTCAGCTTCGACCTTCTGGAGGAGCGCTACGACGATGCCAAGAAGAAAAACCTCTATTTCTATCAGGGCACAGAGGCCGACCCCGTATATGCCGACATCAGCATGGTGAGCGGCAACGTGCTGGATGTGGAGAAGATTCGCCAGTGGGCAGCAGAGTTCCGCGATGGCGAGTTCATACTGAACAAAAACGGACAGTACATCGTAAATCAGGCCATCGAGAAGATGTCGAAGTCGAAGTACAACGTCGTGAACCCCGATGACATCTGCGAGTCCTACGGTGCCGACACGCTGCGCCTGTACGAAATGTTCCTGGGTCCCATCGAGCAGTCGAAGCCCTGGGACGTGGCAGGTATCGACGGTTGCTTCCGTTTCCTCAAGAAGTTCTGGATGCTCTTCTGGGACAAGGAAGGCAACCTGGCCGTAGATGACTCGGAGCCCACAGCCGACAGCATGAAGTCGTTGCACAAGCTCATCAAAAAGGTGAGTGCCGACATCGAGGTGTTCAGCTACAACACCTCCATTCCTGCCTTCATGGTGGCCACGACGGAACTCGGACAGCAGCAATGCCGCAGCCGTCGGGTGCTGGAACAGTTGGTGGTGCTGATTGCTCCCTTCTGTCCGCACATTGCCGAAGAACTGTGGGAGGCCTTGGGACACAAAACCACGGTATGCGATGCCCAGTGGCCGACGTTCGATGAGAAATACCTCGTGGAATCGACCGTGAAGATGCCCGTGCAGTTCAATGGCAAGGTTCGCTTCACGTTGGAGCTGGCTGCCGACATGGCGAAGGAAGATGTCGAAAAGACCGCCCTCGCTGCTCCCGAGGCAGCCAAGTATCTCGAAGGGATGCAAGTGGTGAAGACCGTTGTGGTGCCCGGGCGAATCATAAACATCGTTGTCAAGCCTGCCTGAATTTAATTCATAATTCATAATTCGTAATTCATAATTCATATTTTGTAACTAAAAAGGTTATGTCACAAAGACCAAATAAAGTATTGCGCAAAGTATGGGATTTCTCAAAGGACTTCCTGTATTTGAATCTCGGTATGGCCATTTATATGGCAGGATGGACCGTGTTTCTGTTGCCTTACCATATCCCGACGGGAGGCTGGGTCGGCGTGTGCTCCATCCTGTACTATGCCACAGGATTCCCGATGAGCCTTGCCGTGTTGATTGGTAACGGTATTCTTCTTTCCTTTGCCCTATGGCAATTAGGATGGAAGTTTACCCTGAAGACGGGTTATGCCGTTGCTTCCATGGCCTTCTTCCTGGAGATAGGGCAGCGGATGATGACAGGCGATGATGGGCAGTTCATCCAGATACTGGGGCCAGGCGAGAGCACTATGGCCTGTGTGCTGGGTGCCCTGATTAACGGAATCGGTGTGGGATTGTGCTTCCTGTCGGGAGGCGTGACTGGTGGCTGGGACATCGTGGCTGCTATCGTGAACAAGTACAAACCCATCTCCTTCGGGCGCGTGCTGCTCTATCTCGACTTGTTGGTCATCGGGTCCTGTTACTTCATCTTCCACGACTGGCGTATGATGGTGTTCGGCTACGTGACGCTGTTTGTCTATACCTACGCCGCCGACATGATTATCAACTCGGCCAAGCAAGATGTACAGCTTATCATCATGACCACAAAGGGAGAACTGATGGCCCGCATCATTCGTGAGCACACCGGTCACACGATGACTCAGCTGAATGGCGAAGGCTGCTACAGTCATGCCCCGATGAACGTGATGATTCTGATGGTGCATCGTCACGAGCAAATCAGCGTGTTGCGACTGATTCAGGAAGTCGATCCCATGGCCTTCGTATCTTCGAGCCGAGTAGAGGGCGTCTATGGCCTTGGATTTAACAGAATTAAGTAAATTGAGGATTAAGTAAATTGAGAATTGAGTATTGAGAATTGAGAATTGAAACAACGAATTATACGAATTATACGAATTGGAATTGCGGCGCAGCCTAATTATGCATTATGCATTATGAATTATGAATTTTTTAAATTGTAAATACAATTATGAATTATGCATTATGCATTATGAATTGAGAAACGAGAATTAGGAGGATTTGAGATGATAAAAGAGTTGATTTTTTCTTACACGAAGATATTCATAGGTCTGATTGTTTTTTCAATCGGATATACATGTTTCATGTTGCCATACCAAATCATGAGTGGCGGTGTGGCCGGTATTTCAGCCCTGATATATTATGCGACGGGATTCCATGCCGGTTATTCGTTTTTCCTCATCAATGTTGGCCTCATCCTGATTGCCTGGTACACGCTGGGCTGGCGCTTCTGTGTGCGCACCATCATAGCCACTGTGGTCGTCTCGTTCATGATAGACTATGTGCAGCTGGCTCTGACGGAGATAGGTCCGGACGGCAAGGAACACATGATACATCTCGTTGGCGACCAAGTGTTCATGGCCTGCGTCATCGGGGCCATGATTGAGGGACTGGGGCTTGCCATCGTGTTCCTGGCAGGTGGCTCGACGGGCGGTACGGACATCGTGGCACTCACCATCAACAAGTATCGCGACATCTCGCTGGGACGTGCCATGCTGTTTGTCGATATCTTCATCGTAAGCCTTTCGTACCTTATCTTCCGCGACATAGAACGGTTGGTGGCCTGCTACATCACGCTGTTCATCTCCATCAACGTGATAGACTACGTGGTGAACGGTGCACGACAAAGCGTCCAGTTCACCATCATCTCGCAAAAGTACAGTGAGATAGCCCAGGCCGTGAGCGACAAGGTGGATCGTGGCGTGACCATACTGCATGGCGAAGGATGGTACAGCAAGGAACACCGTAACGTGCTGCTCATCATGGCGAAGAAGCAGGAAAGCCGTCTCATATTCCAACTGATAAGAATCATCGACCCAAAGGCCTTCGTCACGATGAGTAACGTGGAAGGCGTCTTCGGAGAAGGTTTTGATAAGATTAAGAAGTGAGAGGTGAGAAGTGAGAGGTGAGAAGTGAAAAGTGAGAAGTGAGAGGTGGGGGAGTCGAAGGTGGAACATTTAGAATGGTAGAAATGAAGAAACTAATAATGGCCACAAACAACGAGCACAAGTTGCGCGAGATTCGTCAGATTCTGGCGGACCAGTACGAGGTGTGTGGACTCCACGACATAGGGTGCGACGAGGACATCCCCGAAACGGCAGGTACGCTGGAGGGGAATGCACTGCAGAAAGCCCGATATATTGCGGAGCATTACGGGCTGGACTGCTTTGCCGACGACACAGGTCTGGAAGTCGATGCCCTTCATGGTGAGCCTGGTGTCTATACGGCTCGTTTTGGTCAGATGAACGGCTATGGCGAGAGTCACGATTCGGACGCCAACATCCGTTGTCTCTTGGACAAGCTGAAAGACGAGAGCAATCGCCATGCCCGTTTCCGCACAGTCATTGCGCTGGTTAAGGGCGAGGAGGAACACCTGTTCGAAGGCGTTGTCGAGGGCGAAATCCTGACCGAGAAGACAGGTACGGACGGCTTCGGCTACGACCCGATATTTGCCCCCTCGGAGGCAGGGATGAGCTTTGCAGAAATGGGGCCTCAAGAGAAGAACCGCATCAGTCACCGCGGAAGGGCAACCCAGAAACTGGCAGCCTTTCTCCGTACTTTGGTCCTTATCCTCGGCCTCTTCGTTTCTCCTTCCCTTCTGGCTCAGCACATAAGCGAATGGCAGGTGTATCCGTCGTACTGGATAGCCACGCAGAACGTCGTCGTGGGGGACAAGGTCTTTAGCCTGATGAACGGCAATCTCTTCTGCTACGACACCGAAGACACCTCCGTGCGTACCTACAATTGCATGGACGACCTCAACGACATACACATTTCCCATATAGCCTACAGCAGCGAGGCCAAGCGTCTGATTCTTATCTACGACAACGGCAACATCGACTTGATGGACATGGACGATAACGTCCAGAACATAGCCAGCCTGAAGGAGAGCACGCTGAACGACAAGGCTGTAAATGGAGTGAAGGTAGAAGGTTCTGTGGCCTACATCGGTACGGGCTTCGGCCTGATAACGGTGGATATGAAAGAAGGAGTCATCCGCGATACGTATCGCCTCGGTGTGAACGTTCAGGCGCTGGATGTCAAGGATGGTACCATATATATTGCCACAAACGTCGCTATCTACCGTTCTTCCACTTCCGACCCCCATCTGCTCTCGAATTGGGTGCGTCTGTCGGGATGGAACTTGGCATTCAAGCAGATGTTCCTGCTCGGTGACGAGATTTACATCTTGCGTGCCAATACGCTTCATCACTTAGAAAGCAATGGAGCCTTCACAACGGTCAAGGAGGGCGTAAACCAACTGTCGGCAGTAGATGACGGCTTGATTTACAGTACAGCCACCAACGTTTACCTTCTCACCCCCTCGGGTACAACGGCGATTGACTATCCCAACAAATGGCAGTCGGTGTCCTGTTCCCACGGCATCTATTGGGCAAGCGAGGGCATGGACGGACTGAAAGGCTATAAACTGGTTGATGGAGCGTTGGTCGAGACCGTGGGCAAGATTCAGCCCAACAGTCCTGTGCGCGACCTCTTCTATCGTATGCAATACGTTGGCGACCGTCTGCTTGTGGCCGGTGGAGTTCATACGCCTGCTGCCGTTTACAATCCGGCCACGGCCATGTATTACGAGGACGGACAATGGACGAACTTCGACGAGGAAGGTCCGGCGGCACAATACCCCAACCTGCACATCTGGAACACCACGAACCTCGTCCAAGACCCGAATGACCCCGACCATCACTATGCAAGTCCATATCATACAGGACTATACGAGTATCGTAATGGGAAATTCGTAGGGCTGTATAACAGCGAGAACAGCCCATTGCGTCAGATTCTCTTCGACGATGGTAGTCCGATGGGCCTGAACTTCGTAGGTTGCTGTGGACTTCAATACGACGAAGATGGCAATCTATGGATGATGAACTTGGAAACAGACACTATTGTACGCATCCTGCAACCTTCGGGGAAATGGCTTTCGCTATACTATGAGGAGATTGCCACAACGCCGACCCCCGACGACTATCTCTTCACCACCAGCGGTGTGAACTTCCTTGTCAGCCGTCGTATGGAAGGGCGTGGCTTCTTTGGCTTCGATACCAACGGCACCCTCAACACGGTGCGCGACGACCGCCATTTGCTGCGCACAACGCTTACCAACCAAGACGGGACATCATACACTCCCGACCAGTTCTACTGCATGACTGAGGACATGGACGGCCGCATCTGGTGCGGTACGTTGGCAGGCCTGTTTGTCATCAACGACGCCACCAAGTTCTTCGACTCCGACTTCACCTTCGAGCAAATCAAGATTGCCCGTAACGATGGAAGCGGCTTGGCCGACTATCTGCTCTCAGGGCTGGCCATTACGTGCATTGCCGTTGACGGTGCCAACCGCAAGTGGATAGGCTCTGGCTCCAACGGCTTGTACCTCGTGAGTGCCGACGGGCAGGAACTTATTCACCACTTCACCGCTGCCGACAGTCCCCTCCTTTCCGACAACATCCAGTGTCTGGCCATCCACCCCCTGACGGGCATGGTGATGATAGGCACAGACAAAGGACTTTGCTCGTACGTCAGCGATGCCACGGAACCCGAGGACGAGTTGGACAAGGACAATGTCATCGCCTATCCAAACCCTGTTCGTCCCGACTACACAGGTCCCATTGCCGTGCGAGGGCTGACACGCGACGGCGAGGTGAAGATATGTTCCTCTACGGGTCAACTCGTGTGGAGCGGCGTCTCGAATGGCGGCACCTTCACATGGAACGGCCAGAACAAGCGAGGCCGTCGCGTCGCTTCGGGTGTCTATCACGTGATTGCCAATACTGCTGACGGCAAGAAGGCCGTAGTCAGTCGCATCATTGTCATACATTGACCTTTCGTGGAACCAGATTATGGAGGAACTATTATCTAACAATACGATTTCGCGCGTAAAGGGTGATAATAGTTTTGATGCACTACGTTATTTCTTCTCCTTTTCTTTAATCTTTTTTCATTTCTGTACGGCAACGAATGTTGAACATTTTTGGTTTGTTTTGGGCGGTACTTGTGTAAAGGCGTTTTTCATCATTACGGGTTTCCTCGTTATGTATAGTTACTTGCAAACAAATAACCTAAAGACTTATGCAAGAAAGCGCTTTAATAGGATTGTCCCTGCATACGTTGCAACCATTCTCTTTTGCTTTTTTATAGGAATCAGCCTTACAAGTTTGCCTCTCTCTACTTATTTCACGTCTGCACAAACGTACAAGTATCTATTAGCAAACCTTTGTTTCCTAAATTTTGTTGAACCTTGTTTGCCTGGCGTATTCGACCAGAATTATATGAACTGCATGGATGGTTCACTATGGACAATGAAGGTGGAGGTCCTCTTCTATATTATGGTACCCTTCTTTGTCTGGTGTTTTCAACGATGGAAGAAGTGGATAGTCCTAAGTATTGTATTTCTCTTTTCTTTATTATATAATGAAGGGTGTGCCTACCTGTATGCTCAAACAGGAAACAATATCTACTCGCTTTTACAGCATCAGTTGGGTGGTTATTTAGCTTATTTCTTCGGTGGGGTATTGATATTGCTATATTTCGACTACTTTTGTAGGAATATCAAATACATATTCCCGGTATGTCTATTGCTCTATTTTTTGTGTAAGCAAAAGGAAGGAATATGTTATATCATCGAGCCTATTGCTTTTGCTTCTATTATAATAGGTATAGCTTATTTTTGTAAGCCCTTTTATTTCCTAAAGAAGTACGATAATATATCGTACGGGCTCTTTCTATTTCATTTCCCGATAATCCAGACACTCATTCATTTCCATATTGATGAGTATAACATATACCTTGCATTTGCTTTGACAATAGTCCTGACCATTGCTATAGCCACGTTTTCTTGGTATGTAATAGAGAAAAGATGGCTTGTAAAAAGCGCTCATTAGTAATCCCTATTCCCCCTTTCCATCGACATATTACCGAGTTTGTTGTATGACTCGTTAAGGGGCGTGCCGAGACAATACTATGGTTCGTGTCGAAAGCCCATATTGTCTAAGGCGAAAGAACAGTATTGTCTGCATCGAAAGTGTAGTAAGATTGCCATGAAAGACACGGAAGAGGCTCAAAAAGAATCTATGACAATGCAATTTCGGGATATTGTATAGAAACTTTTGCCATAAAATTTGGGATTTTCACGCCTTTATTGTATCTTTGCTTGCGTCTAACCCATTAAAGTACTATGAAAAGAATATTGATTATGAACGGCCCTAACCTCAATCTGCTGGGGAAGAGGGAGACAGAGATTTATGGAGTGCATGACTTCAAGGGCTATTTGGAGAAGTTGCGCGAGCGTTATCCCGAGGTGCGTATCGACTTCTTCCAGAGTAACATGGAGGGTGCACTGATAGACAAACTTCACGAAGCAGGCTTTGGCAAGTGCGACGGCATTATCCTGAACGCTGGTGCCTATACCCATACCAGCATCGCCATCCACGATGCCATCCTGGCCATATCGGCCCCTGTTGTCGAAGTCCACATCTCCAACGTGTTCAACCGCGAAGAGTTCCGCCACAAGAGCATGCTCAGCCGTGCCTGCATGGGCATTGTGACGGGTTTCGGACTCGACTCCTACCGCGTGGCCCTCGAGGCTCTGCTGGGGTAAATGGAAATAGACGAATACATCGTCCAGCACATAGACCCCGAAGGTGACTACCTCCACCGTCTGTTCCGCGACACGCAGTTGCGATTGTCGTACGGACAGATGGCAAGTGGTCATGTTCAGGGTCGATTGCTGAAGATGCTGACGTGCATGATTCGTCCGCGCTTGGTCGTGGAGATAGGCACCTTCAGTGGTTATTCGGCACTCTGCATTGCGGAAGGGCTGGAGCCAGATGCCGTACTCCACACCTTTGAGGTTTACGACGAACAGGAGGACTTCACGCGTCCGTGGCTCGAAGGCTCGGCATACGCCGACCGTATCCGCTTCCACATCGGCGATGCCTTGCAGAAGGTGCCCGAGCTGGGGTTACGGGAAATAGACATGGCCTTCATTGATGCCGACAAACGGCACTATGTCGATTTCTACGAGATGATGCTTCCCCGGATGCGAAAGGGCGGATTCATCGTGGCGGACAATACATTGTGGTATGGCCACGTGCTGGAAGAGAACACCCGCGAGAGCGACCTGCAGACCTTGGGAATCAAACGTTTCAACGACCTGCTCGCCATCGATGAGAGGGTGGAAAAGGTGATTGTACCCGTGCGCGATGGGCTGACGATTATTAGAGTGAAGTGAGATTTGAAACAACGAATTATACGAATTAAACGAATGGGAATTACGGCATAACCCAATTATGGATTGAGGATTGAGAATTGAGGATTGAAACAACGAATTATACGAATTAAACGAACTGCTTGGCATTACGGCGTAGCCCAATTATACATTATGCATTGTGAATTATGAATTATGAATTATAAAAAATGGATAGTACAAGACAAAACAAAGTTGCCCGACTGATACAGAAGGAACTCAGCGAGATGTTTGTGGAACAGACGCGCCAGATGCATGGCGTGCTGGTGAGCGTGAACGTGTGCCGCATCAGCCCCGACATGAGCGTATGCCGTGTCTATCTTAGCGTATTCCCAAGTGAGCGAGCAGAGGAAATCGTGAACAACATCAATGCCAACCAAAAGCAGGTGCGCTACGAGTTGGGGGCGCGGACACGCCACCAGCTTCGTATCATACCCGAACTGAAGTTCTTTATCGATGATTCGCTCGACTATGCCCAGCACATTGACGAACTTTTGTCAAATAAATAAACGGGAGTTTACATACTAAAAGGGAATTAAAAGGGAAGTTAAAGTGGGAGTTATTTCGCTTCACTCATGGTAGTTAAATAGGACAACTCCCCCTTTAACTCCCCCTTTAACTTCCTCTTTAACTCCCGCTTTAACTCCCTCATAAAAATATGAACTATAGGTTATTCATCGCTTGGCGCTACCTCTTTTCTAAGAAAAGTCACCATGCGATAAACATCATTTCGGGCATTTCAGCTTGCGGTGTGGCCATTGCCACATTGGCCATGGTGTGTACCTTGAGCGTATTCAATGGGTTTCAAGGGCTGGTGGCCGACCTCTTTACCGACTTCGACCCCGAGCTGAAGGTAACCTTAGCCGAGGGAAGGACGTTCAGTGCCAACGATGCGGCCTTGAAGACGCTCCGTAACCGCAAGGACGTGGCCGCCATGACCTATTGCTTGGAAGACAAGGCATTGGTCTTGGGCAACGAGAAGCAAGTCGTGGTGACCATCAAGGGCATGGACGAGAGCTTTGCCCAACAGATGAACCTCAACCGACTGCTCTACCCCCAAATGCCCGACGGCGTGGTGCTCAGTGCCGATGTCCTGGAGTATGGAATCTTAGGTATGCAGCTGGCTGTACAATTGGGCCTACGGGCCGACTTCGACGCGCCCATCCAGGTGTTTGCACCCAAAAGGGGCGAGCGCGTGAACATGGCCAACCCGATGAGCAGTTTCAACAGCGACGAACTCATAAGTCCGGGTTGCGTGTTCCAGGTCAAGCAAGCCAAGTACGACGCAAACTACATCATCACTTCGCTGGGTTTTGCCCAAAGGCTGTTCGACCAGCGCGGACGTGTCTCGCAGGTGGAACTGAAAATGGAACCAGGCACCAACCTGAGCCGAGCCAAGAAGGACATTGCCAGGCAGTTGGGCGACCGCTTCGTCGTCCGCGACCGCTACGAGCAGCAATCCGACGTCTTCCGCATCATGAAGATAGAGAGGCTCATCTCTTTCCTCTTCCTTACCTTCATTCTGCTTGTGGCCAGTTTCAACATCATCGGTTCGCTTTCGATGTTGATGATAGACAAGGAAAAGGACATCGACACCCTGCGCAACTTAGGTGCCGCAACGGGCGATGTGCGTCGCATCTTCGCTCTCGAGGGCTATCTCATCAGCCTTCTCGGTGCCGTTGTGGGGCTCGTCATTGGTGTCTTGCTCTGCTGGATTCAGCAACGCTACGGTGTCATCTCCATGGGACGCAGCGAAGGCTCGTTCATCGTTGAGGCCTATCCCGTTGTGGTCAAGGTGTGGGACCTCGTGCTCATCTTCCTTACCGTCATGGTTGTCAGCGCATTGGTGGTGTGGTTCCCCGTCCGACGACAAATTAGTAACTCATAAAGCCCTATTGCCATGAAACGCATCCTCCTTTGTCTGCTTTCCCTGCTGTGCTTGGCCGCACGGTCACAAGTCAAAGTCAACCTGACCCCTCGCCCAAAGGCCCTGTCCGTGGCCGACGGGGAGCTGAGGCTTACGCCCCAGATGGTTGTGGCATACGGGCAGTTGCCCGATAGCCTCAGTCGTGAGGCTGCCCGTTTCGTCAGCGACCTGAACGCAGCCACAGGCCTGCAGGCACGGGCCATGAGCATGACGGACGGGCTTGTTCGCATGAAGCAAGTCAATGACTGTGCACCCGAAGGCTATCGACTGCGGGTGACTGCCACAGGGGTGGATGTGGAGGCACGCACCAGTGCCGGATTCTTCTATGCCTTCCAGTCGCTGAAAAAGATGCTCCCGGCCAATGTCATGGCTCGCAAGTACGATGCCCAAGGCACGTATGCCTGGCCGCTCGTGACGATTCAGGACGAGCCCCGTTTCCATTATCGGGGTTTCATGCTCGATGTCAGTCGGCATTTCTTCTCCGTCGAGGAACTGAAACGCATGATAGACCTCATGGCGGCCTACAAGATGAACCACTTCCATTGGCACCTGACCGACGACCAAGGATGGCGTGCCGAGATACGGAAATATCCCCGGTTGACCACCGTCGGAGCCACGGCTCCCAACTGTCGTGTCGTAGATATGAAACGCGGCACCTATTGGACCAATCAACCATACGGCCCCTATTTCTACACTCGTTCCGAGATGCAGGAAGTGGTGGAGTATTGTGCCCAACGCCACATCACCGTCATTCCGGAGGTGGATATGCCAGGTCACTTTGTGGCTGCCATGGCGGCCTATCCTGAATACAGTTGCGACCCCGAGCATCCGGTCAAGGTATGGTGCGACTTCGGTGTCAGTCGCGATGTGCTGAACGTGGCCAATCCCCGTGCCGTTCAGTTTGCAAAGGACATTATCGATGAACTTTGCGAAGTGTTCCCTGCCCCGTATTTCCACATCGGTGGCGACGAGTGCCCCACGGATGCGTGGGAGAAGAACGAGGCCTGTCAGCAGTTGGTGAAGGACAAGGGCATGGGGAGCTTCCGCGAGTTGCAAAGCCGCTTCATAGAGGAAATCAGCAATCACCTGGCCGCAAAAGGCAAGCGCACCATCCTCTGGAACGAGAGCATCACGGCCAAGGGTGCAGACCTGAGCCGCGTAAAGCGGAATAATCCGATTATCTTCTGTTGGCATCCTTGCCAGCAAGGGGCGCGTGTGGCTGCTGAAAGCGGTATGCAGAACGTCGTTACAGAGTTCCATTCTGCCACGGGCAGTTACTATATCAACCGTCGGCAAAGCAATGCTCCCGGCGAGCCCGACGGTGCAGGCAAGGGCGACGACACCGTGGAGAAGTGCTACAACTACGTGCCTGTCCCCCTCAACCTTCCTGCCCATCTGCAGCCTTTCTACACGGGCGTTCAGGCCACGTTCTGGTGCGAATGGGTGGCAAACAGCGAATATCTCGAGTACTTAGCCCTGCCCCGACTGATGGCTGTGGCCGAAGCAGGTTGGACACAGCAGCAGGACAAGGACTTCGAGGACTTCCGCCGTCGCATGACGCTTGACCGTGAAATGCTTGACCTCGGCGGATATAACTACGGGAAACACATCTTTGAGTGAAGCCCTGAAGCCTCCGAGAAGCATGGACACAAAAGCACAGTCACTCCCCTCCCTTCCAAGGGGAGGGGGTAGGGGTGGGGTCTGAAATCAGCACTGCCGCTTGTCCAAGAACAAATCAATCCCCCGTTTGGTTGGATTAATCCGCCTGAGCGGACAAACAAATTGTAAAGATTTTTCATTCCTGAAAGGGAAATAATGGCAAAGTTTAAGGAAAGATTAACTTAACTTTGCCCTGTAGGTTAAGTTAACCTTCGCACGAAAGTTAACTTAACCTTCGTCGATAAGTTAAGTTAATTTACGACGATAATTTGTAACCCCTTGATTATCAAGTTCCATTCTCAAACAGGCAAAGGATTTGATATAATGTCAAAATTTTTTCGAAATAATAGTCTTTTGAATCCAAATTAGTCATTAGAAACAAATTTCCCTAATATGCCTTAATTATATCCCAATTATATAACCATTTTATCCATATTCAAGTTCAGGGACCTAACCCACTCCATACCTTCGGCACTATTGTGAGGGCGACGTCCGTTTATCTTCTCGAACAGTCGGTTGACGATGCTCGATATCGACGAAGGAGCATGGGCGGTTAGGACGGCTACTTCCGACTTTCTCAGCCCTAATCGTAGGAGGAGAATAGTCCTCATTTCTGTTTCGGAAAGTCTAGGTGCAATTCCCTGCAGATGGGGCAGTAAATCTGGATTCTTCTCTTGCAATAGGTCTTTCGCACGTTCGTAGTCCTCGGCTTGTGCTATTTTCCCATTCTTTGCGTATTCCTGAAGTTGTACGAAAACAGGCGTGTCGTAGAATTCCTGGCGCAGGGTCTTTGTGGTCAGGAGGGCCTTGCGACGCAATCGATCCAGTGCCTCCTGCTTTTCCTCCACAGTATGCCATTGTGCCATTGTCGCCCTTTCGGCCTCCTCTATCTCCCGTGCCAGTTCTTTCTTTTGTTCGCTATCTTCCATGTGCTCCAGTTCCAGCCGCAGCTGTGCCAGTTCCTCCTTCTTTTCTGCAAGGTCGTTGTTGGCACGCTCCAGTTCCAGTTCTGCACGAGTCACTTGTTGCCTGTAACGCAAGCGCAGATGGAAAAATGCGAAAATCACCCCGAGCAGGACGAAGGCAAACGTTGCCCACATGTATATCGTCTGGCGTTGTTTATCGCGCAGTTGCAGTTCCTTTCGGTGGCTGTCTTCCTGTGCTCGGCTGTAATCGTAAAGTTCGTGCAGGGTTTGAAGGTTTTCCGACAACTTCGCCTGATAGTCACTATCTACTGCCTCGCATTGCAGCACGGCATACTTGGTGATAGAGTCCTTTTGTCCTCTCTGTTGAAAAATCTCGCACATACCCCGATAGGCGGCTTGTCGGTTGTTCCAATCCGTTTCCCGCATTTCCCTTCGGAAAAAAACTTCTGCCGAATCGGGCTTCCTTTGTGCCGCCAACAGTCGCCCCTTTGTATAATAATAAATATGAAATGAGGACTCTAAGGTCTTTGGGTCAACATCACCGCTCTCCTGTTCATAAATCTCCATCAGCCGACAGGCATCGTCAATTCTTCCGACCTCAATATTAGCTAAAATACTGGTATTGAGAGAGCTGGCGGCATATCGGTATAGGCCAGATTCCTTGCTTTTTTGCAATAGTTCCCAACATTCATTGGCTATGGTTTGGTAATCATTGCATACAAAGTGTGTTCCCATAATATGCCAATAGGCATCAATTGCATAGCAGGAATCCCCTCCAAGCTTTGCATACTTCGCGGCTTTTTCAAGTGCCTCAATATTCTGCCGATGAAGTTTTTGTTGACGGAGAATATTACTTTTTTGTCCGTATAGTCGGGCAAGGATGTTGTACCGACAATCCTTTGACGTTGTGTCTGCCACGTTGATACCTTGCAGAAAACATTCCATCGCCTTCGGTGCATCGTGCAGGTCACGATACACACTCCCCCATAGATAGTACGCCTCCATCAGTTCGTTGCTTGTACCATGCGACTTATAGCATTCCACCACTTGTCGCATCAGCGTATCGTCTCTTTCCGACAGTGGGATGTACTTTCGGTTCTTGTCTGACACATCCTGCATAATCCTTTTTGCCTCGTCCCTATCCACGACGTTCTGCACTCGGTGTTGAACACAACCCGCAATGCACACCATTCCGATGATTCTCAATAGTTGCTTCATTGCTTACTCTTTATTGTGCAAAGGTACGAATAAGCGAGCGAAAAGCAAAATTTATTTTAGCTATTCCGAATGGGAGTTCCTTCGAACGCAGTTCAACAGATGTATGTTTCTTATAAACTTTCAAAATAAATGTATAGAAATGGGTAAAAAGTGAGCAATCGATAAATTTGCAAACTTTTTACCCAAAAGTGCATACTTTTTTCTTTGGCCTTTGCCCTTGATTGTCCATAACTTTGCATTGGGAAACACGCAATAACTTATTTTTAAATTTAATAAAAAAACAAGCAAGATGAAAAAAATTTTTTTAACTTTAGGACTGATTGCAGTTACGTCAATCATCACTCCATCGGCTTATGCCCAGGGAACAGGTTGTAATCCCATTCAATTAGTACTCGAAAACCCAGAAATCGACCCAGAAAAAGATATGGGACGTAGCATCGTCCTTGTCCCAAGTCTTTATCAAGATGGTCATACGCTTTATTTCCTCGATGAAATGGGATATTTTGTTAACCTTTATTCAGTTGACGTGAATGGAGTGCGAACGTTAGAATATACAACATTTGTTTCCGCCACAACAGAGCACATTGTCCTTCCTTCCACACTCATCGGTGTATTCGATATTGAGGTGGTTCAAGGTGATTTGCACTTCTGGGGAGAGATAGAATTGTAAATAAAATTTGTATAGCAATAAGTTGACAACCTAGCTGGAAGAATAGACCCTAACGGGGTCGCCCAGTCATTGCTGGGGCACACGTTCGGTGTGCGCAGTCTGCTTGTATGCCTTCCATTCGCAGGTACATGCTATGCTTGTACCTACGGTTATTGTGCGAAAACGGTTTCATCGTCTTGGTGGTACAATTGTGACTAATCATAAAATTTTCGGGGCTATTCCGAGCGGGAGAACTTTCGGCTGTAGGCCGTCTTTGTGGAACTTGCGGAACTTGAATTAAAGCATAAAATATGGAAAAAAGATTGTTCCATACAAGAATTTGCAAATTTGGGATTATTATAGAAAATGAAGAAACAGTTTTGTTTAATTCTTTTTGCGTTGGCAATAGGACTAAGTTATGCGGAGGCACAAATCTTCACACCCAAAGTTTTCGCTCAACAGGAAAACGATTTCGAGCGGTTGAGGGCAGAGATGGATGAGAACTCCCTTCCGCTGGTCAACCTGATAGTTGATACGGCCTTGGTCCGTCTGAGCATGTTTACGGAAGGGGAAATAGAGATTGCCGACTATCAGCGACG
>JAEEGL016968243.1_pt1 | contig 18096 bp, 11 predicted proteins | sample 9134231 | NCBI WGS metagenome assembly JAEEGL01 (sample SAMN16246548, study PRJNA631951) | gut metagenome | biome: gut microbiome; feature: rumen; material: fiber-attached | host: Bos | place: Iran: Karaj | collected 2018-10 | reverse complement strand
CTGCCGATGACGCCGAGAGCGGAAGCGGTATTTAATTCGATCCCGAAGCCGGAAAATAAGGAAAGCCTGGTTTTTCTTAAGGACTATAAGCCCATCAAGACCCAGACGGTGAATTCCCATCTTCAGGCCGTATGCAAGAAGCTGAACATCAGGTATCTATCAAGCCATAAGATCCGGGCATGGGGGATCACGGAAGCACTCGCATCCGGTATGGACCAGGCTACAGTCATGCGGATTGCCGGTCATGCAACCCCGGAAACCATGAGTCATTATGTTCGTGTTGCAAGGCTCAACAGGGATATCGGCCAGAGGTTTGGAGAGGTATTCGATTAAAAATCCAGTGTTTACGCGGGTTTGAGGCTGCTGATTTTTGCTGATTCGTGTTTTTGGACATGAAAAAAACCTTAGAACCCAGTATTTATGCGGGTTCCAAGGCTTATCTAAGCGCAGCTCGTAGCGGAATCGAACCGCTGTTTCCGCCGTGAGAGGGCGGCGTCTTAACCGCTTGACCAACGAGCCGTACTTGTACATTTTATATGAACTGCAGTAGAAATGCAAGTATTATTTTGTGGGGTGATTTTTTATCCTCCGGGAACTTGATTGTCGATTGCCAGTGAGGACCTTGAATGATATACTGTTACATGAGTGGTCTTTACATATCACGGACGGTGATATAAGATCCGGCTCACGGAAAGAAACAGGATTATGGGAGGATACCGCGTATGTATTATGATGGCAAGATCTGGATCGGAAAGAATGAAGAGAAGGATGTGTATATTTACCCGCGCATGGCTAACCGCCACGGCCTGATCGCAGGCGCGACGGGTACCGGTAAGACGGTGACTTTGAAGGTCATGGCAGAGTCCTTTTCAGATGCAGGGGTTCCGGTATTTTTGGCAGATGCGAAAGGCGATCTTGCCGGCATGTGCAGACCGGGGCAGAGCAATGAAGATATGATCGAGCGCATGGAGTATTTCGGCCTTGCGCAGGCGGGATTTGATTTTAAGAGTTATCCCGTTAATTACTGGGATGTTTACGGGGAACGCGGCATACAGCTGCGTACGACCGTTTCGGAGATGGGACCGCTTCTGCTTGCGAGGATCATGGGATTGAATGACGTGCAGACGGATATCCTGAACGTGGTCTTCAAGATCGCAGATGACAACCAGCTTCTGCTGATCGATACCAAGGATCTGAAGAAGATGCTGCAGTTCGTCAGCGACAACAGCAAGGAATTCAGCGCGGAATACGGAAATATGCCGCCCACATCCATCGCGGCCATCATCCGTGCCGTTGTGGCGCTTGAGACAAACGGCGGTGACAAGTTCTTCCTGGAGCCGGCGCTCAACATCAAAGACTGGCTTGCAACGGATAACAGCGGAAGAGGATTCATCCAGATCCTTGACTGTGAGAAACTGATGCAGAATCCGAAGACCTATTCCATGTTCCTGCTGTGGATGATCTCCGAACTTTATGAGACGCTTCCGGAAGCGGGCGATCTTGAGAAACCCCGCATGGTATTCTTCTTTGACGAAGCACACATGCTCTTTGACAATGCGCCGCGCGTTCTGCTTGAGAAGATCGAGCAGGTTGTGAAGCTGATCCGCTCCAAGGGCGTCGGCATCTATTTCATCACACAGAATCCGCGCGATATCCCGGACGGCGTGCTTGCTCAGCTCGGAAATAAGGTACAGCATGCCCTGCATGCTTATACACCGAATGAGCAGAAGGCGATGCGTGCGGTGGCAGGCGGCTTCAGAGAGAATCCGGCGTTTGATACCTATACCGCGCTCGGTGAGCTGGGTACCGGCGAGGCGCTGGTTTCCGTGCTTGGAGAAGACGGCGTGCCGACCATGGTGGAACGTGTCCGCATCCTGCCGCCCGCAAGTAAGATGGGCGCGATCGATGACGGTACACGCATGGAAATGATCAATTCCTCCATGCTGTTTGCCAAATATGATTACACCGTGGATAATGAGTCCGCGTTTGAACGCCTGACGGCATATTATTCCGAACTGGAAGAAACCGCGGCTAAGGAAAGAGAAGCAATGGAGCGTCAGCACGCGGAAGAACGCGAGAAGGCTGAGGCGGAAAGAGCAGCCGAAAAAGAACGTCTTGCGGCCGAGAAGGCAGAAGAAAAAGAACGGATCGCGGCTGAGAAGGCGGAAGAAAGAGAACGGATCGCGGCCGAGAAGGCAGCGGAGAAAGAGCGGATCGCAGCGGAAAGGCAGGCGGAAAAAGAACGCATCGCCGCAGAAAAAGCCGCCGAGAAAGAGCGTCTGGCAGAAGAGAGAGCGGAAGCAAAGAAAGCGGAGCAGAGAAGCAGGGCGATCAAATCCGCAACGAAGTCCGTGGCAAGTTCTGCGGTCGGAACGATCGGCAGAGAAGTCGGAAACTCTCTTGGCAAATCCGTCGGCGGAACATTCGGCAAGAGACTCGGTGGAAATCTCGGCGCTTCTTTGGGAAGAGGCCTGATCGGCACACTGTTCAAACTGTGAGCGGTTTCCGGATTGAAAACATATAGATCTACATGACAGCCTGAAAACTCCCGGTCGTTTCCGGGAGTTTTTGGAAAATAAAGAATAAGGGTGGAATTATGAGCAAGGAACGTAAAAGCGGGATCCTGTTGCCGGTGGCAAGCCTTCCGGCGAAATACGGGATCGGTACAATGGGAAAAGAAGCGTATCATTTTATTGACTGTCTGAAGGATGCGGGCCAGTCGTTCTGGCAGATCCTGCCTCTTGGCGCGACGGGATACGGGGATTCTCCCTACCAGTCTTTTTCCACGTTTGCGGGAAATCCGTACTATATCGATCTGGAAATGCTTGTCGAGGAAGGGCTTCTTACGGAAGAAGAACTGGAAGCGTTTGATTTTGGCGATAATGAGGAATACATCGACTACGAGAAGATCTACCGGTGCCGCTTCAAGGCGCTCAGGCTTGCCTACGAACGCTGCAACCTGGAATATAACGGCGCATTCTGGGAATTTGTCGGAGAGAACAAGTTCTGGCTCGAAGACTATGCGCTGTTCATGGCGATCAAGAATTCCTATGACGGCAAAAGCTTTGCGGAGTGGGACGACGATATCAGGCTCAGGAAAGAGGAAGCGCTGCAACGCTGCAAAAACCTTTATGCCGACGAGATCAACTTCTACCGGTTCCAGCAATTCTATTTCATGAAGCAGTGGAAGAAACTGAAAGAATACGCCAACCAGAACGGCATTGGGATCATTGGGGACATTCCGATCTATGTGGCCTTTGATTCCGCGGACACCTGGTCCGAACCGAAACTGTTTCAGATCGATGAAGAAGGGCTGCCCGTTTCGGTAGCCGGCTGCCCGCCCGATGCGTTCTCGGATCTCGGCCAGCTGTGGGGGAATCCGTTGTATGATTGGAAATACCATAAGGAGACGGGGTATGACTGGTGGATCAGGAGGATGTTCCACTGCCGGAAACTCTATGATGTGGTCCGCGTGGACCATTTCCGCGGGTTTGATTCCTATTATGCGATCCCTTACGGAAATGAAGACGCAAAGATCGGTGCGTGGGAAGAAGGGCCCGGAATGGACCTTTTCAATACGATGAAAGACAGACTCGGCGAAATGCAGGTGATCGCGGAGGACCTTGGCTTCTTGACGGAGTCTGTCCTGCAGCTTGTAAAGGACAGCACGTTCCCGGGCATGAAAGTTCTGCAGTTTGCGTTTGACCACAACAACCCGAACGATTATCTGCCGCACAATTATCCCCATAACTGCGTGGTCTATACGGGTACCCATGACAACGACACCCTGCTTGGCTGGCTGAAGGAATTATCGGCAGAAGACAGGGCGTTTGCAAAAGAGTATATGCATGTGCAAACAGACAACGACGAAGATATCGCCGAAGCCGTGATCAGACTTGCGATGTCTTCCGTTGCAAAGATCTGCATCGTGCCCATACAGGAATTCCTGAAAAAGGACGGCAGCGCAAGGATCAACAAACCGGCGACGCTCGGTGATAACTGGAAATGGAGAATGCGCCGTGAGGAACTGACCGGCGAAGTGGTCGAAAAGATCAGGAGAATGACCTGGTTATACGGAAGATGAGTATTGCAAAAAAGAAAGAATTTAAGAGCAGAGATCTGACAGAAGGGCCGATCGTACGGACCCTTCTGCTTTATATGATCCCGATCCTGTTATCGAATCTGTTCCAGCAATTGTATAACACGGTGGATTCCATCGTGGTCGGAAGGTTTTCAGGCGATTATGCGCTGGCTGCCGTCGGTTCAAGCGGCGCGCTGATCAATCTGATGATCGGCTTTTTCCTCGGGGCGGCAACCGGGTCCGGCGTGATCTTTGCCATGAACTTCGGGGCAAAGGACTATGCGGAACTTCGAAAGACTATGGACAACGCGATCATCTTGGGACTGATGATCGGGGTGCTGATATCCGTTCTCGGCGTGGCTTTTTCGGATAACCTTCTGACACTGATGAACACGCCGGATACGGTGTTTCCGCTGGCAAAGCAGTATCTGCAGATCTATCTGGGAGGATCGATCGCGAACATTCTCTACAACCTTGGCGCTGCGCTGATCCGCGCCGAGGGAAATTCGCGCGCGCCGCTCGTCTATCTTCTGATCGGCGGACTTACCAACATCGCGCTCGATTTTCTGCTTGTCGGTGCTTTTCATATGGGCGTTGTCGGCGCAGCGCTTGCAACGGTTGCCTCCCAGCTGATCCCGGCCGTACTCTGTCTCATCCATATGGGAAAAATGGATAAACGCTACCGGCTGAACCTGCTGAAGATGAAATTCGACAGGGGAAAGTGTCTGGAACTGATCCGCGTGTCCGTTCCGTGCGGGCTGCAGTCGGCCATGTTCAACATTTCCAATTTCCTGATCCAGGTCAAGATCAATTCCTTCGGGGATGTGGTGATGGCCGGTGTTGCCGCATACGGGAAGATCGACGGCTTTATCTATATGCCGACAGGGGCGCTGAGCCTGTCGCTGTCCACTTTTGTCGGGCAGAACATCGGCGCGGGGCATTATGAGAGAGTGCAGAAAGGGATCCGTTCCGTTTTGCTGATCGCCTGCGCGAATGCGATGTTTTTGGGAGCCGTGATCTTTATGACCTGTCCGTACCTGCTCCGGATCTTTACCAAAGAAGAGGCAACGATCGCTGCAGCCTTGGAAATGATGCACTTTCTGGCACCGTTCAGCTGGACGTTTACACCGACGGATATTTTGGGATCTGCGATCAGGGGAGCCGGAAAACCGTTCGGTGTCACCGTGATCTCGGCGTTGTCCATCTGTGTCTTCCGCCTGATCTGGCTGCCCGTCGTGCTGCATTTTTATCATGATGTCCGCCTGGTCTATATCGTTTATCCGATCTCGTGGATCATTTCCACGACTGCGATCTTTATTTTTTACCGGAAAAAACGTGCACAATATTTCGCTCCAAGGCTTGTTACATTTCAGGATAATGTGATATAATAAAATCCCAATAGGTATGTGAACCGATTTGGACTATAGAAACGGAACTTTTCTGCCGATATAGAAATTGAGGCAGTATGCAGACGGATCTGCGTGTATCAGGAAAGGAGTCACGATATGTCTACGATCAATAATGATTATTCATCCATGTTTGACAGTCTGTATGGATCTTCATCGACTTCACAGAATTCTTCCGCAAACTTTTTGAGTGACTGGGCAAGCGTTAAGAACGGCAGTTATGCGAAACTGACGAAGGCTTATTATGCAAAACATTCCGACAAGGCACAGAAGGCTGACGCCTCCGAGGTCAAAGAGGCGGTAAACGCCAATAACAAGATCAAGAGTGATGCGGAATCCCTGAAGAAGAGCCTTGGGGATATCAAGGATGTCGAAGGTCTGAAGCAGTTTGTGAAAGATTACAACGCAATGGTTTCTTCCGGCGCGGAATCCGATAACAGGGGCGTTTTGAGAAACACCCTGTCCATGACACAGATGGTTTCCAAGCACGAGAGCACTTTGGCGGATCTTGGGATCACGATCGGCGAGGACAATAAGCTAAGTCTGGATGAGTCGATCGCGTCAAAAGCCGGAAACAATACGTTCAAGGCTTTGTTCGACGGTGTCGGCTCTCTTGGCGACATGCTTGCAAGCAAAGCATCCGGAATCGTCAACAACGCCAACGCGGAGATCAATAAACTGAGCAATTACACATCAGGCGGCACCTATGCCGGCGTTTCCTCCGTCGGAAATATTTATGACGGATCTTATTGACAAAGCCGTCATAATTATGTAGAATACCTGTGTTGTCCATCGTACATTGCTTTGCGATCTATGATGAATCATGCAGGAATGGCGGAATTGGCAGACGCGCACGGTTCAGGTCCGTGTGGTAGCAATACCATGAGAGTTCAAGTCTCTTTTCCTGCAGAAAAGGCCCCGAATTATTTCGGGGCTTTTATTTTTCCTGCGGGAATAAAAATCAACTAAGGGGACATTCTCAATGAAAAAAATAATAGAACGGATCAGAAGTTTCTTCACGAAGATCACAACCGGGACACGCGCCTATGCCGGAACAGTTTCAGAAGGCAGAAGAGGAGCGCTTGTTGCGCTGTATGCGCTTTTACTCTTCTGGGCGTTCTCGTTTTTTTACGGCGGTTACACCTATCTGCCGCTGCTCTTAGCCATTCTGATCGGCGTGGCGCTGTCTGCAGCGGTCCCGGCAATTCTTTATGCAGTCTTTTTCCTGCTGTTTGGATCAAAGAGCGTGACCAGAGCGCTGTTTATCACGGAGCTGATCCTGCTCTCGTTTATCGCGATCATAGCCTGTCAGGGGAAGGAGATCGTTCCGGGCCTGCTTTTTGCGCTCCTTTTAACGACGGCGGTGGATCTTCTCGGAAGATGCGCTTATCTATGGATCTTCAAAAAGAACGGTGAGAAAAGCGTGCTTGTCACAGGAATCTGTTCTGTTCTTGTGATCCTTCTGGTGCTTTTGTTCCTGATCCCGGACGGATTTGCCGCGCATCATACAGAAAGGTATGCGAAGCTTCAGGAGGATGCAAAAACAACTGTCCGGACTTTGCAGGAGGAAGCAGGAGAGAAAGCTACGGAGAGCCTGACCTACGGACCGGGAGACGATTACGATTTAAGTTCCGAAACGGTCGATCTTTCCGCTTTTGCAAAACGGGGATTCCTAAACAGGATCTTCATGCAATTTAAGTTCCGCTTCGATCTTGATGAAGCGCCGGTTTCGGGAAAGATCTGGCTGCCGAAAGAGGAAAAGGCCTGCCCCGTGCTCTTTATCATTCACGGAAACCACGGTCTGGAAGCGGAGTCGTACCTGGGATACGAATACCTGGGAGAATATCTTTCCCAAAACGGGTATGCGGTCGTATCGGTGGATGAAAACTGCTGCAATACCCTGTCGGATGAAAATGATGCCAGGGCGGTGCTGCTGCTTGAAAACGTGAAGCAGGTCCTTGCCTGGAACGTTGAAAAAGGAAACGTGCTGGAGGGCCGGATCGATCCGGAAAGGATCACGCTCGCGGGACATTCCAGAGGCGGGGAAGCGGTCTGCATCGCAGCGCTTTTTAACCGGTATACCAGGTATCCGGAGAATGCGAACCTGAAGTTTGATTACGGCTTTTCGATCCGCTCCCTGATCGCCATCGCGCCGACCACGGAGCAGTATATGCCGGCCGGAAAGACCATTGACCTTTCTGATATCAGCTATCTTCTCATCCATGGATCGAATGATCAGGATGTGAGCAAAGTCATGGGAGAGAAGCAGTACGATCATATTCATTTTACAGAAGGCGATAGTGCCTTTGCTTCGTCAATTTATGTGATCGGCGCCAACCACGGGCAGTTTAATGCGCTCTGGGGAAGATATGACACATCCTTTCCGCAAAGCAGGTTTTTCGATGTTGCAGGTCTGATGACGGAAGAGGACCAGCACCTCCTGCTCTGCCAACTGATGAGATCGTTTCTGGATGTGACGCTTTTGGGAGAAGAAAACAACAAAGCACTGTTTTATGATATCAATGCATACCGCGAGGACCTTCCGGATGTGGCTTTTGAACAAACGTATCGCGACGATACATTTCTGACCTTGTTTGATTTTGACGAAGCAAATGATCCCGGCAGCGTGGAAAATGCGCCGCAGATCCTGGATGTTTCAGGTGCGAAGGAATGGACGGAAAAGAGAAGGAAGATGGGATCGGACGGTGCCGGTGAAAATCACGCGCTTGCATTCCACTGGGGAGAGGATGAGAAGGATGTCCGGGTGGTCGTGAAACCGGGAGAGCTTGATCTGTCACAGGATCTGTTTTCATTTAACATCGCGGACATGCGCGAGAAGAAGGAAGTTAAGGATGCAGGGCCGCTTGACTACAGCGTGATCTTTACGGATGCTGACGGAAACAGGGCGGTTCTTGACGATCCTGTAACGGTCCTGCCGACAGTCTGCGTAAAGCTTTACAAGTTCGAATCCCTGCTCGGACAACATACCTATAAGCATCAGTTTTCAACAGTCCGTGTAAATCCCGCTGACGGAAAGCAGGATCCGGGATTTGACGCGGGTAAGATCAAGGAGATCGAGATCTCTTTTCATGAAAGCACCGGAGATATCGAACTGGATGATATCGGGATCTGCAAGGCAATGCCCTGATGAGTGTCCTACATGATACGCAAACGGCGGTTGACAAACGCCATGGTTTCGATATAGTTAGAGGTGACTAATTCGGATAGATCTTTAGAAAGTTTGGGGTAAACATGGAACAGTATATCGTCACAGGCATGAGTTGTGCGGCCTGTCAGGCAAGAGTAGAAAAAGCGGTGGAAAAGGTGCCGGGAGTCACCTCGGTGTCGGTCAGTCTGCTGACCAATTCCATGGGCGTAGAAGGAAATGCGGATGCGCAGGCGGTGATCAAAGCCGTTGAAGACGCAGGGTACGGTGCCGGCTTGAAAGCGGATCCCGGGAAGCAGAAGAACTTTTCACACAGCGTGGAAGAAGAGGCTTTGCGGGATAAAGAGACGCCGAAACTGAGACGCCGTCTGATCCTTTCCGTGATTTTCCTGCTCGTTCTGATGTATCTGACTATGGGACACCATATGCTCGGGCTGCCTTTGCCGGGCGTACTGATGCACAATCATCTGGGCCTGACTCTGACGCAGATGCTGCTTGCCCTGATCGTGATGATCATCAATCACAGATTCTTTGTAAACGGGTTCAATTCCCTGCTCCACGGCGCGCCGAACATGGACACGCTGGTGGCGCTGGGTTCTTCTGTTTCTTTCGGGTGGAGTCTCTATGTGTTCTACCTCATGTCCGTACAGATCACCCGCGGCGTTTCCAATATGGATCTGATGGACTTATATCAAAATCAGCTCTATTTTGAATCTGCGGCCATGATCCCTGCGCTGATCACGGTCGGAAAGATGCTCGAAGCGATGTCCAAGGGCAAAACAACGGATGCCTTAAAGAGCCTGTTGCAGCTGGCGCCGAAGAAGGCAAGACTTGTCCGGGACGGCGCGGAAGAGGAAGTGGATATCGAAGAAGTGGTACCGGGAGACATTTTTACGGTGCGCCCCGGAGAAGCGATCCCCGTGGACGGGATCGTTCTTAATGGTGAGAGCGCGGTTGATGAATCGGCGCTCACGGGGGAATCCATTCCCGTAGATAAGGCAAAGGACGATAAGGTCAGCGCGGCGACGATCAACCGGTCCGGTTTCTTAAGCTGCAGGGCGACAAGGGTCGGAGAAGACACCACGCTGTCGCAGATCATCCGCATGGTCAGTGACGCGGCCGCGACCAAGGCCAAGATCGCCAGGATCGCTGACAGGGTATCCTATGTGTTTGTGCCCACCGTGATCGGGATCGCGCTGCTTGTGCTGACCGGATGGCTGATCGCGGGAGCAAACTTGGCATCGGCGCTGGAACGCGCGATCTGTGTGCTTGTGATCTCATGCCCCTGCGCGCTCGGACTGGCAACACCTGTTGCGATTATGGTGGCAAACGGACTTGGAGCAAGAAACGGGATCCTGTTCAAGACGAGTGAAGCGCTTGAAGAAGCCGGAAAGATGCAGGTCGTGGTCCTTGACAAGACGGGCACGATCACTTCCGGACAGCCTGTTGTCACGGATGTCATCCCTGCGGACGGGATCACGGAAGACGTGCTTCTTGAAACCGCCTGTTCTTTGGAAGTAAAGAGCGAGCATCCGCTGGCAAAGGCGGTCGTTGCCTATTGCGGAAATAAAGGAATGACCGGGACCGGATTGTCTTCGTTTAAAGCACTTCCCGGGAACGGACTTACGGGAAAAGCAGACGGAAATACGTTCTACGGCGGGAACGCATCCTATATATCAGGTGTTGCAGAGATCCCGGAAGGCCTGCGCAAGCAGGCTGCGGCCTTATCGGAACAGGGCAAGACGCCGCTCTATTTTGCAAGGGATGACAGGCTGCTTGGCATCATCGCGGTAGCGGATACCCTGAAGGAAGACTCGGTCGAGGGGATCCGGCAGCTGAAAGATCTCGGGCTTCGCGTTGTGATGCTGACAGGAGACAACGCAAAGACCGCGGCTTATATCGGAAAGAAAGCAGGGGTGGATTCCTGGATCGCGGATGTGCTTCCGGACGGTAAGGAAGCGGTGATCCGTACCCTGCAGAAAAAGTGGAAAGTCGCCATGGTCGGTGACGGGATCAATGATGCGCCGGCGCTTACCAGGGCGGATATCGGGATCGCCATCGGCGCAGGAACGGATGTTGCCGTTGACAGCGCGGATATCGTGCTGATGAACAATTCGGTCGCGGATGTGGCAGCCGCTGTCCGCTTAAGCAGGCAGACCCTTTTAAACATCAAGGAGAACCTGTTTTGGGCGTTTTTCTATAACGTGATCTGCATTCCGCTTGCGGCAGGACTTTTCGTGTGGAAGATGAATCCGATGATCGGCGCGGCGGCCATGAGCCTTTCGAGTTTTACGGTCTGCATGAATGCGCTGCGTCTGAACCTGTTCCGTATCCGGGATAAAAGTCACGACAGGCCGCTTCGAAACAGGGTGCCGGAAACGGAAGAGCTGTTTTCGGGGTCTGTTTCTGACACAAAGGAAGACAAAAATGTGAAATGCTGTATAATAGAAAAGGAAAAGGCAGGACCGGTACTGACACAAGCAGACCGGGCAGGTACAGAAAGGATGGATAAGATGGAGACAACGGTAAAAGTGGACGGCATGATGTGCGCACACTGTGAGGCAAATGTAAAGAAGGCTTTGGAAGAACTGTCGTTTGTGGAAACGGCGGCTGCGGACCATGAGGCCGGTGAGGTAAAACTGACGCTGTGCGGTGAAATGGATGAGAACGCCGTGCAGAATGTGATCACGGAAAAGGGATACACCTATCAGGGATTGAAATAGGCGTTTGCGGGGAGGAAACAGGATGAAGAGGACAATGACAGTGATCATGGCAGTGCTGCTGTGCGCTTCCATGACCGGCTGCGGGATCATTCCCGGATTTCTGAAAAAAGAGAAAGAACCTGAGATCGAAGAGAGTATAGAGGAAACGCAGGAGAGCGCGGAGCCGGAACAGGATGAAGCGGCACCGGCGTCTGCTCCTGAAGAAGCGGAAACCTCCGGTTCCGGTGAGATCGCACACAGCGAGCTGATCGGGAACTGGCAGATGGTCTGTGAGACGGACTATTCCGGGAAACCGGGAGCGCCGCTTGATGAAGTGGATTCGTATTTCTATATGGCGGATGAGATGGGAAGTATGGATCTCTACATTTATGAAGATGACGGCGCGCTGTATGCGGACTTTGAAAAGGCCATTTACGAATCCAGCACGTCCGGCTATCACCTCCCGCTCGAGATCGTTTCACAGCCGCTGTACGAGAAGAGCAGCAATCAGGAATGGTCTGCGAATGTCATGAACCCGCGGACAAAAGAGAAACTGTTCTCTCTGACACTGGAAGGGGACGACAAACTCGTCAAATTTGAAAACGACGTGTATGAAGAAGCCGAGGATCCCTGGTTCTATGCTACGGTTGCGACCCTGCTCCGGGAAGGTTCGCCGGAAATGGAACAGAAGGAAGAGCTCCGCTACAACGAAACGATCACGGTCAGCGATGCGGATGAATTGCTCAGAGCCATCGACAGCGGAAAGAAGATCATTCTCAAAGAAGGAGAATATGACTTAAGCAAAGCCAACAAAAAGATCAAGAATCCGAATGTGATCATCAATGATGCCTGGAACAGCGACAGCACGACCGTCGCAAATGTCAGGATCAAAGAGGTGGAAAACCTCTGCCTGATGGCCGAAGAAGGCAAAAAGGTTGAGATCTGCATTTCGAATCCCTACGATCCGGTGCTGGCTTTCGAAGGCTGCAGATATCTGACCATTGAGGGCATTACGGCGGGCCATCATGTGGAACCCGGCACCTGCGGCGGAAGCGTTCTGCAGTTCCGCCAAAGCAACAAGATCAATCTGAAGGACTGCAGTTTATACGGATGCGGTACTTACGGGATCGAGGCCACGGACTGCTCGGATCTGTTTGTTGAAGACAGTGAGATCTACGAGTGCACATACGGGATCGTGGATCTTTACAGTGTTTACAACGCGAACTTTACCAACTGCGAGATGTACAAGAACAAAGACATGGATATGATCTCGCTTTCCCAGTGCACGACGATTACATTCACGGATTGTGCCTTCAAGGATAATCTGGTGGATACAACACAGTTTTCCACGGTCAATTTTGTAAGAGCGAGCGAGTGCTACAGCGTGGCATTCCACAAGTGTGAATTTACGGACAACACTTACGGGAAATTTAACGAAGGAGATGTGGAGATCGACAACTGTTCTTTCAAAGATAAGATCGTGGACAGCAAGGACTGAGCCGCTTAAAGCCCTTTTGAGAGCGCCGGACCGAATGGCTGTGTCATGATACCGGACAGTTAAATGTCAAGATATAAAAATCAATAACTTGACATTTACGCGAACATAACATGACATACAACTTGACAAATGATAGAAAATGCGGTACAAATGAAACTGTAGTTTGTACCGCATTTTTTATTTTGGAAAAGGAGGCAGCAACATGAAATATATGGATGTTCATGAAGCAGCCGCAAAATGGGACATGAACGAGAGGCGCATCACGATGCTCTGTCGGGATGGCAAGATCGGCAATGTCAAAAAAGAAGGCAAACTGTGGCTGATCCCGGCCGATACGGAAAAGCCCTTCGACGGAAGGACAAAAGAGGCGAGAGGACAGACACGGCAAACTGCAAAGAAGGAGAAAAAAGCCATGGGCAAATATTTCGGAACAGACGGATTTCGCGGCAAAGCGGGTGAAGTATTGACGGCGGAGCATGCTTTTAAGATCGGCAGATTCCTGGGATGGTATTACGGTAAGGATCGTCCGGCCAGGATCGTGATCGGGAAGGACACACGCCGCTCTTCTTATATGTATGAGAATGCGCTTTCCGCAGGCATCACTTCTTCGGGCGGGGATTCCTACCTGCTGCATGTGACGACTACGCCGTGTGTGAGCTACATCACAAGGACGGAAGGCTTTGACTGCGGGATCATGATCTCGGCCAGCCACAATCCGTTCTTTGACAACGGGATCAAACTGATGAACAACGAAGGCGAGAAGATGGAAGACGAGGTGCAGGATCTCGTCGAGCAGTTCATTGACGGTGAGATCGACGATGTCAAATGGGCTACGGATGATAAGATCGGGCGCACGATCGACTTTTATTCGGGCAGAAACCGTTATATCGGCTATCTGACGAGTATCGCGCCGGTTTCGTTTGAAAACTGCAAGGTCGCGCTGGACTGTGCCAACGGCAGTTCCTGGATGATCGGCCGTGCCGTGTTCGACGCTTTGGGCGCCAAGAACTACGTGATGAACAACACACCGGACGGCGTGAACATCAACCTCAATGCAGGATCCACGCACATCGAAGGCCTGCAGAAATATGTGCGTGAAAATAAAGTGGATGTCGGCTTTGCTTTTGACGGCGATGCTGACCGCTGCCTTGCCGTAGACGAGTACGGTGATGTGGTTAACGGTGACATGATCATGTATATCTGCGCCAAATATCTGAAATCCAAAGGGATGCTGCCGACCAATACGGTTGTGACGACCATCATGTCCAATTTCGGACTTTACAAGGCGTTTGACAATATCGGGATCGATTACGAGAAGACCAAAGTCGGTGACCGCTACGTCTACGAGAATATGAAAGAAAACAACCATATGCTCGGCGGAGAGCAGTCCGGTCACGTGATCTTCAGAAAATATGCGCATACCGGGGACGGTCTTGTGACCGCGATCATGCTGATGACCGTTCTTGCGGAAACCCATCTTCCTCTGTCAGTGCTTGCATCGGAAGTAAAGATGTATCCGCAGGTGCTTAAGAACGTGGAAGTGGATGATAAGGAAAAGACGCTGGAGGATCCGGCTGTTAAGAAAGCGGTGGAGAATACCACGGCATATCTTGGCAATGACGGGCGCGTGCTGCTCCGTGCTTCGGGAACGGAACCGGTGCTGCGCGTGATGTCGGAAGCAGGTACTTACAAGGACTGTGAGAAGTGTGTGGATGAGATCATCGATGCCATGAAGGCGTCGGGACATCTTCAGAAGATCAGGTAAGCAGCAGTACGAAATCCGCCAAACGACATTTTCTCACTCGCTATTCTACGCTCGTTCGAAAAGTGTTTGCCGGATTTCGGAGCTTGTATCTGCAGAATGGAAATTGACAAAACACTTTCTGAGTGAGCGTTCCAAGCGAACGAAGAAATGTGGTTTTGGCAATTTCCAACATTTAAGAAAATCAGGAGGAACGGAGTATGAACTGCAAAGTAACGGATTTGTACGATTTGTCGCATTCGCTCGCCGGAGAGTATCTCAAGGGATTTACCTATCCCTGGGAAGCGCTTGCGGGGATCAAGGACCTGATCTTAGAGATCGGGAAGACGCTTTCTTCAGAGGAATATGATCATCCCGAAGAGGACGTCTGGATCGCAAAGGATGCAATTCGCTATCCGAATAACTATATCGGCGGCCCGACCATCATCGGTCACGAGACGGAGGTCAGGCCCGGCGCGTTTATCAGAGGGTCGGCGCTTGTCGGGGACCATTGCGTTGTCGGAAATTCCACGGAGCTGAAGAACGTGATCTTATTTGACAATGTGCAGGTACCGCATTACAACTATGTCGGAGATTCCATTCTGGGATACAAGGCTCACATGGGCGCCGGTTCCATTACCAGTAACGTCAAGGCTGACAAAAAGCTTGTCGTGATCAAGAACGAAGGCGAGCTGCTGGAAACCGGCCGTAAAAAAGTCGGCGCGATGCTTGGCGACAGGGCCGAGATCGGCTGCAACAGCGTGCTGAATCCCGGGACGGTCATCGGCAGGGACAGCAATGTTTACCCGGTTTCCTGCGTGCGCGGTGTCGTTCCGGCAAACAGTATCTACAAGGAATCCAAAAAGATCGTGATCAAAGAGGACAGGGACTGAACGGAATCCGGTAACAGCGAATAACCAATTTGCGAACATATTATTTTTATAAAAGAAGAGGAGAACATATCATGAAGGTGATCGTAGTTGATTCTTATGAAGAAGGCGCTAAGAAAGCGGCAGATGTGATCGAAAAACTGGTACGGGAAAATCCCGCATGCACACTCGGTCTCGCAACAGGTTCAAGCCCGGTGGGAATGTATAAGGAACTTGCGAGGAGATGTAAGGAGGAAGCTCTTGATTTTTCTAGAGTACATTCCGTAAATCTGGACGAGTATGTGGGCCTGGAGCCGACACACCCGCAGAGTTACCGCTACTTTATGGATGACAATCTGTTTAACCACATCAACATCGACAAGGCCAACACTTATGTTGCAAAGGGCGTCGGTGATGTGGAAGCGAACCTGAAGGAGTTCAATGAGATCCTGGACAGAACGGACATCGATCTGCAGGTTTTGGGCGTAGGTCCGGACGGACATCTCGGTTTCAACGAGCCTGGTGCCGTGCTTTATGAGAAAGCGCACAAGGAAACGCTTGAGGATTCCACCATTGACGCAAATACGAGATTTTTTGCAAGCCGTGATGAGGTCCCCCGTTATGCCGTTACGATGGGCATGGGCAGCATCATGAAGGCCAAAACGCTGTTAATGATCATCAACGGGAACAAACAGGAAGCGGCAAGAAGGCTTCTGATGGAAGACACCATCGATCCGCAGTGCCCGGCAACATTCATGCGTCTGCACAGGGATGCGATCGTAGTGATCGAGAAGAAACTGGCTGACGAGATCGGCTATAAGGGCTAAACACCATAAACTATATTCAATATATCTAAAAAGACGCAAAAAGTAGTGTCCCCGGACCAACAATCTGGTACACTACTTTTTGTTGTATCACTTTGTCGGCGGCGAGGCTGTATCTCGCGTTCGACTCTCTTGTTGAAATAATTATACACCGTGAGTTATTTAATTGCAAATATATTCTGATTTTTCCCCTTGTTTAGAAGCGATGGTTATATAGAAAAAATTCCTCGATCAGAAAAAGGAATTCCCGTGGCGATACCGAATAGTAATAGTGTAGGGGTATCCGCTGCGGGAATCCTTTTTTTGTGCGGACACCCGAAAGAAGGTTTGCAATGACGATCCGCGAGAGAATCGAACAGGAAGAACAGAAATATTTAAGTCCGTTTGCGTCCCTTAGCATCAATTCGAAAGGAAGGGATGTCGAAGAAACGGAATGCGACATCCGGCCGGTTTATCAGAGAGACCGTGACAGGATCCTGCACAGTGAGTCTTTCAGACGGCTGAAGGACAAGACACAGGTGTTTCTGTTGCCGGAAGGCGACCATTACCGGACCAGACTGACGCATACGCTGGAAGTTTCCCAGAATGCCAGGACCGTTGCCAAGGCACTCAGACTGAATGAGGACCTTGTGGAAGCGATCGCACTGGGACATGACCTTGGGCACACGCCTTTCGGACATGCCGGAGAGCGGGCACTGAACCGGGTATGTCCTCTCGGATTTAACCATAACGAGCAGAGCGTGCGGGTTGTGGAGGTTCTCGAGAAAAACGGAAAGGGTCTGAATCTGACGGCAGAAGTCAGAGACGGGATCTTAAACCACCAGACAGCAGGCATGCCTTATACGCTGGAAGGCAAAGTGGTCAGGATCTGTGACAAGATCGCTTATATCCACCACGATATGGATGATGCGATCCGTGCCGGTGTTTTAAAGGAATCGGATGTTCCTGCGCATCTGGTGAAGATCCTCGGGGATACGACAACAAAGCGGCTGGACTGCTTTATCCATGATATCATCATCAACAGCCTGAACAAGGATGACATCTGCATGTCGGAGGAGATCGGAAAAGCCATGCAGGAACTCCGGGCATTCATGTTTGAGAATGTATATCAGAACCCCAAGGCAAAAGGCGAGGAAGGAAAAGCCGAACGCCTCGTGGAAAATCTGTACCGGTATTATCTGGAACATCTGCAGGAACTGCCGGACTGGCTGCTTGGCGTGATGGAGAGGGACAAGGAGAGTAAAGAACGGATCGTCTGCGATTATGTTTCCTCGATGTCCGATAAATTTGCCAATCATACCTTTGCAGATCTGTATCTGCCCGATTCATGGAAGGAATTATGATCGATGAGATATCCGGATGAGGTGGTGGAGGAGGTCCGCTCGCGCAACGATATTGTTGATGTGATCTCTTCCTATGTGCATCTGAAGAAGCAGGGCAGTAATTATTTCGGACTCTGCCCTTTCCATAATGAAAAATCACCCTCTTTTTCGGTGAGCCCGCAGAAGCAGATCTATTACTGTTTCGGGTGCGGCGCCGGCGGGAATGTGTTCGGGTTCATTCAGAACTATGAGAACTATACATTTCCGGAGGCGTTGAAGCTTTTGGCGGACCGGGTCGGTTATGTTCTGCCGGAAGTAAAGTATTCCGAAGAAAACCGGAAAAGGGAAACCTTAAAATCAAGGATGCTTGAGGTTAATAAAGAAGCCGCGAAGTTCTACTATGTACAGCTTCGCAGCGAGGAAGGAAAAGCAGCCTGGAAGTATTTTAAGGACAGGGGTTTAAGTGACGAGATCATGCAGAAGTTCG
>JAEEGL012905612.1_pt1 | contig 18096 bp, 17 predicted proteins | sample 9134231 | NCBI WGS metagenome assembly JAEEGL01 (sample SAMN16246548, study PRJNA631951) | gut metagenome | biome: gut microbiome; feature: rumen; material: fiber-attached | host: Bos | place: Iran: Karaj | collected 2018-10 | reverse complement strand
TGACACGAAATGAAGCCAAAACGTGTCACTTCACGGCAATATCTTCAGAAGTGACGAAAACTGACACGAAAAGGGGGCAAAACGTGTCATTTCGCGTCACTGGGCGGGTCAACCGCTCACAGGGCGGCCCCAACTCACTTCCAAAAATCCAGCTTGCTCACATCGAGCCCGATGCTCTTGCCCAGGAAAACCGGCTCCAGGCCCGCTTTCTTCTGGCGCTCGTAGTCTTTGAGGGCGAGGATGACGGTTTTGCCGAGGATGATGCAGGACGGGAGGTTGATCAGGGTCATGCCGCCCATGGTGATGTCGGCGAGGGCCAAGGCGGCGTCCATGGGGGTGACGGCGCCGACGAAGACGACGACTACGCAGATGAGGTGGAAGCAGGTCATGAATTTCTTGTATCAGCTTTTCAGGAAGCTGCCGAGGCCTTCATAGTACATGCGGTAGATGCCGTAGATCAGCTGCTGGCGCGTTACTTTGACCTGGTAATCATATGCGTCCTTAAGCAGTATCGGTGTTGCAAAGGCAATCTTGGCGGCATTCGCGATACTCATTTTGAATCTGGCATTGCCCTTGTCGAGCTTATCGAAATCGACTTCTTCGATCTCCTTGAGGAAAGCCTCATAATCGGCTTTCTTATCGAGCTTCTTTGTATCACATGCGATATAGGCATCCGTGCCGGCCCAGCCGTACGAGACGCCATACTGTTCGAACTTTTTGACCGATGACTTGCGCAGGTTCTCGGAACTCTTGAGGTTGCCTATAAATAACTTCTTCTGTCCGGCAACGCGTCCTGCGAGGACTTTCTGATAAAATTTCTCTTCAGCGACAATAGCGTAAACCGAGCCGTCTTTTGTGCCGACAACACCTTCTTCGGTATCGTCGTTGCGCTCAATCAACTGAGCCATAGCTTGTGCGATCAAGTCGTCTTTTGCAACTATAACGAGTGAACAGTCATAACCTTCAGGCATTGTCAGGAGGCTCTCGGCATATTGTGAAAGTTCTACTGCATTCTGAAGTGATTTCGCACCTGCAGCTCCCGTAGCCTTATGTGCAAGATGAACAGGATCAGTGAAAGCTAATACGCGCATGAGTTTTGCGTATACTCCCTCGGGCACATAAGCCAGGAGAGTCTTTCCGATAAGTGCGACAGGAAAGATCGTTCCGAGCAGGCCAAGAACAGTATCAACGACTTTTTTTGCAACATCCGGATGGTCAGCAAGCATCTCGAAAGTATCGACCATCTTAAGGACATCACCTGCAGTATTCCAGCCATTAGCGGTCTTGTCGTCAACACCAAGCTTTTCTTTGAGTTCTTCCCTTGCCTCTTTATCGAGCTTTATGTTTCCGACCTGCTCCTGCAAGACACCGATCAGTTCCTGCAGAGTGCCATTGGACATTTTATTGAGCGTTTCCGCATTTACTGCAATCGTCTTATCTTTGTTCGACATAGTCTTATCCTCCTGTCAGAAAGCGCCTCCGGTATTTTGATTATAGCATTTGTAAGGCGTTATATTTCCCCAAATTACATCATGGACGAGCTCACGAAAATGATGTTAAACACGGAGAGAATGGGATAAACATCTTTATTGCCCCGCACGTTAATTACTGATATCCTACGGCTATAAAGGAGTGAAATGTTTTATGAAAAAGGTTATATCGCTCTTGCTTGCGGTATCAATAATCATGTTGTCAGCTTGCGGAAAAGGCAAAACGGACGCATCGATTGATGATGTTGAAGACAAGATAATTACGTCTTGTAGTTTGGTCATAAACAGTTCAACTTTTACTCAAGAGCGTCAATGGCGAGCTGTGTACGATTCATATGAGCTTGTGTCATCAGAGGATCACGTTATAAACGTAAGGAGTTGGTCGACTACATATAAGGATGGTGACAACACAGTTAGTATATTTTTTTGGATACTTGAATTGGACGCTCCGTTAAAAGAACTATCTGTCGGTGATGAAATTGATTTCGAAATAAACAACGGAGAAAAAGATTTGATGTTTGAGCTGCCTGTATCTGAAGCCTCTGCTGTAAATAATCAGTACGTTCTCTTCTTATCGGAACGCTGCACTACACCTGAAGGCGAAGTTTTGTGGAGTAATACAAAGCCGCAATTTGAACTTGATGTTAGTAAGAATATATACAAAGCTTTTAAGGCGATTAAGTGATTATTGCTATTTGTACAAACAACCTTCTTAACTTCAATTATCTGTCTTAGGAGGCATTATGATACAAGAGTGTCCGTTTAATAAGCTAGATTTAGCAGATTTGATTGTCGACTGTATCTATAAGGGTGGCATTGGCTCCAGTGCTGATAATGAGCCATTGCACCATATATTTCCCAAGTGTGGTGTTAATGGTGGATTTCGAAAAGTAAATCGAACAGATGGAACAGGTAAACCTGCCTATGTAATTCTTTATACAACAATGGGAGAACTTGAATGGCCGGACTATTTAGATGAGGAAACAGGCATATTCCGATATTATGGCGACAATCGAAAACCTGGTCGGGAATTAACTGATACCAAACTAAAGGGCAACGAATTGCTTGAGCAAGTTTTTTCTATGCTGAATGGACAAGGTTCCATGAAAGACATGCCACCTTTTTTTATATTCAAGAAAGCAGGCGATGGCCGCGATGTGAAGTTTTTAGGGTTGGCTGCCCCAGGAAATCCTAACATTTCTCCCGATAAGGATTTGGTAGCGTTTTGGCGTACGATGGATGAGAATCGATTCCAGAATTACGAAGCATATTTTACAATTCTGAACACTGGTAGCGAACCTATTCCCAGGCAATGGTTGCATAAATTGATTTACGACCATGAAAACAGCTTGGAGTATGCACCCGAAGTATGGAGAAACTATATAAATAAAGGGCGCAATGGTATTGTAGCTTTAAAAGCTCCCAAAATACTCAAGATTCCAACCAAATATGATCAATTACAGTGTGATGCTGAAGGCAGGAAGTGTCTTGAGATTATTAGAAATCATTATCTTGTCGAGTTGAATAATCCGCAGGGATTTGAGTTGTGCGCTACAAACATTGTGAGCAAGATGGATGGTAATTTTGTTGATTTTTCGCTTACGAGACCTTGGAGAGATGGTGGTAGAGATGCCCTGGGTTATTACTCGATTAATGCAGGCGGAAAAGTGAATCAAGCATTGACAATTGATTGTGCACTTGAAGCTAAGTGTTATAACCCCAATAATGCTGTTGGTGTTAAACAGATGTCGCGGTTGATTTCACGTATACGGTATAGGCAGTTTGGCATAATGGTTACAACGAGTTATGTTGATTCTCAAGCTTATAAAGAAGTTGTTGAGGATGGACATCCCATCCTTATAGTGACAGCTACAGATATAGCAGCAATCCTGAGAAAAAGTTCAATTAACTCAAATGATGTTAGTGACTGGTTAAAATCGATAGACATACAAGATTCACGTTTCTATTCTTATTCGAAGGGAATAAATGAACAAGTATCGCGGAAGAAGGAATCTTAGATGGACCATGAACCTAGATTTAGAGGTGAAGTTTCTGAGAAGCGTCATATTATTATGAGTAAGATCAGAGGCAAAGATACTAAGCCAGAGATACAGTTAAGAAATTATCTCTGGGCTAAGGGTTTGCGCTATAGAAAGAATTATAAAGACTTACCAGGGAAACCGGATATTGCCATAACGAAATATAAAATAGCGATTTTCTGCGATTCAGAGTTTTTTCATGGAAAAGATTGGGATAAGCAGCGAGAAAAGGTGAATAAAGGGGCTAATTCAGATTATTGGGTTAAGAAGATTGAGAGAAATATAGAACGGGATAAGCAAAAAGATAGAGAGCTTCAAAAACTGGGCTGGAAGGTAATACATTTCTGGAGTAAAGATATTGAGAAATCACCAGAAAACTGTTATCAGGTAATTATTTCTCATATTGCAAAATAGAAGAAGCCAATATATTTCAAAGGAGGAGACAAGTATGGATTATGTTATTGAAGATTATAGACACGCTCTAGCGATTATTGAACGAGACGAGCTTCTAAACAGAAGATTCAATGAGTTCTTAGGTGCTATCAGAAGCATTACAGATGACGAATTGAAAAATGATTATCAAGCTAAGAGAAATCAACATAATGAAAGAGGTACAAATCTAAAAAGCATAACTCCATCTATTAATGAGTTGCTAAAGATGAAAATGCTAGCTATTCCTGGATGGCGAGCAGAGGTTGATATATTTAATGACACCACTGGAGAGATTTCAAATACTGAGTGGCGACTTGATTTTGCGTGTGATGATGCACTTTGTGTAGAAGTTGCGTTTAATCATGGTGAAGCTATTGCTTGGAATTTATTAAAACCTGTATTAGCCTGCGAATTAAACCATGTACAAAAAGATGTTCAAGGTCAAATAGGCATATATGTATGTGCTACGGAGAATTTGAAAAAAACTGGGAATATAGATAGTGCCAGTGGGTCCTTTGAGAAAGTAAAGAGATATTTAAGGCCAATGAGCAACCAACTAACGATTCCGATGGTTATTATTGGATTGAAGCCTTTTGAAACATTCCGAATCAGTAAAACCACAAAAGAAATAGTAAACAACGATTTTATTATCAATCAAGATTTAGTGGATAGGAATATTGAAATAACAACAAAGAGTGATAATGATGAATTAGATGTTATTAAAGGAAGAGTAATATCAGTTAACACTCCTGAAACAAATGATACCGAAGGATACACTATCATTCTTGAAGCTACTAGAAGAAATCAACCCTATGTGATTAGCGAAAGGGATATATTCTTTATTGAAGAACTTCATGATTAATATCGTTTTATGTCGAGGTTTGATCTGTTTGGATTTGAGAGTATTATGATTAAACAAGTCCAATTAATTTCTTAAAAGCATGATATACTGTTTCTGATGGGGTTTTGATCTATCGTCTGGTAGTGCTAACACATATTATAGCCCCAAAAACAAGTGTGATGGCTAATTATGCCAAGGAGGACTTAAATGGAAAAGACTATTTGCGAATTGTTCGCAGGAGTTGGTGGTTTCCGACTCGGATTTGATCGTTTAGATTCAGGTTGGAAGACTACTTGGTTTTCTCAATGGGAACCCGGTGCTAAGACTCAATGGGCACATGATTGTTATGTTCAACACTTCGGAGAGTGTCCAGATTTAAAAGGTGAGATTCATACTGGAGAAGATATAAGCCTTATGGTTAAGGAGAACATTCCTGACCACAATCTTCTCGTAGGCGGTTTTCCGTGCCAAGACTATAGTGTTGCTCATACTCTCAAATCATCCAAGGGTATTGAAGGTAAGAAGGGTGTTTTGTGGTGGCAGATTCGTGATGTACTTATTGCTAAGAATGCCCCATTTTGCATTTTTGAGAATGTTGATAGGCTTCTGAAGAGCCCTGCGAAGCAACGCGGCCGCGATTTTGGAATTATCTTGGCATGTTTAGCTGAACTCGGTTATAGTGCTGAATGGAGAGTCGTTAATGCGGCCCAATATGGTGCGTCTCAAAGACGTCGAAGAACATTTATATTTGCATATCGTAATGACACTAAATATGGCAAAGAACAGGCTAAGATATCTCTCGCTGATATTATTAGTGATTCTGGATTTATGGCAAAGGCATTCCCTATTTGCGAGAGTGAACCTATTTCAGAAACCGTTCTTAGTAACGATATCGTTGATGTAAGTGATAATTTTGCGTTTGCTTTTGAGAATGCAGGAGTGATGCGTGATTATAAGGTAGTCACAAGAAAGGTTATTGAAAAAGAAGAGAAGCCCATACTTCTTGGTGATATCCTTCAAAGAAATGTTGAGGAACAGTTCTATATCACTACTGAGAAAATGCCGAAGTGGACTTATCTGAAGGGTTCAAAGAAGATTCCAAGAACAGCTGCTAATGGCCACGAATATATTTTTAGCGAAGGTCCTGTAGCTTTCCCGGATCCTTGGGATAGACCCGGACGCACCATGCTTACAAGTGAATCAACTTTAAATCGTTCAACTCACGTTGTTTCAGACCCTGGCACGGGAAGATTGAGAATATTGACTCCAATTGAGGCTGAACGTTTACAGGGATTTGATGATGATTGGACTAATTCAGGTATGCCTAACAGGATGCGTTATTTCTGTATGGGAAATGCGTTGGTGGTTCAAATGATAACCAGAATGGGAAAAGTATTAGATAAGATAATCGAGGAGGAATAACAGTCATGAGTGTTGAGTCTTCAATTGATGTATCAAATGCAAAAAAGAATATCAATACTTGTTTTCTTTCGGAGAACATCATGATTTAATCGCATCTGAAGCAATCTGTTTAATTACTTCTTTAAATGCTTTTGATTCCTTAGTTTTCTCTTCTGCCGATAAAGAAGAAGAACTATAGAAAATATAGAAATGTGATAATTTTCTTTTTGATTTATTAGCAGTGTTAGATAATAAAGGAATTTCGCTCAATGAAGAGATAATGTCATTAGTAACGATTAAAACTTCGTCGACGTTGATTTCCTTGGTTGTATAATCTGCATCAGCATAAACAATATCATTGATATTGTCCAATTCCCCATTTGCCTTTTGTCTGATAATATCAACATACTTATCATCAAGGAAACCACACTTATCATTAGCCAAAGTCGACGCTCTTTTCGCAATAATATGTGCTTTTACTTCTTTTATTCTATCTGAAGGTATCTTCTCAAATAAGAGGTCAAACTCTGCTAATGATTTATATAAAGAAACCCGATACTTTCTACTTAATAAATCTTTGCACAATCCTTTAAGTCTATCATCAAAAGGAAAGGGATCTTGTCTGCACAAATCTTTTACGACTGTCCAAATAAAAGCGTCATCAATAAGTTCTATGTGATCATAATCTAATAACCAATTGGGCGAACGAGCCAATTCAGAAGATTTAAAAATGTTTGCCGCGATTATGGGAATAAGAAAGTTTGCATAATAAATTACCTTGTGATGTGCATAGATCCATAAGTACAGATAATCAGCGGCCTTAAGCACATTTGAAATGACGTTTATAGCCTGTTTTTTATATCCTATTGAAAATTCATTAAAGCATTTTGTTGATGGTATAGTATCTTTTATTAAATCTCCCAGAACTTCAATTTCGTGTATATTACCACTTACAGTAGCGTCAAAAATCCTTAATGGGGATTTAACCAAAAACGGTCCCTTTATATCGATTTTACAGTTCCCTTGAATTCTCAATTCAATGGAACCAGGAACATTCGAATCTATTGTGAAACTAAAGTCATCTGAGATGAGTTTAGCATTATAAAGTTTGCAAGAGAACGGTTTACCATTATTTCCGTTCAAAGGTATTCCTCCATTGGATACTCTTGTCATTAGTTCTCCGTTTTGATATACCGTGCTTCCTACGGAAAACAATGCGTCTGATCCAATATACTTAATCTGTAATCCAGAACTTGGCTCAAAAGAAGATATTTTGCTGCCCTTGTAGAGTGTAACTTCAGAACCAGTTCGAATATGAATTGTTCCATTGATATCACCGGACAAACTTAGTGAATCACTACCCTCATTAGCAATTCCAAGAACTAATAAGTCTTTAAACTCTTTATTGTAATATTGGGAATTATACTTCTTTGTTTTAGTTACAATGCATACGGAATTTAGAAGACGATCTGTGTCAATATTTATATTGCTTATACCAGACATTTTAGTATCTCGGATAACATAGTCTAATTTATCTACATCAAAATTTTTACCATTTAATAAGTCTATAAAACAATTTTGAATTTGGTATTCTGGTTCGTATTGGGTGTATTTTAGCCCCAAAATCATACGAACTACAAAAACCATATCTCTTTTGATATTATCTTTGTTTATGGTTGTGTTATGATTGTAATGCTCCGCGAAAAGAAACTCATTAGTATTAATAGTCGGATAGTTATTTTCGATTAACTCATCATAAATCCTAATAAAATTGGACTCCATTTTTTCTAATATATAAAGAGCACCTATTTGTTCATGAGATTTAGCATCTATACTTTCATATTCAACTTTATTTTCATCATCAAAGTTTTCATAATTATTTATTGTATCAACTAACCGTTTAGGTAGACTTTTACCAGTATATTTGTCATAACTATTATCTAAAACAAGGTCCTCTAAAGCATGTGAAAAAGGAGTATGACCAATGTCGTGCAATATGCATGCCAATAAAAACAATACTTTGTTTTTGGCCCAAAAGGTTATAGCTTTTCCATCACTTGAGATTTTCCAATACGGATCTTGTGAAAAATTATATAAAACAGTGTCAACAACTTTGCTTCCTAAGTGATAGACGCCGAGAGAATGACTAAAACGGTCGTGCTTCGCAGAAGGATAAAGAATCCTCATTCCAGTTTGATCTACATTCCTAAGTCGTTGAAACATCTCAGTATCTATGATATTTTCTACGAAACATTTAGGAATGCTTACGTACCCATGGACTGAGTCCATAAACATTTTTTGTGCTGGTAAATCAAACAACTAGAGATACCTCAACAAATTCACGAACAATACTTAATAATGTATTATCCAATTTGCAGGAATCATGAACGTCTTCTTCTAAATCCGTAGTACCTTTTAATAGAATAATAGTTTTATCATCAATATCCAACTCAAAGATTTGATCGTTATAGACCACAGTTCTAACTATAGCATCAAAATTAACATGAAAAGAGATCTGGTAATCATCAAGTTTGTTTTCAGAACTCAATTTTATATAAATGAAATCAAGCAATTCTTGCAATCTATTAATTGTAAGAAATGATTTCTTATCCTCGTATAACAGATTAACAATTATGTCCTTTGTATCAACAAAAGCAGGAATGTGAATCATTATAGTGCACCTCCAAAAACTATGATTTGAATTATAACATTCTTTCAGCTAATATTTTAGCATTTGCAAATTGATTTAATTGAAATGCTAAACTTAGCCCAGCTTTAAATCTTTGTCTATCTGAAGAATATTCAGTTTCTTTTATCTCTTTGATTTTCTCAAAGGCTTCTTTGCCAATAGCATCCACGCTTTTACTCACCATTTCATCTGAGACATATATTTTATCCGCCTTAACAATATATGCTCCTATGAGAGGGTTGTCTTGATGAGTTTTGAACAAGTAATTTCCCTCGCCGAACAATTTATCAGCACCGGATTGATTAAGCATCAGATAACCTTCCGAATATGGTTTTTCTCCATTTGACAATTCTGTTCTTTCTACAATTATTAGAGTCCCATCAGGTTTAAGCATCGTCTTAATAGCAGAAAATTCGTCTTTCCATATTTCTGGGTGTATCTCATGCAATACGTTTACTAATAAAACATAATCTGCTTTGCCATTTATTTTACTTAATAATTCGTCTCTGGAATTAAAATAGGAATCTGCTTTTAGGTCATATGAAGAAAGAACATCTAGTGCGCGTTCTCTAAATATTTCACTAGGTTCATATGCAACATAATTACATTGAGATATCTTCTCGCGAGTAACAATTGGTTCTATTTCCTCTAACATTCTGCATTTTCCGGCACCATAATCGATTATTATATTATCGTTCAGAAATAAATCGGCATAAAAAGCTGTTTCAGGATTAGTAAGTTTTGCATCTGAAACGCCGGGTTCATACATACATTCAATAGCAAAACGATTGCAAGCATATTCTTCTATCAGGTCAAATAATTGACGAATGTAAACAATGTTATCATTCTCGTTACCAGCAAGATCTTTTAATAAACTGCTTACATCACTTCTCATTTTTTTAAGAGTACCATTTGACATAAACAATAGCGATGTGCTCTCATCAAATGCTTTGAGATTAGAAATAAGAGATAAAGAATGTGTCGAAATCCAAATCTGAGCTTCGGGAAAACGCTCTCGAATTCTTTCAATCATTTTAATCTGAGCTGCAGGGTGAAGATGGAGTTCAGGCTCGTCTAGTATAAAAAGTACCTTGTCACTGTGTTCATTACAATAACAAGCAACAGCTATCCTAAGAAGATACTGTTGTCCAGGCGACAGGAAAGCCTCGTCTGTTTCAAATGCAAATAGTTTTGGTATATTTGAATCTAGATCTTTTGTCAAAGTTATTCCATAATCGGACAAGTTTTTTGCAATAGTATTAAATGCTTCCCCACCTTTAAACTCATCGGAATATTCATGCGCCATATCTTCAAGTAAGAGAAGAGCATTTAATGCTGTAACGCTGTAATCATATCCTCGAAGCAATTCTTTTGCTTTGCTAATTACATAAGGAGAATAATCTCTAGCTGATTGTAACTGGGCATCATAATGAGAGTAATCAACAAGTGTTATTTCTTTTGCATCATCAGAAGAGAGAATTTTCTCCTCATTGTTATTTTCAACATATAAACACAATTCATGTGTGTCTGTACCTTGAGAAAGATTAGTAATGTATTTTGTTAATAGCTTAAGAAGTCTTGTTTTGCCGGACCCATTTTTCCCTGACAGTACGACTATATTACCCAAAGGAATCTTTTCGCTTTTAGACAACCCATCACTATTCGAATTCAATACTTCAATTGAAGAAATCTTCAAGCAAATCCCCCCCATAAAAGATAATATATTATCAACTTTATCAAAGTTAAATATAAAAGCAATATATTAAAAAAAAAGATACAAACATGTAATTTTCGTCCAATATGCCAAATAATACGGCATATGATTGGAAATGCATTTTGGAGGCAACTACGACTGATGAGATAGCCACACCGAAAAGATTATCTTTGAATATTGAACGAGAAACAACCCGACTCATGAAGTCGGGCTGTTTCATTTTATGTAGAGATATTTTTACTGATAGAAATATCGGTAAACATGAATTCTCATGGAATTAATAATGAATTTAGACGCTCAGTAAAATAGGAGGGATAACTCTGAAGATATTCTGATATCTCTTCTTTGTGTGCTTGCAATAGAATCATAGCTTCTTCTTTTGTATTAATCGAACCAACTATCATTCTAGATATTTTTTGTGCTAAAAAACGATCATTAAAAAACCATTCATAAACACAAATAGAACTTCTATCTGGCAACCCATATTTTAATTGAGACATATAATCATAAACGATAGCAGCTGTATCTTTGAGATTGTCTTCTTTCTTTTCAATCAATTCGCAGATAGCATTTAAGATTATCGTTGCTGAATAGTTGAACCCATTATCACAGATCGAAGATATGTCTTCTAATAGTATTGCTCGAGTTTTACTACCGTATAATACTCTTGCGGTTTTACATTGATTATAAATATCAACATAAGAGACACCATTAATCCAAAGAGATGCAATATGTTTTATTAAATCGATATTAACTTTCTTAATTGTTTGGTTAGAAGACAATTTATATACTTGCTCCAAACACTTTTCTTGAATGCTTGAGACGGATAACTCATCTGCCTGATCTAACTCTGAAATGAATTCACATAGCGATACGTAATCTTCAATTGATAATAATGATTTTGAATATGAAAGCCTCCGAGTGACATCAGGTATTCTCATCTGAAGATAGGAGTTTATAGTTTTAATTGTTTCTTTTAATCTATCACTATAATATGTATTCGTGCTTTGCTTTAATAAAGTGTGTTCAACGAGACTATCTATTCTTTCATCATTAATTTCAGGCCATTGAGCCAAGAAAGACTCCATGTTACCCAATACATTTTTTATGTGATCCCAAGTATCACCTTTCTCTTCTATGTTTCCAGGAAGCATATTTATAATTGAGTCAACATTTGTTTTGTTTTCTGTGTAATACTGTTTAATAAGATCGGATAAATCTATATTATTAAGAGACCCACACAGCCATAATAGTTGACTTACACAACTGTCAGAAGATTTTTTGTATAATTTTGCAAATGCTTTCCATTTCTTGTCTTTCAAGAAATATGATTTGCTGTCACTATAGATTATAGTGCCTTCAGTATACATGCCAGAACGCCCAACACGTCCAATTAGATTCTTGTAATCTTGTTTTGTGATAGGATTCTTTTCTGGATAAATACTATGGATGATTAAATACTTTATGGGCAGATTAACCCCTTGCGAAAGAGTAGAAGTGCAAATTACATTTGTAATGAAGTTTTGTGATAAGGCATATTCGACAGATGCTTTAATTCCGTCTGAAATACCAGCATGATGCAAGAAAACGCCAAGTCTTCCTATTTTATAGTAAATGCTTTCTTCTCCATAATTCTTGGATATTAAATCTAGTATTCGCTTTTGTTCGTTGGCATTATTTCTTTCTGAAAGAATGCGCATATCCATGAATTTGTTTAATTCAACAATTCTTTTTGCTAAGGAATTTACTATTTTTTTTCTTCCAGCAAATACTGCGCAGTTGGCATATTTTGAGAGACGAATTAAAGTAGCAATTGAAGAGTCTTTATTATCATTCGGGAAAGAAAGTGTTTTGCCTTTATCTTCATATTTAATTTGTTCAATAAATCTCGGAACATAGAATTCAGTTTCGTCAAGATTGGTGCTATTTAAATAATCTAGATAAAGGAAACTTCTTCCCTCATACTTATTTATTGCTAGCGCTGCAGTATATTTATCTGTTGTTGCAATGCAGGTTTCAGAAATAACGCTCCCTTGTCCTTCAGAAAGCCAATTGTTTATTTCATTTACACCTGAAACTATAGCTGAAATCATAATGATTTGAGGCTTAGTTTTTATCATTTCCAATATGGAAGCAACAAGCAACTCATAGTTAGCTCCTCTTTTGTCATCACTAAAGATATGACCTTCGTCGAATATTAATTGACCTATATTTTGAGTAAATTCCGGATTGTGACGTAATACATATAGAAGTTTTTCTGGAGTAACAACAACAGAAGCTTTATTTGCAACTTTTTCTGTTCCAGGAAGATCATAATCATGTTTCATCACGTCAGAAAGCTCAATTACAGATATACTTTTATCAAACTTCAAATCTTGTTTAAGCGTTCGAGCGGTTTCTCTACACAATGCCCTGAACGGAGACACAATGACAGAAATCCCCACATCATGTGATGAAAGGTATGAAAAAACACACAAAGAAATTGATTTTGTTTTTCCTGCGCCTGTAGGTAGTTGTATAACTCCAGATTTACCGTCAAGAATTTTATTAGTAAGGATTAATCTTTGAGCCGGCCAAAATTCACGGATTATAGCTTTGCTATTGATTAGTAGAGTTTTTTTCTCTTCTGGAATATTTTCGTTTAGTTTTAGCATCGCTGCAATGGAATACCTGCATTTTACACGACACAAGGCTAGCAATAAATCAACCAGTAACAATTCATTATCTGATCCTAGAGAATATACTTTTACCCTCAATTGTTCAGATATTTCGTGTTTTAATAATCTTCCATCATTGATAGCAGAATCATATTCGTGTATAAATGCCTTTAATTCATTTTTATAGAATTGATTAGTGGAATAGAAATCAGGCTTTGCGATTGTATTTTTAAGGATACGCACCAATGTATAAAACAAGGCACTATGAATGGATTCTTCTTTTATAGACGACGCTAACAAGACAGCATCTCCTACTCGATCGCACAAATATGCAGCCACTGCCCCTATAGCCAAGTATTTATTTTGTATAACAACATTTGGGTTAATCTGAATGTATGATGTTAAGTACTTTGAAGCAAAAGCAAGTTTATTGGTTTCTTCCTCATTTAGTTCTTTGTTTTCTTTGTTAATTTGATAGGATATATCTCCAACAACTGAAATTATAAACGGAAAAATATCTTCAATGTTAACGTCTTTTTTAGAACGATTTTCCTGGGGAACGTTAAGTTCAATTTCCTTGGCTGCAGCTCTTGTACGTTTCAAATAGTATTCGTTATTATTCATTAAATATCAGCCGCCTTTTCATACAGTTTTTTTACGAGGTCCATTAGATTATCTCTTTTTATGAAAAGAAGCGTCTTTGTACTCGCTTTGGCTTTAGTTTGCTTAACCAGTGATTTATCATAAAGAAGTGTATCCTGAACTGCTGCAGCTCCATATTTTTTAATATATGGATTGTTAGCGTAGTCTTGAAACCTTTCAACAAGATGTACAGTATTATGGTCATGCCTATATAAAGCTCGATGTTTTATGGCATTTAATGTAACGGCACATTTTTCATCAGGGTTGTTTTCTATGTCTTTGACAGCTTCTTCTAAACGGTTTATAGGACAAGCATTTACAGCCTTTGCTTTAACCTCAATTAAAACCAATTCGTCATTCGCAGTGCTAGTTGACGAGAATGTTTTTAGGCCAAGAACATCTGTACCTTGCGAGGACGTATTTCTGTTGAATTTTGCAACATATCTATCCTTGGGAACATAGTAGCCATAGAAATATGTTAAATAGTCCGCTATAAGTAATTCGGCAAAATCCCCAAGCTTGGTCCCTGGGCCAAAACCTTTAGTAGATGGAAATACCATGTTTAGCAAGTAATCTCTTCGAGACAAGCCGGTTCCTTTTCTTAATGCATCTATCATAGAATCCAAGCAATATGCTTGCCTGAAGTGTTCAGCCCATTCTTCAAAGTCTTTTTGCGGTATATCTTTTAACTCAAAGACAGTAACAGTATTTCCATTTTTAAGTTTGATGTTTTCAACATTTTGCAATTGGTTTAGGTACTTCATTTCACTCCTTGATTCTGTGATATACAGATATGCACTAAAAACTAAATAAATAGCGTATATATCATTGTATCCTATCACTACAATATTTTACTTACCAATAAACATGTTGAATTATTGGCTAATTGAATAAAAACAAATATTGAGTTTTGCTAAAGAAATGTTTTAATGTCGCTTCCCAGGCGACCACACGGCTGATCAAAGCCGTTACAATATGGGTACAAAGAAGCGATAGTCATTTAATATGGAATAAGGAGGTATAGATATGTACGGTGCAATTATTGGAGACATTATTGGAAGCAGATTTGAGTTTGACAGAGGTGATAAGAGCAAAGAGTTTGAGCTCTTCACCAGTGAGTGCGACTTTACTGACGATACGGTCATGACCATTGCCGTAGCAGAAGCGCTCATGGATGCCGGCAAGGATGCTGATGAGGAAACCGTTAAGGACTTACTCATTAAGTCTATGAAGAAGTGGGGAAAGAAATACCCTTATGCCGGATATGGTGCAAGATTCATTGACTGGGTATTGACCGATGACCCTAAGCCTTACGGAAGCTACGGTAACGGTTCCGGCATGAGAGTTTCTTCTGTAGGCTGGCTCTACGATACTCTGGACCGTACCAGAGAAGTAGCCAGATGGACTGCTGAAGTCACACACAACCACCCTGAAGGAATAAAGGGAGCAGAAGCAACAGCAGCTGCCATCTTCATGGCGAGAACTGGTGCTACCATGGAGGAGATTGCAGGCTACATTGAAGATGAGTTCGAGTATGACCTTTCCAGGACATTGGATGAGATTCGTCCTGATTACGAGCACGTTGAAGACTGTATGCACACCATGCCTGAGGCTTATGAGTGTTTCCTTGAGTCTGAGAGCTACGAGGACTGCATTCGTAACGTCATGTATATAGGTGGTGACACGGACACGCTTGCAGCCATTGCAGGGGCCATAGCAGAGGCTTACTGGGGCTTGCCCATAGGATTAATAGTCCAGGCCAAGGAATTCATTCCAGACGACATAGAGGCTGCTATAAGCAGGTTTAATGATGTTGTGAACGGAGATGATAAAGAAAAAGGAGGTAAATAACATGATCACTTATGAAGAAGCACTTGCAAAGGCAAAGGCTTATAAACCGAATATTGATATGTGCACCGAGTATGAGAAGGGTTACATATTTGCATGCAAAGCTGATGCTATGAGTATCGGAGGTTACGACGAAGAGCCGGTAGTTATTCTCAAAGATACAGGGAAGATAATTGACATTACTTCTTTTGTTGATAACGGTACCGGTGATGAGATCAATACCTGGGATCTGACAGATTAGTCCCATTAATCGAAGATTGACCGTAGTACTATAAACTCAGAGAACAAAACAACCATAAAGAGTGCGCGAGAGACAAGCTCAGTGACCGCACAGCAACCTGCAATACAGCAAGGTGCTAAAGCTTGAACGATGGGAAGATTTAAGAACTAAAGCCTGTCGTTTGCGACAGGCTTTCTTAGCCTAATGGAGGGATGATTAATGAAAGAAGAGTGGAAGAACGCAAGGAAAAAGCCTTGTGGTTATTACCGTGTAGATGTAAGGGACAAGAAGGAAAGGCTAGATCTCATTGTTTTTCTTGAGAAGAATGGTTTCAAGTGTGATGAATCTGAAACTGTCAGTAGAGAAAGCACCATAGCTTCAAGATTTCCGATCACAGTAGATGTTGGTCGCAAAAAATATGGTCACATGGGCAATACTACTTGCGCTGCAGCTGCAGCTGCTTCGAGGATCACTATTTCAGCAGAGGTCTTTTATATTCGTTATGAGATTGAGAGTGGGGTGGTGATAGTGTGAGAATAGATGCTTGTTTAGATAACAATTCTAGCCTTGATATATCTGTGATCACTATCTTCGAGTTTTTCTTGTGGAATAACACCATACATTTTTGTGCCTAAGTTTTTTCCCACCAGTATTTTATCTATGCTTGTAATACTATTGAAAGTCGGAATGCTTTCAACAACAAGATTATCGGCTAGATCAAGCAACTCTTTATAACGATATTCAGTGGATTTGCTATTACAGCCGAAATGAGTATTGAAATCTCCTGCGATTATTGTAGTCTTTTCTTTTTTCATAAAGTCTAAGAGTTTTAACCAAACGTTATCGTTATCTTCATTCAAACAATCGATAATAGGCATATGAACGCCAATGAGTTTGATATTGTCTTTTTTCACGGCTACTAACCGGTTATGGTTTAGATTAATCTGAACAAATACTTCTTTTCGAGCTATTGCAATGGTTTTCCTTATGACGTAACCGCCCTTATCATCTTCCGATAAGAATACATCGTATTTATTATTGGGGAATTTTCTTAATAAAGAAGTCCAATAAGAATGCTCGAGCCAGTTGTTTTCTTTGCTTATATATTTATATGGAACTTCTTGGAGAAAAACAATTTGGTTTTCTGCTTGTTCTTTGAAATAACTCTCAATCACTTCGCAGATATTATTAAATGCATTTGCATCGCAGTCATTGAATATGTACTCAGCATCTGTTTTACCCGAATGTTTACCGTTTCTAAACCAATCTACATTCCAAGTCAATATATTAATTTCCATCACAATAACCTCCTCTTAAATCAAATTGTTTCTCTTAAGAGAATCTATGATTTCATACTTTGCATTTCTCAGATTAATACCCTGGTGATTGGTCAATAATTTATATGCTATATCCATTAGAGATTTAGCAAGAACTGCATCAGTGATATTGGTTTTTTTGCTTTCTGATAATGTATCAACTGCGATAATCGAAAGGATATCAATTACCTGAGCTGGGAAGAAGGATCTACCGGTTGATTTATCCAATTGATGTTTAAGTCTCTGCAATTCTTTATTGGCCTCAGCAGTTATTGTAAGGTTGACCGGAATGCCTCCGCCCTCATTTTTGATATCAGATTCGTGAATTGCTTCACTGAGCATATATTTGTCTGCGGTAATAAAATCACTATTTCCAAGCAATTCAGAGACAATATATCCCTTTGTCACTCTATCGTGCGGATACTTATCGTCTTTATATATTTCTAAGTTTTCTATAGTCCTCGGTTGAAGTTTAGTTCTTAATAACATAATGTCCTCCAAAATACACTTTAACAATTTGATATACACTTTATTATAGTTGCTATCTTGGTAAAAGCAAGAGCAATTTACTCGTTTGAATAAAGAATCTTTTTTTCGAGCTACTCTATTACTCCCTCTTGCATATCCCACTCGTCTCCATTATAATCACCCTCATATTTCTACGAGAGGAGGTCCTTGCGATGACAAGACGATTAACGACAACTTTAAATCAATTAAATAATAAGGGTGCATGGGACCTTCTTTTCGAGGCTGCTATCTAAAATCCCAATTGAAGTGAACCCATGAATGCCCTTTCGTAACGAAAGG
>JAEEGL010751693.1_pt1 | contig 18096 bp, 12 predicted proteins | sample 9134231 | NCBI WGS metagenome assembly JAEEGL01 (sample SAMN16246548, study PRJNA631951) | gut metagenome | biome: gut microbiome; feature: rumen; material: fiber-attached | host: Bos | place: Iran: Karaj | collected 2018-10 | reverse complement strand
CTAGGTAAAAATATATGCCTTGCTCTTCAAAAAGAAGGATATAACGTTATATTTACTTATAATAATACTCCTCCATCAGAAGAACTAAATTTATGTCATGGATATAAGTGTAATTTACAAAATGAAGAAGAAATAATAACTCTTTTAGAAAAAATACGTGATGAATTTAAAAGAGTAGATATTTTAATAAATAATGCAGCTATAGAAATAAACAAAGATATTTCTCAAAAAACTAAAGAAGATTTTATAAATACTTTAGAAGTAAATTTGGTAGCACCATTTTTATTGTGTAAAGAAATTGGTTCTAGAATGTACTCCAATGGATATGGGAAGATAATTAATATATCAAGTAATAACTCAATAGATAAATATGATCCAATTACGATTGATTATGATGCTTCTAAAGCAGGACTTAATATATTAACAAAATGTTTTGCTAAAGAGTATGCACCATTTGTAAATGTAAATGCAATAGCTCCTGGATGGATATTAACTGATAAAATAAAAAAACTTGATGACAATTTAGATAATAAATTTATTGAAGAAGAAAGTAAAAATATATTACTTAATAGGTTTGCAACTTGTGAAGACATTACAAACTTAGTTCTTTTCTTAGCAAGTGATAAGTCTAACTATATCAATGGAGAAATAATTAGAATAGATGGTGGAAGTTATGATAGATAATAAAGTAATCGAAATATTTAATAAATGTGAAAAAGAATTAACGGAAGAGTTTAAAAAAGTAAATGATTTATGTTACTTAAATAGCAATAAAGTTTTAAATGCATTTAGAAATAATAATATTTCAGAAGTTCATTTTAATTCAAGTACAGGTTATGGCTATAATGATGTGGGAAGAGAAGCAATAGAAAAAGTATTTAGTGATGTTTTAGGAGGAGAAGATTCACTTGTTAGAAGTCAATTTATATCTGGAAGTCATGCATTAACTGTAACTTTATTCGCTTTATTAAGACCAGGTGACACTCTCTTGAGTATTACTGGAAAACCATATGATACACTAGATGAAGTTATTGGTATTGTTGATAATCCGAGTTCATTAAAATCATTTGGAGTAAATTATGAACAAATCGATTTAATAGATAATGAATTTGATTTTAAAAAAATAGAAGAAACTTTAAAAAATAAAAAAATAAAAGTAATTGAAATACAACGTTCTAAAGGATATTCAACTAGAAAAAGTATTACTCTATCAAAAATAAATAAAGTAATTGAATTTATAAGAAAAATCGATACAGAAGTAATAATCATGATAGATAATTGCTATTGTGAATTTGTAGAATCTAAGTCACCACTTGAGATTGATAATCCAGCTGACGTAATTGTAGGCTCCCTTATAAAAAATCTTGGTGGTGGAATTGCTCCTAATGGTGCTTATGTCTCTGGTAAGAAAAAACTTATTGATTTAGTTGCAGATAGACTTACTGTTCCAGGAGAAGGAAGAGAAGTTGGTCCAACATTAGGCATTAATAAATTGATTCTTCAGGGATTGTTTATGGCTCCTAGTGTTGTGTGCTCAAGTTTGAAAACTGCTATTTTGACTAGTAAAGTACTAGAGACACTTGGATATGATGTTGAACCAAAATATGATGAAGAAAGAGCTGATATTGTTCAAAACATTATTTTTCATGATAGAAATAAATTAATTAAATACTGTGAAGGAATTCAAAAGGGAAGTCCGATTGATTCTAATGTTACTCCAATACCTTGGGATATGCCTGGTTATACAGATCAAGTTATTATGGCTGCAGGAACATTCACTCAAGGCTCATCGATAGAAATGTCTTGTGATGGTCCTATAAGAGAGCCATATATTTCCTATCAACAAGGTGGACTTACATATGAATATGGAAAAATTGCTGTTATGTATGCAGTATCAAATATTTTAAAATAAAATGCCTAATTTGGCATTTTTATTATTTATTTTATATTTAAATTCTATGATTTAGAATAATTAAGTGTTATAATATAATATGTAATAATCTGTATAGCAATAGGTGGTGATAGTAATGGCATATTTATCAAAAAATCATAGAAATAATTCCAACACAAATAATAACGAACAGCCATACAATAATATAAACAATAATAAACCACCATTTTATTCATCTACAGTTAAAAAAAATGGATATAACAATAATGGATACAAAGCAGTTAATAATTATAATCAAACAAACAATGCAGATTTGCAAAATAGATTAAAGCTAGTACAAGAAAAGCAAAAAAAAGAGTCAGCTAAGAAAGCCATTAAAGCAGCAGCAACTTCAGTAAATCCATTACTTGGATTAGCTTCAGATGCAGCTATGAATACTGCAAAAGGAAAGCGCGTTTTAGATGCTTATGCTAAAGGTGATAGTCCAGCAGAAAGCTTTAATAATGCTAGAAAACAAATTAGAAAAGAAAAAAATAGAACAAAAATTATTTTATTGATACTATCGTGGTTAGCTCCAATAATTCTTTTAATTTTCTTTTTAATTCTAGTTACTTCGCTATTTAAAAATGCAGACAGTCAAATATATAGTAATGAAAATGGTGGAACAGTTGATTCAGAATATTATCAATTAACTGAAGAAGAGAAAAATATATTCAAAGGCTATCCTGGATTATATGAAAAAATAACCAAAAAGTCTAAGGAAATAAGTAACAAATATAAATTAGAAATTGATAGATTTTTAATAATAGCAACTTTAGTTGCTCCTATAGAAAATGGTTTAATTCAGCCAGTAGAAGATGGAAGTTGTGGAGAGCAAGAATGTTATTATTTTAAAGGTGAGTCAAAAACTTGGGGAGAGTTTCTAGATTTATGGGGAGATCAATCAGAATTACTCGCTAAAATGCAAATATTAACTTTTGTAAATCAAGAATCAGCAAAAAGCAAAGGACTTACATGTGGAAAAGAAGAAACTATGGAGCAATTTGCAAAAAATGATCTTGAGGTAAGAGAACATTACTTTTTATGGTGGATTAATCCAATTAACTGGTTTTCAACATTTAGAACTGCTGTTGATGCAGAACTAAATGCAAGATGTACAGAAGCACCTAATGGAAAAACTATAGTTCCAGATGTACCAACTCTTTCTACAAGTCAAGGTATCTATTATCTTTCATACGATGAAAATCAAGAAGAAGTTTTTGAAAAAGATCCAAATTCTGGTGGAGTTTACTTTTGGAATTTAGTTAATCCAAAAGGATTTATCCATGAATATTTAAAAGATTATCTATCAAATGAATACAGTAATGATGTAGATAAAAATTATGAAGAAAATAAAGAAAAAATAGTTGAAATAACAAATTATATTTATGCATATTATGAGTCAATAAGAAAAGATTGCGAAGAGCATAAAATAATTGAAAGTACAATTGAAGATATAACAGTTTATAATCCACCGGAAAAGCAAGCAAGATATAATGTTCCTGAAATGCAAACAATTAATTTTGAAGATCAATATATCGGTGGTGTAATGTTAGCAGAATATAATTCTGGCGGAGAAGAAGCTCTAAAAGCTTTTGCTATATTAGCAAGAACAGAAGCAGTCGCAGTTGTTGGACTTGATGGAGCTAAACCAATTGAAAATAGTTCGAATGTACAAAATTATAACCCAAATTATAGCCCAGAAAAATATCCTAAAATTGCAAAGGCGGTTGAAGAAACTAGAGGAATAGTAGTAGGAAAATTTGAATCACCAGAAATTTGGCACACTGAATATGATGCTTTTTGTCCAGTAAAAAATGTTTTGGAGGATGGATTTTACTATCTTGATGATGAGCAGCAAAATTTACCTATTAATCCAGGTGCATATGAAGCCGTTGCACATAAACAATTTATAAGCCCGGATAGTAAGTATTTGGAATGTCCGTGCTTTCAGAATAATCACTCTAGACCACATGATCCAGATGCAGAAGATGAAAATACAAGATATTATCATTCAAATGTTGAACCACCAACTTATCCTGGAGGAACACCATCACAAGAAACTAAACCGGGATGTTGGAAATTAAAAGGTAATACAAGAGTAAATGAAGATAACGAAACAGAATATGCATGGAAATATAAACCTACTGGTGGACATGGAAGAGGAGCAAGTCAATATGGATTAACTTATTTTGATGCATTTGAATATAGCCAAGATGCATTAATAAGACTATTCTTTAAAAGTGCCAATATGAGAATGTTATCAAGTTCTCTTCCAGAAGGAAAATGCGATAAGATTCCTTATTACGAAGGAGAAATAACTTCAGCAAGTGGAAGTAGTGGTGAATCTAACTATAATGACGTAGTAGGTGGAACACCATTAAATATGTCTTTAAAAGAAGCATTAGCTAAAGAAGGACATACAATAAGCGATTTAAATAATTGTATAGGTACCAGAGCTGAAAATGCAGGAATGGGAACAAGAGAAGCTGTAGTAGAAGCAGGAATGGGATTACTTGAATGTACAATGAATCTTACAGGTGGATATACTTATCCTTATGACCACAGAGGTGGTTATATAGGTGAAGGCTTAAATCCAGATATCATAGGAAAAATGGGTGTAAATAGTAAATGGGGTGAATTTGCTGATTATGCAACTGGCTGTAGTGGTGGAGGTCCATGTAGATTGGGATTAAATTGCGCAAATTATGTTCGATGGTCAATGTGTAATGGTGGAATGGATTTATGTTCTAGAGGATCAACTTTTGCAACAGGAATGGCAGGAGTAAATTCAAATGAAGATTATTTTCCAGGAGCAATTAGAGTTAGATTGTCACCATCATTTGCAGTCCTTTCAGGTTCTTTGTCAGGTGCAAGTAGAGAAAGTGTTATTGGTATGATAAAACCAGGAGACGTTTTATACTCTGACCATGGTGGTAGTGGAAATCACGTAATGTTAATAGTGGGAACGGATTCAAACTCTATAACAATAGCAGAGAATGGAAGAAAAACAAGAAACATAGCTCATAGTGAGTTAGTATCAGGAAATATGACATATGTTGTTTTATTACTAGATGATTATTATGCAAATGAATCAAATAAAAATCATTTATCATATCCTAATGTAGGATAAAAATAAATAGTATTATATCAAGGAGATAAAATGAAAAAGAAGATAATTATATCCATATTTCTAACAATATTAATGACTGGATGTTCAGCAAATTATAAAATAAAAATTAGTAACGGAATTGTAGAAGAAACTTTTAGTACTATTGAAAATAATTTCAATAATGCCAAAATAAAAGATGAATCTGGAAGAAGTTTTGTAGACTATTCAAAAGTATATGGAAACGATTATGACTTATACACAAGCTTTTATAATTTATACGCCGACGAAGGTTGTGCTTACAACTGTGAAATATATGATAAAAAATTTATCAATAATGAAAAAGAAATAGGCTTTGAATTAACTCATAAATTTACATTAGAAGAATATGGTGATTCATCAATTGCAAACGAATTATTACAGGGATTTAATACAAATTTTGATGGTAGATACTTTACAATATCAAGTGGAAATAATTGGAATCATTTTGACTCTTATAATAGTCTAGATGATATTAAAATAGAAATTGAAACTGACTATTTTGTTAAAGAAACAAATGGACAAAAAAATGGTAATAACTATGTTTGGAATATAAATAAAAATAATATGAATAAAAGTATATATATAACATTCGATACTAATAAAGAAATAGATAAAGTAATAGATAATGCAAAAGGAACCAACTCGTTTTTTACTCTAATAGTTCTAATTCTAATTGCACTATTATTATTTGTTTTCCTATACTTAAGGAAAAATAAAAATCAAAAAAGCGCATAACTGTTTAAAAAAATATATAAATATGATATTATTTATAATGAGTTTAAGGATGTGAATTAATATGAAATTTAAGTTTGTAGCAACTCCAAGAGATGTTATGATTTTTTGCGTATTTGCATTATTTTTGCTATATGTTGTTGCAATTGGGGTATTAAATATTCCTCTTCTTGCTGCTACTGGATATTTTTATGGATTAAATCCGATAGAAGCATTTTCACCGGAATACATTTCCTATACATTGTTCATATATTTCATTGCATTAGGTGGACTCATATTAAGCGTTAATTCATATTTCTTTGAATTTCAAGAAGGTATTGGATTAAAAATAAGTGATTCAAGTGGTGGTGGATATAGTAGTTGGGCTAAACCAAAAGATATTAAAGAAGATAAAGGAGTTAAAAGAATTCTTGCTTCTGCTACAAAAGTTGATGCAGCAGGAACTCCACTTATAAGTAATGGTAAAGAGTTATGGGTAGATGATGGAGAATACCATACTCTTGTAATAGGAGCTACTGGTAGTGGTAAAACTCAAAATACAATACTTCCAACAATTAAAGTTTTAGCTAAAAAAGGTGAATCAGTAATTGTTACCGACCCTAAAGGCGAAATATATGAGAAAGCTGGAGGACTATTAAAGAAAAATGGTTATAAAATAATTCTTTTAAATTTCCGTAATCCACAAAATGGAAATACATGGAATCCACTTGAACTTCCATATAGACTTTACAAAAATGGAAATCAAGACAAAGCAATTGAATTGCTTGATGACCTTGCACTTAATATTTTGTATGATGAAACAAATGCTAATAGTGATCCGTTCTGGGAAAAAACAGCAGCTGATTACTTTTCAGGAATTGCATTAGCAATGTTTGAAGACACTACTGAAGACAAAATTAATATAAACAGTATTAATATGACAGCAACTGTTGGTGAAGATAAGTTTGGTGGATCAACTTATATAAAGGAATATTTTAATTATAAAGATCCAGCAAGTGCTGCATATGTAAATGCAAGTGGTACAGTAATGGCACCTTCTGAAACAAAAGGTGGAATTATTTCTGTATTTAAACAAAAAGTTAAGTTATTCGCATCACGTGAAAATTTGTCAGAAATGTTAAGCTATAGTGACTTTTCAATGGATAATATTGGAAAGGAACCAACAGCAGTATTTATAATTATTCAAGATGAAAAAAGGACATATCATCCATTGGCTACTATCTTAATTAAGCAAATATATGAAACATTAATTGATGTAGCACAAGCTAATGGCGGAAAATTACCATGTAGAACTAATTTCTTACTTGATGAGTTTGCAAATATGCCACCTTTAAAAGATGTTACGACTATGATTACTGCTGCTCGTTCAAGACAAATAAGATTTACTATGATTATTCAAAACTTTGCTCAGTTAAACAAAGTTTATGGAAAAGATGATGCAGAAACAATTAAAGGTAACTGTGGTAACATTATCTACTTAATATCTACAGAACTTGCAGAATTAGAAGAAATAAGTAAATTATGTGGTGAAAAGAAATCAAAAAAAGACGATAAAACAGCATCTACTCCATTAGTAACTGTTAGTGACTTACAAAGAATGAAACAATTCGATCAAATATTACTAAGATTAAGAAAAAATCCTTTTAAAACGTCATTTGTACCTGATTTTAAAATAGATTGGGGAAACTCTTCATCTCCAAAAGTTGATTATCCGGTTAGAGAAAAAAGGAAAGTTCAAATTTTTGACATTAGAGAATTTGTTAAAGAAAAGAAAAATCAAAAAATTAATGAAATGATGGCTTCAATTGGTGGAGAAAATGCAAGTGGTGGTTTTAATGCGCCAATTGGAGGAACAAGACCGTCAATTGTACCAAATGGGTTATTTAGTGATCAACCACCTATTAAAAGACAACCTGAAATTTCAGTTAATGATTTAGTTAAAAAAATTGATGAGAAACTTGCTGAAATTGAAAAAGAAGAAGAAGAAGAAAAAAAGAAAAAAGAAGCAGAGGAAAAGAAAACTAAAGATAATGATGTATCAATTTCACCTGCAGAAAGAACTAAAGAAATAATAAATAATATTGAGATAAATAATTACAAAAAAGATGATACAGTAAAAGATGCACAAATTGAAAATATAACTAAGAAAAATAAGTCATCTATTACTGAATACAACAAAAGAGATAATGTAGAATTATTAGATGATGACTTTGTTTTATCAAACGAAGATATTGAAAGAAAAGTAAATGAAAAGTTATCAAATGAAAACTTTAAAGCTAAAATAGAAAAAGATATTGATAGAAAAATAAACGAAAAAATAAAAGATGAAATAGATAACAAATTAAAGAAACAAATTGAAGAACAAATTGACAACACTGTAACTGAAAAAGTTGATGAAAAAATTGATGATTTAAATTTTGGACAATATCTAGTTGACGATGAAGATGAAGAAATGATTAATTATTTAGAAGAAAAAGATAAAAAAGAAAAGGCAAGTACGTTTAAACCAACATCAACTATAAAATTAGATGATGTTGCTGATGATGAAAAGTTTTTTGATGATTTCTTTGATGATTAATTTATGGGGGTGAGATAATGAAAAAAGTTTTAATGTTTATTATGTTTTTTTCAATATTATTACCTGTAAAAATATATGCTGAAGAAACAAAAAGCGACACAGTTTATTTAAATAACTGTGTCGATGGAAATTCAGCTAGATTTATGCTTGGTTTACATGAAATTAAAGTTAAATTTATTGCAGTTGAATCGGATGAAATAATAAAAGATGATAAAACGGATGAAATAAATGAGAGTTTTATAAGCGATTATGTATGTGAAATGTTAAAAAGTGCCAAAAAAATAAGAATTGAATATGAACCGAATGCACAAAGAGAAGATAAATATGGAAGAATTCAAGCATGGGTCTTTGTAGATGATGTATTACTACAAGAAGATTTAGTGAGCATAGGTTATGCTAGAGTAATGTACTTAAATGATAATTATCTATATGCTGATAAATTAAAAGAAGCGCAAAGTAATGCTAAAAAAATGAATTTAGGAATATGGAAACAGGATAAAGAAGAAATGACTCCAAGTGATGCAAAAGAAGAAATTGTAGAAGAAAAAAAATCAAAGGGTTTTTTTGAAACAATTATTGACTTTTTTAAAGATTTGTTTAAAGGGTTGTTATCATTTATAGATGATTTAATCAATAATATTTTATAGAGGAGTGAAGTAATATTATGGACTTATTAGGATCATTACGAAAATTTAAAAAAAAGTATCCACTTACGATTGCCTGGCGTTTAAAAAGTAACCTAAGCATCATAGAAAAACACTTAAATTATGATGAAAAAGTGGAATATATTTTTGCTGGACAGAAAAATAATAGATTTTATGATATCTTTTCTACTGGAGTAGTTGCAATTACTAATAAAAGAATACTAATTGGTAGAAAAAGAGTAGTGTTTGGATATGCTCTTGATTCAATAATGCCATATATGTACAATGATTTAAATATTAGGGCAGGAATTATTTGGGGAAAAGTAGTAATAGACACCGTTAAGGAAGTAGTAATATTTTCGAATATTGACAAAGCTGCTTTAAGTGAAATAGAAACAAATATAACAGAAACAATGATTAAATTAAAGAAAGAATATCCTGAGAGTAATAGAAATGAAAAATAATTATGTTATTGTATCAAGCGATAAAATTACAATAGATACAAAAGTAAAAAAAATAATAGAAGAAAAAAAAATAAGTGATTATGAACTTATTAAATATACTTATCCAGATAATTCAATTGATGACGTAATTGAAGACTTAAATACATATAATTTTTTATCAAATATAAAAATTATTATTTATTATAGCTGCTCTTTTTTGAATAAGGAACCAGATAAAAGCATAAAAAACTTAAAAAAATATCTTGATAATTCAAGTAATAATGTTTTAATTATGATTAATGATATTTTAAGTGAATCAAAAGAAATAAAAGAGTTAATAAATAATAATGTAGAAGTAATTGATAATAAAATATCATCTGAAGTTTTAATAAAAAATAATTTAGATAATTATAAAATGGATAATAAAGTAGTTAAATATCTTGCAGAATACTGCTTATATAACAATGAAAAAATATTAAATGAATTAGAAAAGTTAAAATGTTATAAATATAGTGAAAATGATAAAAATATATCTATAGAAGATATTGATTCAATTGTTATGAGAGATTATGATGAAGACATATTTGACTTAGTAAATGCCATTGTTAATAGAAATAAAAATAAAGCAATTGATTTATATAATAGAATATCAAAAAAAGAAAAAGATTCAGTTAACATAATAGCTAGTGTTTCAAGTAGTATTAGAAATTTATATAGTGTAAAAGTATTATTAGAAAGAAAAACTAAAGCAAATGATATTTCAAATATATTAGGAATTAAACCATATGCTGTACAAATTGCTTCAGAAAATTGTAATAACTACAGTAAAAATAAATTATTATATTTTCTTAATATGTTAGCAGATATCGATTATAAATCAAAAAGTGGAAACGGTAAAAGTAATTCACTATTTGAAGTGTTTTTACTAAGCTTATAGGAGGAGTAAGAGAATGTTAAAAAAAGCAATTTCATTTTCAATTATTTTATTATTTATATTTTTAGCATATCAATATGCTGTAAACTTTCTTAAATCAAATCATACTATCAATTATTCAATTGAAAAAGATGAAAGCTTTAAGATAGAAGAAAATTATATTAAAAACTCAAATAGTGATTATTACTTAATTAAGGTACAAAATGAAGATAACAATGAATTTATTTTTGATACTGAAAATATATATAATAAACAAAAGCAAATTGTAGAAGACGTTTTAGTTTATCAAAATGATGAATGGTATTGTATGTCTTTAATCTATAAAAATAAAAAGAAATCTTCAGCTCCATTGTGTGAAAAAGATGGAATTGTTTATTCCTATAACTATGCGGCAAATGTTATTGATTTAGATGAATTTATTTCAAAACTTCCTAATTCTGAATTTAAAAGAGATTATAATAATGATTCAAAGATAGATGATACAATTACAATTAATAAAGGATACTTAGATGATAATGAAACTCTTGTTTTTTACAATTATAAGGCACTATCTATAATAACCAATAAAGTTGAAAATAAAGTTAGTTTTTCTAATGAGGATAGATATAAAAATACCTTAGGAGCTGCTGTTGGTAAATATTATATTATTCCTAAATATACAACAAGCCCAGTAATAAAAGAGTACATTAAATATGATTTTACTAGCAATATAAAGAATGTAATACCTTTGAATAAAGAAATATCAAAAAAATTATCCTACATTAATGGAATTTATAATGATAAATTATATATCTTTGATAGGAGTACATTAACGCAGTATGAATTTGATCCATATAAAGAAGAATTAAAAATAATAGGAGATAAAAATCAAGATGCTTTAGTGATTACTAATGGCGAAAAAAATTCAATTTCTGTTTATGAAATGAATGAAAAAAACATTATATTTACTCCAAATTTAGATTTATATAATGCAATAAAATATGATCAAATATATCCTTATGATGAATTTGCAATATTCACAAATAATGGAAATATTAATAAAGTTTATAATAAATATCCAGAAAACCCAATTGTATTAATAAATGAACCTAGTGCTAAAGAAATAAAAGCAACTAACGATAGTGTTTATTATATAAAAGATGATACATTATATAAAAATAGTAAACATGGTAATTTTGTAATATTAAAAACAAATGAATTAAGATACAATTATGAAAATGTTTATGATATTTTCATTAATAATTAAGTACTAATATTAGTACTTTTTTTATTATTTTCTTTATTATGAATGAAAAATATTGTATACTATTTAATATAGGGTGATAGTGATGATATTAAAGAAACCATATGCTTTTTTGATAAAGCATTTTAGAATTATTCATGGATTTTTGCTTGTATTAGCTGCTTATTTAATTTATAGATCACAAATCATTGCAACAGCTTTTGATAAATATATAAATAGCAAGCAAAAAATAACTTCTATTATTAATGATATTGATAGTATTGTTGTAATACCAATGTATATTATGATATTATTAATAATAATTTTCATATCGATTGTTATATTTTTGCTTAGATATAAGAAAAAACCTATCATAGTCTATATCTCAGCAATAATTATTTATTTACTAATATTAGTATCTTATATTTATGCATCAAGTTTTTTAGAATCTTTAAGATTTAGTACACCAGATTTAAGACTTGTCAATATTCTTAGAGATGTATATCACGTGTCAGTACTTATTCAAATACCAATAATAGCATTGTTTTTTATAAGAATGGTTGGATTTGATATAAGAAAATTTGATTTTAAAAAAGATTTACTTGATTTAGGTATTGATGAAAAAGATAATGAAGAATATGAAGTAAATATAGAATTTGACAAAGATACAATTCATTCATTCTTTAAAAAAAATTTAAGAATGTTTAAATACTTTTATAAAGAAAATGGATTGATTTTTAGATTAATTGGAATTGTTATTATCATAATTATATTTTCTTTTGTATTAAAACTTTTTTCTTCAAAAGAATACATTTATAAAGAAGGACAAGCTTTTGAAACAAATTTCTATAAAGCAAAAGTTGTAGAAACATATAAAACATATGATGATGTTTCAGGTAATAAAATTAGTTCTAGTAACTTTTATATAACTGTTAAAATTAATTACACTAATAAAACAAATTCTAGTTATGCTTTAAGCACTAGCAATTTAATGCTTGATTATGGTGAAGGAGTATCTATGCCAATGTCTGGATATAACAACAAATTTACAGACTTTGGAGTTACATATAATGGTCAAATATTGAATCAATATGAGACAAGAGATTTTATATTTATATTTGAAGTACCAAAAGAATATTATGATTCAGACTTTATAATTAAATATTTATATGATATAAAATACAAAAATAATAGCAAAGAAACTGAATATAAATATAACAAAGTAAAAATAAAGCCAAAAGAATTTAATGACAAAAAAGAATCTATAGTGACAAAATCATTAGGAGATGAACTATCTTTCAAAGAAAGTTTATTAGGTGATACAACTATAAAAATTTATGATATTAAAATGAATGATACATTCTTCTATAATGTTACTAAATGTAAAAATAGTGTTTGTGATACAAGATTAAATACAATTACAGCTAAGCAAGCAACTCAATTCGATTTAACACTGATGAGAATACATTTTGACATAAAATATGATGAAGAGACATTAAGTAAATATTATAATAATAGTAAATTTATTGAACAACATGGAAGTATTAGGTTTGAAATAAATGGAAAAGAGTATAACAATAGATTAGCACTTACTGATGTTACTCCGATTACTACTAAAGATTATGTATTTATTGAATTAAGAGATAAAGTAAAAGATGCGGATAAAATATATCTTGACTTTACCATTAGAGATAAAATATTTACTTATATCATTAAAGATAATACAAAAGAAGCTGTTCAACCTGAATAAAAGCATAGTTGAAGCATAAAGCTTCTTTTTATTTTAAAATAGATGTGATAGAATTATTATGGTTTATTTATTATTAAACATTGGTAGGTGATATTAATATGATTAAGAAGATAATAAAATCAATTAGAGAGTATAAAAAATATATGATATTGACACCATTATTTGTGTCATTTGAAGTTATTTTGGAAGTATTAATTCCACTTTTAATGAGTAAAATTATAGATGATGGATTTGGAATGAATAATATGACAGTTGTATTTATAACTGGAATTGTTCTAATATTTTGTTCAATAGTTTCATTAGTATGTGGAATAATGTCAGGAATAAATGCCTCTAAAGCATCTACTGGTTTTGCTAGTAATTTAAGACATGATTTATATTATAAAGTTCAGGATTTTTCATTTTATAATATTGATAAGTTTTCTACAAGTAGTTTAATTACAAGATTAACAACTGATGTAAGTAATGTTCAGTTTGCATTTCAAATGATTATAAGAGTAGCAGTAAGAGCACCACTTATGTTGATAACTAGTGTAGCATTTTCTTTTTTAATAAGTCCAAAATTAGCTTTAATTTATTTATTAGTAGTACCAATATTGGGAGTATCTTTGATATTTATTGCTATAAAAGCTCATCCAACTATGAAAAAAGTATTTGAAACATATGATGATTTAAATAATGTTGTTGAAGAAAATGTTAATGCTATAAGAGTTGTTAAGTCTTTCACATTAGAAGACGAAGAAAAAAAGAAATTTAAAGGGGTTTCAAAGAAAATTCATGATTTATTTGTCAAAGGTGAAAAAATTATTGCACTAAATAGTCCTGTTATGCAATTTTGCATGTATCTTTCAATTATGCTAATTTCATGGTTTGGTGCCCATATAATTGTTAATACTGGAGGAACTGAATTAACAACAGGTAATCTTATGACATTATTTACATATACAATACAAATATTAGGAAGTTTGATGATGCTTTCAATGATATTTGTTATGATTATAATTTCAAAAGCTAGTGTTGAACGTATTGTAGAAGTTTTAGATGAAATACCAGACATATCAAATCCTAAGAATCCAATAACAAAAGTGCCTGATGGAAGCGTAAAATTTTCAAATGTTTCATTTAGTTATGTAAAAGATAAAAATAAAGAAGTACTTAGAAATATTGATTTAGAAATTAAAAGTGGTGAAACAATAGGCATTATTGGAAGTACAGGTAGTGGTAAATCTAGTTTTGTTAACTTAATCCCAAGATTATATGATGTAACAGATGGCGATTTATTAGTTGGAGGAAATAATGTTAAAGACTATGATTTAAAAGTATTAAGAGATGAAGTATCATGTGTACTTCAAAAAAATGTTTTATTTAGCGGAACAGTAGTTGAAAATATCTTATGGGGAGATGAAAATGCTTCTTTTGAAGAAGTAGTAAGAGTATGTAAACTAGCTCAAGCTGATAGTTTTATTAATGAATTAAAAGATGGCTATAATACTTTTATTGAAGAAGGAGGAACAAATGTATCTGGTGGACAAAAGCAAAGATTATGTATTGCAAGAGCACTTTTAAAGAAACCAAAAATTCTTATTTTGGATGATTCGACAAGTGCAGTTGATACAAGAACAGATAAATTAATACAGGATGCGTTTAAGAAAGAAATTCCAAACACAACTAAAATAATTATTGCTCAGAGAATATCTAGTGTAGAAAATGCAGATAGAATTATAGTTCTAGATAACGGAATAATAAGCGGAATTGGTAGTCATAAAGAATTGTTAAAGAGCAACAAAATATATAAAGAAGTATATGACTCTCAAATAAAGGGGAGTGAATAATAATGAAAAATAATCATAAAGTTGAAATAAAAAGCGGTACAATAAAAAGATTATTTTCATATTTAAAAAGATATAAGAAAAAATTAGCAATTGTATTTTTTTGCATAATTATTAGTGCCATTGCAGGAGTTTTAGGATCTTTATTTTTACAAACTTTAATTGATGATAATATTTTACCGATGATGGAAAATAATTCAAGTGATTATTCTCCGTTGTTAAATGCTGTACTAAAAATGTCATGTATATACATAGTTGGAATAATTTCAACTTATACATATAACATACTGATGACTATAATTGCTCAAGGAGTTTTAAGAGATGTAAGAGATGAAATGTTTGTAAAGATGGAACAATTGCCAATTAAATACTTTGATACTCATACTCATGGAGATATAATGAGCAGATATACTAATGATACAGACACATTAAGGCAAATGATAGGACAAAGCATTCCTAATATGTTTTCTAGTGCTATGACAATTATTGCTGTAATTGTATCAATGTTTTACTTAAATATTATGCTAACTTTGTTTGTACTTTCTTTCACAGTTATTACTGTATTTGTCACAAGATATTTGGCAAAAAAGAGTGCAGGACATTTTATTAAAGGACAAAAAAGTTTGGGAAAATTAAATGGATATGTTGAAGAAATGCTTAATGGACAAAAAGTAATAAAAGTATTTACACATGAAAAAAATTCTAAAGAAGAATTTGACAAGCTAAATGATGAATTAAGAGATAATGCTTATAATGCAAATAAATTTGCAAATATTACTATGCCAGTTGCAGGAAATTTAGGATATTTAGAATATGTTTTAGTAGCAGTAATTGGAGCAATTCTTAATAGTAGTGGAAGTAGTATTATTTCAATTGGAGTGATTGTATCTTTCTTACACTTAACCAGAAGTTTTCAACAGCCAGTAAATCAAGTAACTAACCAACTTAATTCAATAATAATGGCTTTAGCAGGAGCATCAAGAATATTTGAAATGATGGATGAAGAAAAAGAACATGATGACGGTTATGTTACTTTAGTAAAAGTTAAAGAAAAGAACGGAAAATATATTGAAGCAAAAGATGGAATGTGGGCTTGGAAACATCCACACCACGATGGAAGATTAGAATATATTTTACTAAAAGGAAACATTGAACTTAATGGAGTAGATTTCTCATATGTAAGAGGAAAACAAATATTATATGATATCAGTATGTACGCAAAACCAGGACAAAAAATTGCTTTAGTAGGTTCAACTGGTGCAGGGAAAACTACAATAACAAATTTAATAAATAGATTTTATGATATCGAAGATGGAAAAATAAGATTTGATGGAATAAATATAAATAAAATAAAAAAACAAGATTTAAGAAGAAGTATAGGTATGGTTTTACAAGATGTGTTTCTATTTACTGGAACAATCAAAGATAATATTAAATATGGAAATCCTAACGCTTCATTTGATGATGTAGTTAATGCTTGTAAACTTGCAAATGCTCATGATTTTATTATGATGCTTCCAAAAGGATATGATACGATGCTTACTGGTAATGGGCAAGAGTTATCACAAGGACAAAGACAATTATTATCGATTGCACGTGTAGCAATAACAAATCCACCAGTTATGATATTAGATGAAGCAACAAGTTCTATAGATACAAGAACAGAGAGAATAGTTCAAGATGGAATGGATAAGCTAATGGAAGGAAGAACAGTTTTTGTAATTGCACATAGATTATCAACAGTTAGAAATTCTAAGGCAATAATGGTAATGGAACATGGAAAAATAATTGAAAGAGGCAATCACGATGATTTAATAAAGCAAAAAGGAGAATATTATAAACTTTATACTGGTGCTTTTGAATTAGAATAGAGAAAATAATAACTTTTTAAAATAATTATTAAAATAAAAGAGTAGAAATTTTTATCTACTCTTTTAAAAAACTCCTAATATTTATTGACATAAAATAGAATATATTATAGAATTGATAATGTGCAGTGGGTCTATAGCCAAGTGGTAAGGCATGGGACTGCAACTCCCCGATCGTTGGTTCAAATCCGACTAGGCCCTCCATATAAAAAATAAGAATTTCTTAAGTAAGGAATTCTTTTTTTGTGTAAAGAAAGTATGATATATTATTATTAAATATAGAACTTATAATATTAAATAAATTTAAAAAACATTATTTTACACATGGAGCGTGTATTATTATGAAAAAAATGATTAACTCTTTTATAATTTTCTTTTTCTTGCTTATTATTACAGGTAGTATTAATTTTAATGAAAAAAATAAAAAAGAAATTAGAGATGATGCATCGGCTGATGAATTACTATATATTTATTTTAACGGATTATATTTTGGTAATCAAAAAAATATTATCAAGGTTTTTCCTGATTTTATGCATGAAACTAAGAAAAAAGATTTTTCAATTAACTATCTAAATAATAATATAGAAAAAATAAAAGAAGAATATGGAGATAATTATGATTTTTCTTATAAAATAGAAGATATTGAAAAAGTAGATGAAATAATATTTAAAAGTATTAAAAATTATATTCATAATTTTGAATTTGCAATTGAACCTAATGAATGCTACTTACTAAATGGAATAATAAGTATTGTTGGATCTAAAAAAAGCTCAGATATATTATTTTACGGAGATATCGCATATTGTAATTTTAATGGAGTTTGGAGATTAATAACAGGATAAAGTATTAAAAAAATAAGACTATTTCTGAAGTGAACCCTATTTTGTACACTTAAAAAAAAGAGAATAATAATATAAAATAACATCTCAAGAAAAGGAGATGTTATTTTTATGGGAAAACACTATGATATTAATCTTAAAAAAGAAATAGTCAATAAATATTTTAATGGCAACGG